>Ga0256833_1001254_pt1 | contig 18837 bp, 17 predicted proteins | sample 356284metaG_FD_190535 | JGI IMG/M metagenome (GOLD analysis project Ga0256833, IMG submission 190535) | Hydrothermal vent microbial communities from Mid Atlantic Ridge, Atlantic Ocean - 356-284 | ecosystem: Environmental > Aquatic > Marine > Hydrothermal vents | place: Atlantic Ocean: Mid... | reverse complement strand
CTCTTCATCCTTTGCCAGAGGAACAAATCTTATCTCTTCTGGGGGCACAGCCTTATAAATTATATCCCTGCCTATTTTTGATGAATCGTGCACCCCTATTGCGAGTTTTTTCCTCTTTCTACCTATCGTGGCGTGGAGCTTCTCCTGAAGATCCATTATTGTTCTTATCAGATAATCGTCCATCTTTACGCCGGATATGTGGGCTGCACCTATGTATGGCCTCACAGCCTCCACGCTTTTATCCACTGTTACTGTGAAATCACCCTCAGAAACCCCATATTCCTTAAATCCGAGCTCTTTACCTATAAAACCACGCAGGTATCTGGCAATCCCCTCCACCGAAAACATATCCGCCCTGTTCGCCTCTATCTCAACGGTCATCTCATCTCCTTCAACGGATTCTACCTGAATTCCTATAAGAGGGAGAATCTCAAGGTCGCTCTCCGAGGCTCCGCTCAACCTGATGAGGTCCTCTTTGCTGAAACTTATGGTTGGCATCCACACGCCATCGCTTCATGGATTAAAAATTTATGTTCAAAAAGAAAAATATAAAATTTAATAGGTTTATTTTTTCTTCATGATCTTCATCCAGCCGTTGCTCTCATATATGGCCAGGCCGCGCTCTTTCAGGAGTTTCTCGAATTCCTCCCATGAAATCTCTTCAAGTCTCGGATTGTTTCCCTTTGTGAACTGGATTCCCATGGTTCCCTTTACTTTTGCAGGCTTCAACCCCTTTTCCTTGCATATCTTCTTTGCATCTTCTATGGTTATTTCTTCCATTACCATGTCTTTCCTCCTTCTGGATAGTCAATCGGAGATAGTCTTTATATTATTTATATTTTTCTATTCTCTCTGGCTCTTTTTATATATAAATATAATCAGATACAATTCCATAAAGGGAAAGAAATCATTTTATATTCAGGAAGGATGGCAGAGCATATGAAAGGCATAATCCTCGCTGCAGGAGAAGGAAAGAGACTGAGACCGCTGACAGCGAGTATGCCGAAGGTGATGATACCTGTTGGAAACCGTCCGATCCTTCAGTATGTCATAGAATCTATGGCTTCCAGTGGAATTCGGGAGATAAGCATAGTTGTTGGATACCATTCTGAAAAAATAAAGCAGTACTTCGGTAACGGAAGGAATTTTGGTGTGGAAATAGAGTATATAATGCAGGAAAAACAGCTTGGAACCGCTCATGCGCTCTATCAGGCTAAAACTGATGAAGATTTCATTCTTGTACCTGGAGATAATATCATATCTGATGAATGCATTAAAGGACTAATAAAAAAAGATAACAACACAATATTGGGGGTTTTTAGCCAAAACGCATCTAAATACGGAGTTGTAGAGTACAGAGAAAATAAAGTCTTAAAAATAATGGAAAAAATCCCTGAAACTGAGGAAAACCTCATATTCACAGGCATAGGAAGATTCGGCCCTGAAATATTCGAGGAGATAGAAGCATCTCTGAACGAAGGGATATATGAGTTCCCGAAGGTTCTTAACAGAATGAAGGGAATAAAGCTCCATGTTGCAGAATGCCTATGGAAAGATGCCGTATATCCTTGGGATCTTATAGAGTTGAACTCATGGGCATTGAAAGGGGCTCTAAGACAGATATCTGGAAAGATAGAAAAGGCGGAGATAATTGGAAAGGTGGAAATAGGGGAAGGTACGGTTATTTCAGGAGGTACATATATACGAGGTCCTGTAAGAATAGGTAAGAACTGCTACATAGGCCCCAATTCCGTTATTCTCCCAGATACAAGCATAGGAAACGATGTGAGCATCGGAGCTCAATCCCTGATAAAAAACAGCATAATAATGAGTTCCACCACAATCGGCCATCAATCAGCCATAGAAAACTCAATCATTGCCAGAGGTTGCTCCATAGGTCCGAGATTTCACAGCATAAGTTCGTCTTTCAGAAAGATAATTGACAGAGAAGTTGTGGAAATAAGAGATGGCGGAGCTGTAGTCGGCGAAGATTCCAGAATAGGTGCAGATGTAAGCATATATCCGGGATGCAGGATCGGAGCTGAGAGCAGAATTCCCTCAGGAACTGTGATGAAGGAAGAGATGGAGGATGAGGTCTGATGTGCGGGATAATAGGATATACGGGGTTCAGAAAGGCCGCGCCCATACTTTTAGATGCCCTAAAAAGGCTTGAATACAGGGGATATGATTCTGCAGGAATAGCTGTTATAAATCACGAGATAAAGGTTGAAAAGAGGAGCGGATATGTCTCATATCTTTCCGGAAATATGGAAGGGCATGTAGGTATAGGACACACGAGATGGGCAACACATGGAGAACCAACCGACATAAACGCTCATCCATTCGTTGATTGCAGGAATGAATTTGCCATAGTGCACAACGGAATAATAGAAAATCATGAGAAACTGAAAGAAGATTTGATCAAAAAAGGACACAGATACTCATCGAAGACAGACAGCGAGGTCATTGCCCATCTTCTTGAAGAAGAATACGAAAAAGCAGGGGATTTTAGGAAGGCATTTATAAATGCTATAAACAGGCTTAAAGGCTCATTTGCAATAGCGGCGATACACAAGGGGGAAAAAAGGATTATGGGCGTTAAAAAGGAAAGTCCTCTGATAGTTGGAATAGGAGATGGCGAAAACTTTCTTGCCTCTGATGTTCCTGCATTTCTGCCGTACACAAACCGCGTGGTGATACTGGAAGATGGAGATGTCTGTGAGATAACCCCTAAAAGCGTGAGCTTTTACGATATGAATGGAAATCCTGTGGAGAAAAAGGAGGAATATATCGATTGGAGTCCTGAGTCCGCTGAAAAATCTGGATATGAACACTTCATGCTCAAAGAGATATATGAACAACCTGTGGCGATTGAGAACACCGTACATTCCCTTTTTTCCACGCATATCGATCTTAAATATCACGGAAAAATAAATGTAATAGCCTGTGGAACCTCATATAATGCCGGATTTGCAGGAAAATATCTGATGGAAAAGATGCTGAAAATTCCTGTGGAAATGCACTATTCCTCAGAATACAGAACACGGCCTAATGTGAGGGAGAGAGCGCTCTCCATACTTATAACTCAGAGCGGAGAAACTGCGGATACACTCATGGCTGCAAAGATAGCCAGAAAAAGAGGGCATGAAACCCTTGCTATTACAAATGTGCTTGGAAGCTCCATAACCCATCATGTGGACCATGTGCTATACACCTCAGCGGGCCCTGAAATAGGGGTTGCCGCCACGAAGACATTCATGGCACAGCTCGCATCTATGTATTACCTCAGTGCAAAGCTTGGGGTGGATTACGGGATAATAAACGAATCCAGACATGAGGAGTTTATGGAGGAGTTCCGAAGGATTCCGAGGCTTATAGAAAACTCACTGCAGCTGGAGGACGACATAAAAAAGATAGCTTATGAGCTTAAGGATAAGGAGCATATGTTCTACATAGCCAGGGGGATAAACTATCCTCTGGCAATGGAAGGAGCGCTCAAAATGAAGGAGATATCCTATATCCATGCAGAGGCATACCCTGCTGGGGAGCTTAAGCATGGACCGCTGGCCCTTATAAGAAAGGGTACACCTGTGGTGGCGATAGTCTCTAAGGATGAAACATATGAGAAGATGCTATCCAATATAAAGGAAGTGAGCGCCAGAGGGGCCTATGTAATCGCTATTTCCTCTGAAAGTGAGGTAAAGAGCTATGTCGATCAGTGGATAAGAACTCCTTCAAATAACCCTGATTTCTCTACATTCTCCAGCGCCGTAGTACTTCAACTGCTTGCGTATCACACTGCAAAGCTAAGAGGGTGCGAGATAGATAAACCGAGAAATCTGGCGAAGAGTGTGACGGTGGAATAGATGAAATACTCAGGATCTTCGGGGATAAGAGCGAAATGGGGCGAAGAACTCCTTGAGGTTGCGAGAGAGCTTGGGCTATCTCTAGGCAAAAATTATAGTAAAGTCGTAGTTGGAGCGGACTTCAGGGAGAGCTCGGAAGCCCTTAAAAGCATGGTGATGGGCGCTCTTCTCTCAGGAGGCGCTGAGGTTTATGATACTGGCAATATTCCCACTCCAACCCTTGCATACGCCGCCAGAAACTTCGATGCAGGTCTTATGATTACAGCATCGCACAATCCTCCTGAGTACAACGGCATAAAGCTCTGGAACCCTGATGGCTCTGCTTTTTCTGAGGAACAGATGAGTGAGCTGAATGGAAAAGGGGTTGCAGATTGGGATTCTACAGGCTCGGTAAATGCTATAGATGCGCTCTCCGAACATAGAGACGCTATTTTGAGGGTGTCGAAGGGGCTGGATGGTCTGAAAGTGCTTATAGACTGCTCAAACGGTGCCGGCTCTGTCATAACTCCCTATCTGCTGAGGGAGCTCGGTGCTGATGTACTCACACTGAATTGCCATCCTGATGGAACTTTTCCCGGACATCCCAGCGAACCTTCTGAGAAAAACCTTGAACTTTTAAAGAAGATGGTGGTTAAAAAAGGTGCCGACATAGGGATAGCGCATGACGGGGATGCGGACAGATTCATAGCAATAAGTTCATCTGGAAGATATCTGGATGGAGATAAGATTATGGCCATATTCATAAAGAGCATGGGATTCAAAAAAGTGGTTGTGCCTGTTAATTCATCCATGCTAATAGATTCCGTTGCCAGCGATGTAATAAGATGCCCTGTTGGAGATGCCAATGTCTCCCGTGTGATAAAAGAGACAGGGTATGAGTTCGGAGGTGAGCAAAGCGGTACCCAGATATTCTCCTCATGGAGATATACTCCCGATGCCATATACTCGGCAGTGAAGTTCTCTGAAATCGCTATGAGAGAGGATATTGATGAGATGTTGAGCTCATTCCCTGAATATATCACCATTAGAAAGAGCGTTATGTATAAAGATAGAGAGGAGATGGAGCGGAAAATAGAAAGATATATTGCAGGTATGGAAGTGGATAAAACAGATGGATGGAGGGTGAATATGGATGACCTGTGGTTTCTTATAAGGTTCTCAGGAACAGAGCCTAAGGTGAGGATAACCGTTGAAACAGATGACAGGGCAAAGGCGGAGAGGATGATGGATGACATTTATAATGCTCTGGGAGGTGCATAGATGCTCGCTTTCATCATGGCTGCAGGGGAAGGCACAAGGATGTGGCCCCTTACTGAAAGCAGGCCAAAACCCCTGATACCTGTTGGCAACAAGCCGATCATAGAGCATATAATGGATGCTGTAGTGGATGCAGGAATAGAAAAGATGGCGATACTCATAGGTAGAGAAGGTAGGAAGATAGTGGGCAGGTATGGATATTCATACAGGGGAGTTCCGATAGAGTACAGATATCAAGAAGAAAGAAAAGGAACGGGGAGCGCTGCCATGTATGCTGAGGAATTTTCAGACGATAGAATATTATTTCTGAACGGTGACATAATCTTTGATAAAGCTATTTTGAGGAACATGATTAAGGAAAAAAATGCAATTCTGGGAGTTTTCATGGAAAACGGAGAGAACTACGGCATAATAGAAGGAGATGAGTTTCTAGTAGAAATAAAAGAGAAGGAGAAGGGAGCGAAAAATGTCTGGATAAACGGTGGAATCTATGTATTTGATAGAGACATCTTCGACGCTCTCAGGAATTGCCAGATATCTCCAAGAGGAGAAATAGAGCTTACTGATGCGATAAATATGCTGACTGAAAGAAAGAAGATAAAGATAGTCCGTTCTGATGGATACTGGAGCGATGTGGGAACTCCGTGGGACCTTCTGGATGCGAATAGAAATTACCTGCAGAAGATATCCGGAGAAATTGAGGGAGAGATTGAAGAAAATGTCGTCATAAAAGGAAATGTGGTTATAGGAAAAGGAACTACAGTTAAAAGCGGAACATACATAGAAGGACCTGTGTTAATAGGTGAGAACTGCTCCATAGGTCCTAATTCATACATAAGACCCAACACGGTAATAGGAAATTCCTGCCACATAGGGAACTCCTCTGAAATAAAGGCCTCGGTAATAATGGATGGAAGCAAGATTCCCCACTTCAACTATGTTGGGGACAGCGTGATAGGTGAGAACTGCAATTTGGGAGCTGGGACAAAGGTTGCGAATCTAAGGCTGGATGAAAAGAACATATCTGTCAATCTCAAAGGAAAATATGTGGATACCGGCAGGAGAAAACTTGGAGTGATAATGGGAGATGATGTTAAAACCGGCATAAATGTCAGCATATACCCGGGAACTATGATAGGAAAAGGGACTAGAATAGGTCCTTCCACATATGTAAACGGAAAAATCATGTCGAATACAAAGATCATGTGATGCACAATTATTTTAGAGACATTCGTCTAAAATGCGTAAAAGCTGGAGGGAGTGAGCAAAGTCACACCTTTGCGAGCAACCCTCAGGCGAGCAAAGCGAGCGCTGAGGGGGAGAGGAGCAGAGTAACGCCTCTGCGACTACACCTCAGTGCGAACAAAGTGAGACGCTGAGGGGGAGAGGAGCGCGGTTACGCCCGTGCGACTTGGACTTTTTCATGGAAAAAGTCCCTCCCGAAGCGGCGAACAAAGCGAGACGCTGAGGGGGAGATTTGAACTCCCGAGGGCAAAAGCCCACGAGCTCTCCAGGCTCGCGCCTTTCCGGGCTAGGCTACCTCAGCACACTCATGGGCCCGTCCGGATTTGAACCGGAGTCTATGGCTCCCAAAGCCACAAGGATAGGCCAAGCTACCCCACGGGCCCTTCACCTTGGCGCATATACTATTACTTAAAATAGTTTCTCTCAAACTTGGAATTAATAAATAACTTTAAAATTATTTAATAATTTCTTTACCCAAAAACCTTAAATCCAATAGCCATTATCCGCACAAAGGTGACATAATGGAACCTCTTTCAGCAGTATTGAAGGACAACGTGGATTCATGGGTAATTAAGATAAACAGGACGACTGGAAAGAAGCTCGGAATAAAAAACAAAGAGATAGTTGAGGTTTTCAATAGAGACCGCGGGGACTCAAAGTATTACAGGGTGATTCTCGACGGAAGGGTGAAGAAAGATGAAGCCCATATAAACAGAATGAGCGCTCAGCTGTCAGGAGCAAGCAATGGAGATGCCCTTGATATAATGCCTGCCGAAGAAATGCCTGCCGAAGAGGTCGTTTTAAGGGTGGATATGGAGGGAAGAGAAAGAGAGGAGCTCTTGGACATAGTGAAAGAGATCAATGAGAATGGTGGAGAAGAAGTTCATAATTTCTTTAATGAAAAGATGCCTGTGTTCAATCATGGGGCAAAGATATACTGGGAAGAGAAGGGGATTTCTCTCACAGTTGCCAAGATTTCCCCATTCCCCTATGCTGTCTACACGCCTGAAACAAAGGTTAAGGTATCAGTGACCTCCCCATTCAACGGAATACTGATGGTCGACACCTCAGGATCCATGTATTTCAACTACATACCAAACACTCCCGGGCTCATGAAACTCTCAGGAGACCCGATAATAAGCAGATTGATGGAAGATCCAAAATATGAGATGCTTAAGGATACTGTCAACAGTGTAGAGCATGACAAGGAAATTCTGAGGATACACGCTGCTATAACGGCGGTTCTCCTTTATTTCTCAGAGAAAGCCGAAAGAGAGCTCAGCGAGAGAGTGGCTCTCATAAGCTATTCAAGTCAGGCAAAAACCGCCGCATATAAGTACAAAGGGAAGATAAGATACTGGCTTCAGATAGGTGCTGCTGGTGTGGAAACAACGGAGCAGTACAAGGAGATGCTCATAAAGATGCTCTTCGCCTATATACCTAAGGAAAGCAATAAACCGACAAATGGGGTAAATGCCTTTGAGGAGCTCAACAAACTGCTTTCTCTGATGGAAAAGGACTCTGAAAAGCGCATGCCCACCATGATAATCATCCTTTCCGACGGAGAGTTCAATGGATGGAAAGGTAGCTTCGCAAGTACGGAGGATGTGCTTGAAGTTTCGGAGAAGATAATAGAATTTGTGAAGGAGAATTTCCCACCTGAGAGAGGAGTGATAATAAACGCAGTGTACATAGGTGAAACACCGGAACAGCTGGATATGGAAGAGGTTCCTGAAGGAGAGGATGCCGAAAGGCTGATGAAGAAGAAGGAGAGAGCGCAGATAGCGATAGACACGCTTAAGAGGATAACGGAGCTAACAAACGGACAGCTTATCACTCCAAAAGAATTCAAGGAGCTGGCCAAATTCTATGAGAGCGCAGCTCAATCCCTGATATTCGATCTAGGAGCGCCTGAAAAGGTGGAAGAAGAGGAGACTGAAGGTGAGGAAGAATTTGATGAGGATTTTGAGGATGAATTCGAAGACGAAATAGAGGAGCAGATGGAAGAAGAGAGCGGCGATGAGGATTTTGATGACTTTTAGATGAATCTCACCTCAAAAAGAGATATCAGGCGCTCCGCCCAAACCAGCTTCCTTTCCTTTATTTTCCTATTTTTTCCCTGTTTTTCCAGAGGATCCTTGAAATCAAAGCCGGTTATGTATATTTGCTTGGCTCCAAGAGATTCAGCCATAAAGACCGCCCTGTCACCATCTGTGAACCCACCAAAGTTCATTAATGGAGGAAAGGGCTCACACTGCACCGTTCCAGCAAGCTTTCCTTTGAATCTTGGAGCGTATTTCCTAATGGCTTCCATGTTGTCTCCATGAGCATGTATAACCGCTATTGAGCCGAGGAGAGAGGCTTTTATCTGGTCCTCCACATCTCCATCTAGGTCTGTAACTATTAAATCCGGTATTATTCCATTTTTAAGGCAGATGGATGTTGATGAGTCTGTGGATATTATCACATCCTTTTTAGGTATGTTATTTGCGAGAGGACCAACTACAAGAACATCTTTTCCCTCAATAATTTCCCTGAGCTCTTCTTTTCCTAGAATGTGTCTGTGCTTCAAAATCTCTGCCAATATTACTCCGGATTTTCTGTCCATTTCAACGCTGAAACCGAATTCCCTAACAATCTCCATATAGTACGGCTCCCAGTCCTTCCAATCCATCATTTCACCGTTATTCTGCTTCCCATGCTCACCCTCATGCCGTCCTTCGCAGCCATAACCCTGTATCCGCTCTTCTCCTGAGCCCAGTAGGCCTCTATTTCAGGCTCTGCCCTTACCATTTTCAGGCCGAAGTGAGTGAAGAATGTGATTTCAGGCTCTATTTTCCTTATGAATTCCACGGCATCCTCTGTGCTTAGGTGCCAGTCTATTCTTGAATTTCTGGGGCGTGTAACCGGAAGTATGAGAATTCTAGCCCCTTTGTGCGCTTCTACCACCTCGTCTGAAAGAGATGTGTCAGCCACATAAGATATTGTTCCGTTGGGGGTGTGAATCTTGAAACCCACGGTTGTTGGGTCTGAATGGACTGAGGGGGTGGCTTCCAGATCCACAGGCCCAAGATTCAGAAAATCTCCGGGAGAAAGGTGCTTGTGATTTATCAATGATTTATGGTATTTTGATATGGCTGGCCCTATGTCTCCCACACCTTCAAGTACGCTTTTTGATGCCAGCAACATCCCCCTCCTCTTTCTTCCACCCTGCGTCATTCCTTCAACCAGGATCTCCCCATCGGTGTAGTGGTCAGGATGGCAGTGCGATATCAGAAGATAATCTATCTTCGTAGGGTTTATGCCGTAGTTTTTCATGTGAAGTATAGCCCCGGGCCCAGGGTCTATGTGTATCTTAACCCCGCTCTCTATATACAGGCCTCCGGTTGCCCTTGATTGGAATATGGTGGAAAACCTTCCTCCACCTGTTCCCAGAAACCTGAGCTTTGTAATCATGCCCCTGCATCGATTTCTCAATATCAAAGTTTCTGTGGATCCTAACAAAAGCTTTATTTAGTAAAATCTAATCCCCGCAAAAGGTACTATTCTCAATGTTCCTAGGAGTGGTTTAATATGAAATCAATAATAGAAGAGGCGCTCTCCAAAGCAGAGAGGAAGCCGACGGTAGAAGAGCCTTCCGCAGAAACGCCCATAAGCTACTCTCCAGAGGATGAGGAGCTTAGAAAGATACTGGAGGGTCTAAAAACAAGGATAGTCATAATTGGGCTGGGTGGAGGAGGTTCCAACACGGTGAACAGGATATTTGAGGAGGGGATAACTGGCGCAGAACTCGTGGCTGCGAACACGGATGCACAGCATCTTCTCATAACCAAAGCCCACAAAAAGGTGCTTTTAGGGGCTAGGATCACCAGAGGTCTGGGTGCTGGTGCCCTTCCTCAGGTGGGTGAGGAAGCTGCCAAAGAGGCTGAAGAAAAACTTAGGAACATAGTGGAAGGTGCGGATATAGTCTTCATAACCTGCGGTCTGGGAGGCGGGACAGGAACAGGATCAGCTCCTTTCGTTGCTAAACTGGCAAAAGAGGCGGGAGCCCTGACAATAGTTGTTGCCACATATCCCTTCAGTGCAGAGGGAATAAGCAGGGCCCAGAACGCAGAATGGGGCCTGAAAAAATTGAAAGCCTTTGCTGACACAGTTATAGTGATACCCAATGATAAGCTCATAGAGCTTGCTCCAAGACTTCCTCTCAATCAGGCATTCAAGGTTGCCGACGAGATACTTATGCGCTCCATAAAAGGCCTCACAGAGATAGTCACAAAGCCCGGCCTGGTAAATCTGGACTTCAACGACCTGAAAACCATAATGAAAGGCGCCGGAGTTGCTATGATAGGTCTCGGAGAGTCGGATTCAGACAACAGAGCTGAGGATGCGGTGAATGAGGCGATAAACTCTCCACTTCTGGATGTTGATGTGACAACAGGAACAGGAGCGCTGATAAATGTTATAGGCGGACCTGATATGACCGTATCAGAGGCTGAAAAGGTTGCGGAGATCGTGCAGAGCAAGATAAGCAAGGACGCTAGGATAATCTGGGGAGCCTCCATAGATCCCTCACTCGAACACAAAATAAGGGTGATGGTAGTGATAACTGGAGTCAAATCAAAGCAGATACTCGGACCAGGGCAGGAGAAAGAGGAAAGACTAGGAGTAGATGTGGTTTCGTAGAGTGGTTGGCATGGATATAGTGCAGAAATCATGGGAATTGCAGAGAAGAATAGAGAACTGGTACAGATCATTCGGCAGGGGAAAGTACAGCAGGATACTGAAGATGGCCAGAAAGCCAAAGATGGATGAATATGTGAAAATTCTGGAAATAAGCGGTGCTGGCCTCCTGCTCATAGGGTTCCTTGGATTCACCATATATCTTCTGTGGAAGTATGTCCCTTCACTTTTCTCATGAGGTATTGCCATGGGTCTGTTAGATGATATTGAGGAGGAAATTGTGGAAGAGCCGAAGAAAGAGGTTAAGGAGGTTAAGAGAGAGGATTATGGAGTCAGGCTCTTCGCAAGAGGTGGGACAGATAGAAGGATAAAACCCACAGGGTCTGTTGAGTTTGAAATAAATGTCAGAAATATAGGACTTAAAGAGGACACCGTAGAGATATCGTTCAGGGCCAGAGTGGAATCCATAGAGGGAGATGTCCTTTCAGAGTGGATGATAGAGCCTGTGGAGGAGGATGATCTGACATTTTCGGTTAAAGATGGGATATACAGGGCAGAAATACCCTTAAACCCCGGAGAAAGCAGGTCCTTTTTCATATCTGTGAAGGCTAGGGGGGACCTGAAATACGGCGAGAGATGCACCATACTTCTAACAGCCACATCTAAGAACAATCCGCTAAAAAGCGATGCCCTCACCCTTACCGTGGCGGCGGTTCAGGCCATACTCGCTGTTAAAACCCAGATAGGATATGAGAGGAATGTGGCTGACGAGATTGAGACCAGGGCCAAGAGATCAAACATAGGTGTTCTATCCATACTGTCTCCCGTCCCTCTGAGGGGATACATATTCGTTGAAGTGATGAACCCTGAGAGGCTTACAGAGCTAGTGAAAGGCATAAAGAGAGCCAGAGGCCTTGTTAAAGGAGAACTGAACTTTGAGGACATAGAGCACTATCTAGCACCCAAGATATCTGTTTCAGGAATGGTTGAAGGAGATATAGTAGAGCTCATAGGAGGACCATTCAAGGGAGAAAAGGCGAGAATAAAGCAGATAGATCCAACAAAGGAAACGGTTACCGTGGAGCTATTTGAAGCTGCGGTGCCCATACCTGTGACTGTGAAAGGAGAAGATGTAAGGGTTATACAGAAGGAAGAAAAGGAGGAATGATATGGCAGAAGTTGTTGAAGCGCTGGTTGACGGTGGAAAGGCGACGGCTGGGCCCCCTCTGGGTCCTGCGCTTGGACCTCTTGGAGTCAACATAATGGAGGTGATAAAGGTAATAAACGAGAAAACCAAGGCTTTTCAGGGAATGAAAGTCCCTGTAAAAGTTGTGGTGGACCCGAACACGAAGAGCTTTGAGATAACCGTGGGTACGCCGCCGACGAGCGCTCTCATAAAGAAGGAGCTGGGCCTTGAAAAGGGCTCAGGAGATGCTAGAAAAACGAAGGTGGGTAATCTCAAAATGGAGCAGGTAAAGAAGATAGCTGATATGAAGAAGGAGTCCCTCCTTGGAAAGGATATGAAGAGCAGGGTTAAAGAGATAATAGGCACATGCCAGTCCATGGGGGTTACTGTTGAAGGAAAGAATCCGAAAGACATACTGAAAGAGATAGATGAAGGAAAGTACGACGATGTTCTGAGGTGATGATATGGCGAAGTTTCCTGAAGCTGAGGCAAGGCTGTTAAACAAAAAGGTCTGCATGCACTGCTACGCTACAAACCCTCCAAGGGCAAAAAGGTGCAGAAAGTGTGGCAGCACCGACCTTAGGCCAAAAGCGAAGATGAGGAGAGGCCAGTAAAACCTTTATTTTTTAATTATCAGTTTTCTGCGCTCTCCTCTGCTAGTATCTGCCTAGCCACAGCTATTCTCTCATCACACTCCTCATCGCTCATCCCAAGGGCTTTTAGGCTCTCTTTTATCTCATCATCGCTGGATCCCTCTTTCATCCACGAGAGTATAGCCTCTATGAGCTCCCTTTCAGCATCTATCTGCTTCTTTATAGTATACGCCTCTTCATAGAGGTATTTGGCATCCTCCTCCTCAACATCATAGCTCATGAGTCTCTCTATTATCTCCTCCTTCGCCATGCCCTCATCCATCCATGAAAGTATGGCATCTATAACCTCAATCTTTGCTTCAACAGCCTTCACCAGCTCTTCAGCTGTGGATTTCTCCATGCCTATCCGCACAAGCTCATCCACTATCTCGCCCTCATCAGCTCCGCTGAAAAGAGCGCTCTCCACAAAATCGACTATCTCCTCAAGGACCTCTTCTTCGCTCATATCTTCCTTTTCCTGCATTATATCACAACCTGCCCGCAACCCTATGGATTCGGACATTAACCTTACAAGCACGGTCTTAATAAATCTTTTGTTATCTTCTCCTTTTTATCTCATTCCATATTATTCCTGAAACTGCGCCTATGGCTGTGCAAGTCTCCATGGATATCCCTTTTCCCGTTATATCCATGTGATATCTCCCTATCTCCTTCTCCTTTTTTGACATCCCGTGAGGTCCAAGGCCAAAAACTATGAGAAAGGATTCTGAAGAGGAGCGCTCTCCTATCTCCTCAGGGCTTATTTCATCAAGAAATGGCTTGCTTGTGGTTATCACAGGGGTCCCCAGTTGTGGGGGAAAACCCGCCTTTGGATACGGAAAGCTCATTAACCTCCCCTTCTCAGCCAGATCGATGAAATATTTTCCACCCTCTCCAATGGTAGTGGAATCTGCAACAAAGCGGGCAAGTTCCATAGGTGTATCAAAATCCTCTGGAAAAGGGAACCCAAATGTTGCGAGGTTGAAATCAAAAGCCATCGCTATAGGGGCTGATCTGGCCAATGCCCTTCTGTGGGCTTCCCTGAACTTATTCCTGTCATAGGTGTTGTAAAGGCCTATCGTTATCCTTCCAGCCATTTTTCCCACAAAAATGTAAAAAATAAGGGGATTAGTAGATTCCCTGGTCTATCATGGAATCTGCAACCTTCACGAAGCCGCCGATGTTGGATCCCATGAGCAGATCTCCGGGCTTTCCGTACTTCTCTGCGTACTTGGCTCCTGTCTCGTAGATGTTCTTCATTATCTGCTGTAGCTTCTGGTCAACTTCCTCTCTGGTCCACTGAAGCCTCATGCTGTTCTGTGACATCTCAAGCCCTGAAACGGCTACACCGCCTGCGTTAGCGGCCTTTGCAGGTCCGAATAGGATGCCGTTGTCCATGAAGTACTTTATGGCATCCAGTGTTGAAGGCATGTTTGCACCCTCGGCCACAGCTATAAGCCCTGCATTGACCAGCATCTTGGCATCGTTGAGGTCTATCTCATTCTGCGTAGCGCTCGGCATGGCTATATGGACTTCTCCCTCTTTTACAGCGATTTCCCATGCCTTCTTTCCTGAATACCATGGCAGATCGAACTTCTCTGCAACTTCCTCAAGCTTTCCATGCTTTATGGCCTTAGTCTCATAGACAGCATTCCATATCTCATCGTTAATTCCATCTGGGAGATACATGGCGCCTCTTGAATCTGAGAGAGTTATGACCTTGCCTCCGAGCTGTGTAACTTTTTCAGCTGCGAACTGGGCGACATTTCCGCTTCCTGATATTGCCACCCTCTTTCCTTTCAGGTCCTCTCCCTTGGATTTGAGCATCTCCATGAGGTAGTATGTAGCTCCATATCCAGTGGCCTCAGGCCTTATAAGTGAGCCTCCCCAGTTCAGGCCCTTTCCTGTGAGAACTCCCTCAAACCTGTCAACTATCTTCTTGTATGCTCCGAAGAGATATCCTATCTCTCTTCCACCGACTCCTATGTCTCCAGCGGGAACATCTGTATCTGCCCCTATGTGCCTGTAGAGCTCCATCATGAAGTTCTCGCAGAATCTCCTTATCTCTGCATCGCTCTTTCCATGGGGATCGAAGTCAGATCCTCCTTTTCCTCCACCCATGGGGAGGCCGGTGAGAGCGTTCTTGAATATCTGCTCAAAACCGAGGAACTTGATTATTCCGATATTGACTGTGGGATGGAACCTGAGTCCTCCCTTGTATGGACCTATGGCACTGTTGAACTCTATCCTCATTCCCCTGTTCACATGGAGCTCTCCGTTGTCATCTTCCCATGTTACCCTGAATATTATCTGCCTCTCTGGCTCTGTTATCCTCTCTAGAATCTTGTGCTTCATGTACTTAGGCTCTTTCTCCAGAACAGGCACCAGAGTGTGGAGCACCTCTTCCACTGCCTGATGGAACTCTGGCTGGGAAGGGTTCTTCGCCTTCACATGCTCAATCACGTTTTCCACATATTCTTTTGCGTTCATTTTTTCACCTTCTTTAAGACAGCAGTTGTCCTGCTATCTTCAAGGGACATGCTCCGATATTCGACCCCCATATAAGGTTTTGTGCGAAAAAAGACATGGAAAAACAAAATAAATTTATAAAAAGTTTAAAAGGTTTAGAAAGAGGACTCCTCTTTTTCTTCCAGTGTGAAACCCGGTTCCTCTGGTGGAAGCTCCTCTTCCTCACTCGGATTTTCCTCTGAGGTGGTCTCCTCTGGGGTAGTTTCAGGCTTTTCTTCAATAGGAGGAGCTTCCATCACCGGCTCAGGCTTTTTCTTCTTTCCGCCCTTGCCTGCAAGTGCCACTCCTGCGATTATCAGGAGAATTACCAGAAGTATTATTCCCAGAACCATGAGCTGTTCATCTGTGAGTTTTCCAGCATTCTGTGTCGGCATAGAGCGATATGCTGTACCCGGATTTGTCGTGCGGATTGTTATCTCCTGTGTTGAGAAATTGGGGTTTGCACCGTTTCCATAGGAATCTGTGTAGCTGGTGACTACCTGTATGACATATGGCCTGCCTTCAACCATGTTTACATTGCTCTTCATCTTGAAGCTCAGGTGTATTACCTGTCCGGGAGCGACATTGTCAGCCTTCATCAGCCATATCTCTGGTGTAGGTGAGTTGAAGACTCCCTCTATGTATAAAGCTAGGTCCACTATATCCTTTGCATCTGTTATATTCAGCTGTTTAAGTGTTACGCCATTGTACTCTGTACTCTTAGAGGATGTTTCGTTAAGGCTTCCGTGTTCAATCTCCTCTCCACCGAAATATCCCAAACCGGGCACATGCCAGCTCTTATTCACGTAACTCCCATCTGGTACTGAAACAACCTTGTTCTTGTCGCTGCTGGATATGGCACTTACGAACCCACTGATGACATCCCAGTTGTATCCCACATGGCCGGGTATCGCCACGAATACATCTCTAGCAGTATCGTCTCCTTTGTTCTCTATTGTGAGGTTAAGGTAGAATACTTTTCCTGGGCTTATGTCTCCAGTTGTTACTCCGGTGACCACAAGCTCTGGACCGAACCCTCTTACCTCAACAACAGCCTGAACAGTAACTGGCTGAATGTATTCGGTTGTGTCCGCATTTCTTCCGCTTATAGTTATATTGACAGTGTATGTCTTGGGCTTTATGTTGGGATTTACATCCACATACCAGTACATATTTGCGTCTCCACCAGCATCTACGCTGTCATCCGAGTCAGTCATGTCATTCTCCACGGTTGTTGCTGAATGGTTCAGTGGATTCAGGAACGGAGTTCCAGGACCTACCTGAAGTGTAGCTTTAAGCTCTGTGAACTTCACCAGCTCAAAGTTGTGTATTTTGCTGTATATTTTCATATTTACGAGTGTATCGCTGCTCAGGTCTATGAAGTCATCACCGCTAGGACCTCCTACATGTATCTTACCTGCACTGAAATCTGGGTGATTATCCACGACATTTATCATGACATAGGGTCCTGCTATCCATTCTCTGTGAGTTAGACTGCATACGGGTATCATTGGGGTTGCAGGATTGTGGTCATTATCAACCCACCTTAAACTAACATCCACATAATGAGTTGGATTGTTGGTGACACCGTTATCGAAATAAGTGGCATCCCAATCGAAGAGTATCTTATGTTCTCCTGCCTGTACATAGGGATTTGTTGCTATGTACCATGTCCCATTTGCAATAGCACCTATTTCTAAGGAGTCTATGTGCATTTTGTTAACTTCTACAGGATTCTGTTGCTCGCTTCCCGAACTCCCTTCGTAATAACTAACTGGAGAGTAAAAGAACTTTCCGTCATACTCAGGATATATATCTATGTTCCTGAGGGGAACATTACCTGTATTTTTGAATGTCACAGCCAACACAGGAATACTAGAATTACCCTGAGTTATTGTTATATTGCTTCCTATCAACTCTGCTTCTATAATAGGTGTGAAATCGACGGTTATATCGAGTGTGCCTCTTTCTGTAGACCAGACATCGTCGTGACTATAGTATTGTACAGTATAATTTACTGTGTATATTCCAGGACTCATGTTTTTAGCAACATCGACACGGAAATCGAACACCGTAGGATTTCCTGGATTTCCAACCTGACCAGTTGCTCCAGTCCATGCAGAGAGATTGTCGAATGTAATGCCGTTTGGGACGTGTGAGAGATTCAGGTATAGGTCGTGTGCTCCGTTCCATCCTCCATCATCTACATCAATGTATAGATCTGTAAATTTCTCTCCAGCGTATAAAGATGGATGGGCATTGGAAACATGGATAGTAGATTCAACAGTTACAGTTATATTACCTGTTTCAGAGCACGACACTCCGTCTGCATTAGTATAGTCTACAGTATAATCCACCACATAGTCACCTGGAACAGCATCTCCTGCTACAGTAACATGGAACTGCAGAGTAGAAGGAGATCCTACTGCACCGTTTATGCTAGAGCTGGGTGGATCTACAGTAATCCCTTGTGGCAGATTAGATAAGGTCATTGTCAAATCCTGGGCGCCATTTCTGGCATCATCGTTAACATATACAAACATGGGACTGTTTCTCCAGCCGGGGTGTAAAGTTGGTTGGGCATCACTTACTTCTATGTTTTTATCTATTTCAAATAGTACATAGCCTTTAAAGTGTTGGGTTCCCGAAGGGCTACCGCCATGATCTGTGAACGTCATATTTATGGTTAAGTTGTATATTCCAGGCGATGCATCTCCCTTTATATCAAACTGAAAAGGAGCACCGAATGTGTGAGAGGAACCATCAGCTATGTTTACCCCTGCATTATCTGCATCACTATCCCACACCGCTATCGGAGAATCCACTATATTTCCTTTGGCATCTCTTACTGTATGACTGATATCAACGTTGCAATTGTCTATCTGATCACTATCGCTTTGAGTGGGTGGGTTATCATTTAGTATTGTTATTCTAAACTTCACATTTTGTTGTCCTGGAAAATAAACACCAGTAAGTCCATCGTCGGTTATCTTTATCGCCCAAGCATTGCTTTCACTGTAGTGAGGATATGCGCTCCCCATAGGCAGTGCTGCGAATACCGTGGCTACCATTACCAAGCCCATTAACAAGGCTATTTCCTTTTTCATTCCTTCTTTTTCTAACTTCATTTTTTTCCCTCCTTGGGGATTTCTTGCTTTCTGCTGATTTCAAAGTCATTATATATACTTTTTGGTGCATAAGTCGGCGAAAAGCGATATTGAAATCACTATAAAGTGAATAAAATCCCTAATATGGATTTCAGAGCATTAGGCTTATATCCTAAAAACACATGCGGCTAGGTAATATGGCAAGAGTAAAGCTAATAACAGACCCAACAGAAATCGTCTATGCGCTCCGCTGCCTTGATACAGAGGCAAAAAGAAGGCTTTTCTCCACCCTTCTTAAGGAATGGAAGACTATGGATGATGTGAAAGAAGAGTACGGGGATGAGGGTGTAGAGGCC
>Ga0256833_1001253_pt1 | contig 18853 bp, 12 predicted proteins | sample 356284metaG_FD_190535 | JGI IMG/M metagenome (GOLD analysis project Ga0256833, IMG submission 190535) | Hydrothermal vent microbial communities from Mid Atlantic Ridge, Atlantic Ocean - 356-284 | ecosystem: Environmental > Aquatic > Marine > Hydrothermal vents | place: Atlantic Ocean: Mid... | reverse complement strand
GGCCGCCAATGGCGCTAAAATTATCCTGATGGACCCCAACCGGACCGATATTGCAAAATATGCAAGCCATGTTCTGCAATTCCGTCCGGATACCGATGTGGCCCTGTTGAATGGCATTATGCATGTCATCCTGGATGAAAACCTTCAAAATGATGATTATATTGCCCGTCATACCGAAGAGTTTGATCAGATGCGAGCGCATCTGAAGAATTACAGCCCTGAAAAAGTCGCCCCTATTTGTGGTATTGATGCCGAAACCATCCGCGAAGTGGCCCGACTATATGCCACCTCAAAAGGCTCCATGATTTTATGGGGTATGGGCGTCTCCCAGCATATTCATGGCACCGACAATGCCCGTTGTCTGATTGCCCTGGCGCTGATGACCGGCCAGATTGGTCGCCCAGGTACTGGACTGCATCCATTACGCGGGCAGAATAATGTGCAGGGCGCTTCAGATGTTGGTCTGATTCCCATGGTCTATCCTGATTATGAACCGGTCGACAAACCGGAATTCAAAGCCAAGTATGAAAAGCTGTGGGGCGTGGAGTTGGATGACGAACGCGGCCTGACCACCGTGGAAATGTTACATGCTATTTTAAACAAAGAATTATTCGGCATGTATATTGAAGGCGAAAACCCGGCCATGTCTGACCCTAATCAGAACCATGCCCGCGAAGCGCTGGCCGCTCTGGAACATTTGGTGGTACAGGATATTTTCCTGACAGAAACTGCCGGTTTTGCCGATGTAATTCTACCGGCTTCCGCTTTTTATGAAAAAACCGGAACCTTCTCCAATACTGATCGCCGGGTACAAATGGGTCGTCAGGCGGTCACTCCTCCAGGCGATGCCAGACAGGATTTGTGGATTATCCAGGAAATTGCCAATCGCTTGGGTTGCGGTTGGAATTACAACGGCCCGGAAGATGTTTTTGCCGAAATGCGTCAGGCCATGACCAGTATCGCCGGTATGACCTGGGACAGACTGGATAAGGAAGATTCCTTAACCTATCCGTTGGAAAATCCGGGTGACCCCGGCCAGCCGGTTATTTTTACCGACGGCTTCCCAACGGCTTCCGGTCGTGGAAAATTCGTACCAGCTGAATATATCCACGCCGATGAATTGCCGGATAATGAATATCCGTGGATATTTATTACCGGTCGTCAGCTGGAACACTGGCATACTGGCAGTATGACCCGTCATTCACCGACACTGGATGCCATTGAACCGGATCCGGTGGTAACCATTCATCCGCTGGATCTTGAAAAAATGGGCCTAGAGCCGGGCGATTTAATTACCATTGAATCACGCCGTGGCAAAATTACCGCCTATGCCCGAGCCGACCTTGGTATTCAACGCGGCAGCCTGTTTATGGCTTTTTGCTATAACGAAGCCAGCGCCAATCTGATTACCAATGAAGCGCTGGATCCTGCCGCAAAGATTCCTGAATTTAAATTCTGCGCGGTTAAAATCCAGCCTGGCGGTCAACTCGCGCCACGCATCAACTAATCCAACCCAAAATAATCCGGTCTGTTCACATTCAGACCGGATTCATTATTCCATCCACATAATAAAGCTATTATTGTCGTGGATATTAAATGAAACAGCCTGATATTCGCTTACTTCAGCTTATCGTAATGGCTGGGCTGTTGTTAACCGGTGCCATCAGCCGGGACTTTTCGCTCAGCCCTGCTCAGGTTCTGCTGACTTTTTTATCTGGTCTGCTCAGTCAATGGTTGTTTATCCGATTACTTAAAATACCCAAAGCGGGTTATTTAAGCGCGTTAATCACCTGTTTCGGCATCAGTCTGTTATTACGCAGTGATTCATTATGGGCCCAGCCGCTGGCCTGTTTTGTCGCCATTGCCAGCAAATTTATCATCACTATCAATCATCGGCATATTTTCAACCCGGCTAACCTGGGGGTTATTCTGGGATTAACCCTGTTTCCCGGCACCTGGGTAACCAGTGGACAATGGGGGGCCGACTTAAGCACGGCTCTCTGGCTCATCAGCATCGGCTTTCTGATTGCCGGCAATGCCAAACGACTGGATATCAGTCTGTATTTCTTAGGTTTTTATGCCAGTCTATTTCTGCTTATTCGTATCCTCTGGTATGGCTACCCCATTGCTGTATTTTTCCACCAGTTTCAAAACGGGGCGTTATTATTGTTTACTTTTTTTATGATTACCGACCCCATGACCATTCCCCGTCATAAAACGGGACGCTTGTTACATGCGGCAATTGTCGCAGTGCTGGCTTATCTGTGGCAATATTACTTATACTGGAACCAGGGTATTCTCTGGGCTCTTTTTATTGCCACGCCACTGGTTCCGCTATGGAACCGGCTCTTCCCTGCCCGTCCATTTCAATGGCAGCATTTATCAGGAGATCATCATGCGTAAGATTTTATGCTTTTCACTACTACTTGCTTTACCGCAACTGTCATTTGGCTTTTGTGGCTTCTACGTTGCCAAAGCCGATGCATCTTTGTACAACCATGCATCCCAGGTCATCATGACCCGCAAACAGGATAAAACCATTCTCAGCCTGATGAATGATTATCAAGGTGAAATGCGTGACTTTGCGCTGGTCATCCCTGTCCCTGAAGTGTTGAAAAAAGGCCAGGTCCATATAGGTGATGCTAAACTGTTTAAACATATTGACAACTTTACCGCACCGCGTCTGGTTGAATATCACGATTCAGACCCGTGCCGCCCACAGATAATGGAAGACATGGTGATGATGAAATCCATGGCACCCAGAATGCGGAATAACAAAAGTACGGCTCAAAGCCTGGGTGTCACCATCGAAGCGGAATACACCGTGGGTGAATACGATATTGTGATTCTTTCGGCTACCGAATCCACTGGGCTGGAAACCTGGTTAACGCAGAATGGATATAAAATTCCACAAGGAGCAGCACGGATTCTGGAGCCTTATATCAAACAGGATTTCAATTTCTTTGTCGCCAAAGTGAATCTGAAAGAACAAAACAAGACAGGTCTCAAATTCCTACGCCCCATACAATTTGCTTTTCGTTCTGAAAAATTCATGTTGCCTATCCGTCTTGGAATGATTAATGCGGATGGCCCTCAGGATCTGCTCATCTACATCCTGACAGAAAAAGGGCGAGTGGAAAGCACCAATTACCAGACTGTAAAACTCCCCAGTAATATCGACCTGCCGCTTTATATCAAAGATGATTTTGCATCATTTTACACAGCATTGTTTGATCACCAGGTTGAAAAACATAAAATGCGCGTAGTGTTCACCGAATATTTCTGGAACATGGGATGGTGCGACCCCTGCGCTGCCGACCCGTTAAGCCGTTCGGAATTGAAACAACTGGGGGTCTTCTGGTTGGACAGACCATCGCAAAAACCCGGAATTATGCCCAGAAGAATGGGAATACCTGTCCAGGTGACCCGTTTACATGTTCGCTATAACGAAGAAAACTTCCCGGAAGATTTGATGTTTCAGGAAACCGGTGACACCCGTAATTATCAGGGCCGTTATATTTTACATCACCCCTGGAAAGGCGACCCGGAACAGTGTCCTGCCGCCCGGGAATATTTTAAGCAACTCGCCGAACGTCAACACAAAGAAGCACAAAACCTTGCCAGGCTGACCGGCTGGAATGAACAGGATATTATCGACAAAATGGACATCGACAAGCCGGACGCTCAGGATGATGACAACTGGTGGCAAAATCTGTGGCAATGAGGCATGAAATCATTCAAGTCGTTTTGATTGTATAATAAGCATAATTCTATCTCGTTCCCACGCTTCGGCGTCACTGCCATAATGTTGGGTTGGGTTTCGTTCCTCAACCCAACCTACATTTTATCTTAATTGGTTGTAACGGAAACTATAGAAACCAGGATAGGAATATTTTTCATCCTTAACTTAAAGAGAGTAGCGCTCCAGCCTGAAAAAGCATAATTCTATTCTTATAACTCACAATTTTAATTCACACAAATGACTATCGAAAAGGACCAAAGCCATCCGTTTAAAAATGCCTATTATTTTATTCTTACCCATTTAATAATCCCCGGTATTATTCTTGTGCTGATGATTATCGGGCTTGAATATTTTCAATTGGATTATGCATTCACTCAACTTTTCTACGATCATAAGACTCAAAACTGGCCTTATAAAGATGCCTGGCTAACGCAAACAGTTTTTCATAAATGGGGACAAAAACTCAGTATCTCCATGGGCGTTATTATTTTTATACTATTTATCCTTTCATTTTTACTGAAAAAACTGAAAGCCTATAAAAAAGCCCTTGGATTTCTTTTTCTTTCCAGTATATCCGGCCCTGTTGTCATCGCCATATTAAAAAGCTCCACTCATATTTATTGTCCATGGAGTCTCAAAATATTTGGCGCCGATAAACCTTATATCAAATTATTCGATAGTGTAGCTCCGTCCCTGCCCGTGGGTCATTGTTTTCCGGGAGGACATGCCGGAGGTGGTTTTGCTTTTATCAGCCTGTATTATTTTTTGATGATTATTGCACCTGCCTACCGCTTTTATGGTCTGGCAACCGGCCTTGTTATCGGTATTGTCTTCGCATTGACACAAGAAATGCGAGGAGCTCATTTTATCAGCCACGACCTCACCTCACTGCTTATCTGCTGGGAATTGATTTCAATTCTATTCATCATTTTTTATCGCGACAGATTCAACTGGAAATTAAGGAACCTCTGATTACCCCCTGTGTCTTACAGGCTCTGTGCTATTCATTTATAGCCAAGCTCATATTCATCATATATTTATTTTATAGCAGCAATGATTCTTAACCTGAAACGTATAAAAAGCCATCACTTTATTTTTATAATCGCCTTATTTTTTATCCTGTTTGATAATTTCAGGCTTTTTAGCAATATTCTTCAGGTATATCCAGTCAATTTGAAAAACATTGCTTTTCTTTTCTCACTGGTCTGGATATTTTTTAGTATTATTTCCCTGGCTTTATCTATATTAGGCGTTAAATATCTATTAAAGCCTGTTGTCATTCTATTATTACTGGTATCGTCTGTTGCCGGTTATTTTATGGATAGCTATAATATCGTTATAGACAGCTCGATGATTCAGAACATTATCAGCACTGATATTAATGAATCAAAGGATCTGCTTAACTTTAGACTGGTTATTTATTTTATCCTGCTGGGCGCCCTTCCGGCATATTGGGTTTATAAAACCAATATCATTTTCCAGCCCTTTCTGAAAGAACTGATTAGCCGTTTAAAAATAATATTTTTCCTACTGATTACTTCAGCTGTCATGGTTTTTATTCTGAGTGATTTTTACAGTTCTTTTATCAGAGAACATAAAATATTACGTTATTATGCCAATCCGATTCATTATTTATACTCTATCGTAAAGTTTATCAAACTCAACTCTTCCTCCGAACCACAAGAAATTAAAAAAACAGGTCTGGATGCCCATGTCATCAATCCTAACCCCCCCCATAAGCTGGTTATTTTTGTTGTCGGTGAAACAGCGCGCGCCGACCGCTTTTCACTGAATGGCTATTCCCGGCAGACCAATCCACTGTTAAGTCAGGAAGATGTTATCAGTTATAGTAATTTCTGGAGCTGTGGAACCTCGACCGCCGTCTCTGTCCCCTGCATGTTTTCCATCTATGATGAATCTGAATTTAAAATCAGCAAAGCCAAAGAAACTGAAAATGTTCTGGATGTCTTAAAACATGCGGGTGTATCAACCCTTTGGCTGGATAACAACTCCAGCTCTAAAGGGGTTGCCGACCGCATTGAACATCAGGATTACAAGTCCGATAAAGTCAATCCTGTGTGTGATACTGAATGCAGGGATATTGGTATGCTGTCACATTTACAGGAATATATTAACCAACATCAAGACAATAATGTACTTATTGTATTACACCAAATGGGGCAGCATGGGCCAGCTTATTACAAGCGCTACCCTAAAGCGTTTGAAAAATTCAAACCCGTCTGTAAAACCAATCAACTGGAAAACTGTACTCTGGAAGAACTTAATAATGCCTATGATAATGCCATCTTGTATACCGACTACTTTTTATCTGAAGTCATCAAATTATTAAAACAAAATGATAATAACTTTCAGACCGCCATGCTATACGTTAGTGACCATGGAGAATCCTTAGGAGAAAATGGCTTATATCTACATGGTCTCCCCAATTTGTTTGCGCCGGATACACAAAGACATGTCCCGGTTATTTTATGGGTCGGCGAAAACAACACGGCAATTGACAAAAAGCACTTACTGAAGAACAAAGACCAAAAATATTCCCACGATAATATTTTTGATACGATTTTAGGTTTATTAGGTGTTGAAACATCGGTTTATCATAAAAACAAAGACATCACTGCTGTAAAATGACTATTAAATAACTGATGTTACGCGACGGCTCTTTAATTTCATTTCCCTGACCCAGGCCATCTCTGATTTCTGCCTTTTATCGGCACAGAGATCACAGAGAGCGCACAGAGTTATAATTTGTATCGTTTAATGCCCTTGACTGGTCTGGATTCATAACATTATCAACGACTCTGTTAAAATACCTGTTAATGGCATCCTTGCTGCACGGCTTCATTATCAGTGGCCTGAAGTGTCTGTATGAGAAATGAGGGAAAAGTCACTGCGTAACATCAGTTAAATAATCTTATCCAGGATATGTCTGAAATCTGCAAGGGCCCGGTGCGCCAGGCTCCTGCTCACGCTTTCGGATAGTCCTCAATTCTTCTGTGCTTAACGGGGATAAACTCAATTTAGCCGGAGCATTTATTCGGAAAAAACCCCAGATTTCAACTAAAGTTTAAGGCTAAGGCATCGCAGCACAATACAAGCAAGCGCTTGCCGAGTCATTTATAAGTATATTACAATATACTAAATATTTTTAAACATTCTATCTTTATGCCTTTTGCAAAAAAACACCTGTCTATCCTGCCTATTTTATTGGCCAGCAAATTTTCTTATGCCCACAACGATAGCGACTGGGCTTTGAATACCGCTTTTAGCACTTATTTCACAGATTATGTAGGTCTTTTCTCTGTCACCAGAAGGCTGTCATTAAAAGAGGACCCCACCCAGCCCATTGTCGACGAACCGGAAAAGGCCTCAGATTTTATCTATGAGCCCAGCACCAGTCTCAACTGGACGACTGAAAACAGCCTGGGCGAACAGCAAATTGTTATCGCTGCCGGCGCATATATCTTTCAGCAACACACAAAATATACCCACCCGTACCTGCAACTGGAAATTGAACAGCAACTGTCAGAAGCTACCCGCATAAACCTGCTTTATGACTTTATCCCGGAACTTTATATCGGCAGAAACACACCGTCCCAGGATGAGGCCATAGACGATGCCGATGAAAATATAAACAGCCACACCTGGTCGGCTCACCTGGATCAGAAACTTACAGACACGCTGTTAATACGCGGTCTGGTTCGTTATGGCATTCGCCTCTATGACCAGCCTTTTTCATATCGTGACACCCAATTTTTTACCGTAGGCACTCACATAGAGTGGGAAATCTCGTCAGGAATGGAATTGCTGGCCGGATATCATTTTGAAAGAGGCTATACCGACGGCAGTAAAACCTCTGAATTTAAAGATGATATTGGCTATATCAATCATTATTTCTCCACCGAACTAAAAATAGAGCTTATTCAAAATATACAAATGATTGTTATTTTTGACTATGAAAATAATGAATACACCAGCCCGTACCGTGAAGATCTTCACTATCAAGGCAATGAAAATGTCTTTCAGGGAGAAGTTGAACTGTTATATGCATTAAGTCCATCGACTACGATTAAAACTGGCTGGCAATATGGTTCCAGAAAATTCAGCTTTGAGCGCAACAGTGTTTTTTCTAACAATGTCTGGTTGGGATTTGATTATTCTTTTTAATTCTCTCATCGAGGAGTCGCCCTCATCTTCTGTAAGCATATCCCTAATAAAATCAGATAAACCTTACAATTTTAAATTGATTGTCTATACTCTTAGTGGTTTTATCCAGATTAGTCTTTAAAGAGTCCTTTTGCAGGACACCTAACAATAATTAAAAAAAATGAGTATCAGTCAGAAGATTCACATTCCACTCATCCTCTCTCTGTTTATTGGACTCTCAATTTTACTGGTTACGTCCTGGATAAATCTGAGGGAGATAGAAACCGAAGTCTATCAAACCGAAGCCCAGAAACTGACGCTGTTTTTTAATCAGAAATATCAGGCAAAATTTGATATTGCGATTACCAATACCATCGACCTGGCACAAAATCATTATGTCATTTCAGCCTTACAAAATCAGAATCGCTCAATTGCCATCAATGGACTTAAGCAGCTGGTTGATAATTACCGGCGTTTTACGCCTTACAAAAACATAAAAATACACCTTCATGATAAAGAGGTCAGAAGCTTTGTCAGGCTCTGGAAACTCAATAAATACGGTGATGATTTAAAGGGATTCAGAAATACGATTGTCTTTGTTAAGAATGAAAAAAAACCGATTTCCGCAATCGAAATCGGGCGTGCCGGACTGATATTAAGAGGCATTGCGCCTGTCATCTATCATTCCGAATACCTGGGCAGTGTTGAGTTCATGCAGGGCTTAAATTCGATTATTAAAAATGCCCAGCAACAAGGCATGGAGGCCATAATTTTAATGAAGTCTGATTTATTGGATATTGCCACTAAATTACAAAATCATCCAAAATTGAATAATCATTTTGTTCTGGCCTCCCAACCCGGACTTTTGAATCAAAAGCTGTTTCAGGAACTCAAACAAGCCGACATCACCAAAACCAATAAAACCGCCAGTTTTTATTACACCAGTATCCCGATTAAGGATTTCCAGCAGAACACCGTTGCCTATGCGGTAATTGCGAAAAAATTATCCGATGTAGAATCCCTCATCAATCATTCCAAATCTGCATTAATCATGCAGCTGGGCCTGATGACCACGTTGGATATTATCATTCTGTTTATTCTGTCATATATTATTCACCGAGTTGTAGTTAAGCCCATCAAATATATTTCGGATGAACTGGCTAAAGACAATGGTATTTTAAACAAACATTTTCATCTGGACAGTGGCGATGAGCTAGCCACAATTGCTAGATATTTCAATCAGCTAATCGACCATATCCGGCAAATTGTCAATAGCGCCAAGGGAAACACCCATGCCGCCCACAATACGCTTGAGGAATATACCCGGCTTTCACAACAGGCAATAGAAGATTCCACTAAGGTCAGTGATAATCTAATCATCTCTTCGTCAGAAACCAATAACGTCAGTCACTTTACTCAGGAATCGGTTCAATCAACCCAGCAGACGCTTGATGAAATCCAAAAAGCCAACAAACTGATGATTGAAGCCAACCAGACCATGCAGGAATTAAAAACCAATGTGGAGCAGAATGTTTCCAATGAAACTGATATTTCCACAAAATTACTGAATCTGGCGACAGAAATCAATCAGGTAAACAGCGTTCTTGATATTATTGAAAGTATTGCCGAGCAAACTAATTTACTGGCGTTGAATGCCGCGATTGAAGCCGCCCGCGCTGGTGATCAGGGCCGCGGATTTGCTGTTGTTGCTGACGAGGTCAGACAACTTGCTATCAGAACCCAGAATTCATTAAACGAAGCCAACAGTACCGTGGGCTCGGTGGTATCCAATATTAACTCCATCAACGACAGTATGCAGCAGAGTGTGGCCGACCTTTCAGGCCTGATAGACCACTCCAATCTGGTGTCTTCCCAAATCAACACCAATACCGATATTCTGAACCAGACAACTGAGAGCTTTTCGCTGAATATGTCCAACCTGGAAAGTATCAACCAGAAAATCAAGGAAATAAATCAGTACATCCAGTCATCAACCGAGCTCAGTAAACACAATGTAGAAGCCATCAGGGAAATGAGCGGAAAGTACAGCGAAACCGTGGATATGATTAAAGCTTTCGAGCAATTATTGAAAAAGTTCTGATGGACCGACTCAGCGTACTTTAAAAGAGAAATGTGTTGATATCAGTTGCTTATAGAAGTAAGTGACTGATATTAAATACCTAAATACGCTGAATAGTTATATTCTGATTTTCATTACGGCCGGTTATGCTAAAAAGAAAATATTCCATATCCTGCCAAAACCCAGCGATTACAGCCAGCCCTTAAATTTAAAAAACAGATACGGCGCAACAGCTGATACAAACATAGCCAATAATGCAACTGGATAACCGTAAACCCATTGCAGCTCAGGCATAAACTGAAAGTTCATGCCATAAATACTGCCAATGACCGTAGGTGGTAAAAAAATCAGCGCCGCAATAGACAATATCTTGATAATCTGATTCTGACGGATATTGATAAAGCCCTGAATGGAGTCCATCAAAAAATTAACCTTGTCGAACAGAAAAGAATTATGCGATAGCAGTGTTTCCGCATCGCGCATGACTTTACGGCAGGTTTCCTGCAAATCCGGCTGATCCAGCAGATGGCGCTGCAGAAATGATAATTCCCGCTGGGTATCCATCAAACATAAACGGATTTTACCATTGCTGTTTTCCTGTCTGGCCAACTGGGAAATGCCCGCCTCAAGATCACTTTCCGGGTTCTCAAGCACGTCCTGACTCAGCACTTCCAGCCGACTGTGAATTTCCTCGACAATATCGGCTAGATTTTCGACTTTCTGCTCCAGAATCGTCATCATCAAATCAGCCGCCGAATCACACTGAACAAAACCATGTCGCGCGCGCATGCGTAATAATCTGAAATCCGCAATATCAGCATCACGTATCGTAATCAAAAAATTATTTTGCAAGATAAAAGCCACAGTCTCTGTCTGATGCCGGCCCTCGGCCTGCGTCAGAAACAATGAATGAACATGAACGCCTGAATGATCAATAAAATAACGCGCCGATGACTCAATCTCATCCATTTCATCCGCATCCGGCAAATCACTTCGAATAAAGCGTTTTAATAATAAACGTTCGTTTTCATCCGGTTCTTGTGCATCAACCCAGTTGGCTTGACGTAATTCAGATAAGGTCATTTCAGCCGGTTTCGGCATCTCTTTAATCAATCCCTGACTGATTTTAAATAATCTCAGCATTATTGAATATCTACGTTTTTAAGTTGCTGCCAGGGCTGACTGGAATATTCGACCAGGTCATCATTCACCTGCTCCAGAAATAATGCCGCAATACCCGCCTGCTCTGCTGTTTTGATACCCTGTTCCCGCCCCAGACAAAGCAGTGCCGTCGACCAGGCATCGGCCTGTGTTGCATCATCATGCAACACTGTGACCGATACGGTTTGATGAGTGACTGGCATGGCTGTTCTGGCATCGAGTATATGGCTGTACCGCCGCCCCTGCTCATCAAAATAATGCCGGTATGTTCCTGAAGTCATCACCGCCAAAATCTGTTTTTGTCTGATGGTAATAATTTTCTGTAATTTTCTGGCACCGGGTAACGGTCTTTCTATCGCCACTCGCCAAGGCTGTCCGCCCGGCTTTGAACCTTTGGTTTCCAGCTCGCCGCCAATCTCCACCAGATAATTTTCGATACCCTGCTGCTCTAGTAACCTACCGATACGCGCCACACTATAGCCTTGTGCGATTGATGAAATATCAATTTCTATGCCAGGCTCCCGTTTCCTGATATGTTGATTATCAATAATCTCAATCTTGTCATAACCAATGCGTTGTTTTAACCTCTGTAATTCCGCCGGGTCAGGCATGGCGGGATTGTCGCCATTAAACCCCCATAGCGCAAACAAAGGCTTACTGGTCAGATCATAACAACCTTGTGTGGCAATGCTCACCTTCTCAGCCTTCCTGAGTAACTGGACGATTTCTTCGCCGACCTTGACCGGATCAGTATGTTGCTGCCGGTTAAACAGCTCCAGCACCGAATCATCCCGATAGTTAGACAATAATTTGTCAATTCGCGCCAGTTCCTGATCAACCAGTGATTTTAATTGTTCAATATTGCCACCCCCCGGCACCCAGACGGTGACATGATAAGAAGTCCCCTGGGTTAATCCGGCAAATTTTTGTAATTTTTCCTGTGGTGTACAGGCCGTAAATACAAAAATAATGACCAGCCCTAAAATTGATTTCAAATTCATCTATCTTTTTAACTCAGTAACATAAAATAAATAACCGCCGCCAGAATCATGCGATAAATCACATAAGGCCACATACCAAACTGGTTCAGCCATTTCAGAAAATAATGTATTGCCAAAATAGCGGTGATAAATGAGGTAACACCTCCAATCAGAAAGGCTGTCCAGTCCACCGGCAACTGTTCTGTCGCCACTTCCAGTATTTTGACGGAAGCCGCCAGTGCCGTGATGGGAATCGCCAGCAAGAAAGAAAATCGTGAAGCCGCCTGCCTGTCCAGCCCCAGCATTAAACCGGCAGTAATCGTAGAGCCCGAGCGGGAGGTTCCAGGAATCAAAGCAATGGACTGAGCCAGCCCAACCAGAACCGCATCTTTCCAGGTAATGGAATCAATGCTTCGCTGCTTTTTGCCAAATACATCCGCCAGGCCCAATAACACACCAAAAAAGATTGTCGTGACAAAAATAACCTGTACCGAACGCAGCGTCGTATCAATCAAATCCAGCAGTAACAAGCCCGCCAGACCGGTCGGAATGGTACCGATAACAACGGCCCAGGCCAGCCGGCTATGGCCAACATGCTGTCGTTCAACCACTGAACGCCACGCATCAACCAGTAATACACTGACATCGCGCCGAAAATAAATAACAACCGCCAGCAACGTGCCTATATGCACAGCCAGGTCAAACGCAACGCCCTGATCCTCCCAACCGGAAAAAACCGGCGTCAGTATCAAATGAGCGGAACTGGAAATAGGCAGGAACTCGGTAATACCTTGTACGATGCCTAAGATTAATGCATGAATAAAATCCATTACGGAAAACTCCTTAGATCAAAATTTTAAATATTTAAATTGTCTGCTTATGCGTAACAAAGCCTCTCCGCATACCCAAAGAAGGCTGTAATCCGTTACAATCAAAAGGAGTACATTCTAATACTTGCAGGGATTAAAGGCGAACGATTAGCGAGTTTTCTGACAACCCCACCGAACATAGTTATTTTTAGCACCCAGTCAAATAAATTTTTGCCCACGATAACTACAATCACAAGCAATAAGCATTATTGTTTATCATCCATTTTCATCATTTTGTCACACACATTTGCTGTAATAACAACATATTAATCGATAAAGCAATAGGTAAGACTATGTTTATAAATTATAAAAAAATTACTTTGCCAGTATTAACCCTGGGCCTTTTCGGGGCTTCTAGCGCGTATGCTGAAATAAACATGAATCTTTTAAGCGCCTACAATGGAAATTCAGGTGCTAAAACCGGTATTGGTGAAATTATTGCCTATTCTCCAGATCAACACACGGTGTTATCGACACTATCAGGTAATGATGGTTATGGAGTCCAGATACTTGAACTTGAATCAAACGGACAGCTTACAGAGCGCTCGAGCATTGATTTTTCCTCAGCTTTTGTTAATCAGAACAGTATTCGCAGTGTTTCCTCTACAGCCATTGACCCGTTAGGGCGCGGTTTTGGAGTGGCCACACTCATCCCGACACTTAATGGACAAAGCCAGGGAAAACTGGCCTTTTTTAATTATCGGAGTGGTTCTTCCGGTCCGATTACAACCCTGGATGTTGGTTTTCATCCTGATATGGTCAGATTCTCAAAAGATGGCTCCCAATTATTTATTGCCAATGAGGGTGAATTTACGGTTGGCGGCGATAGCGATGCTCCCGGATCAATCAGTATCGTTGATCTTTCAGGGATTTCCCGTGTTTCAGATGTTTCATCCTTATCCAGTTCTCAGGTGAAAACCTTTGACTTTAAAGCTGATAACCTGGCTGCCGGCGTAAATCTTAATCATATGAGAATCAATGATCCAACAACCACCGAATTATACCGGCATATCGAGCCGGAATATATTTCTGAACTGGACGATAAACTCTATGTCAGCCTGCAGGAAAATAATGCTGTCGGTGTATTTGATTTACAAACAGAAAAATGGACCAAGCTGCATCCATTAGGCACAATCAAACAGACTATTGATGCATCTGACAAAGATGGCGGGGTTCATATTGATGATAGTGTATCCGGCCTGCCCATGCCTGATACCCTTGCCACCTTCAACAGCAACGGAAAAAAATTCATCGTCACAGCGAATGAAGGTGATTTCCGGGTTGATGATGGCGACAGAATAAGAGTTAAGGATCTGGATAATCTGGACGAGAATACCCGTAACGAATTAAATGACTTATACGACGGTAATTTTGCCGCAAAAAGTGCCTTAGGAAGATTACGGGTTTCAACGGTTGACGGTGACTTGGATGGCGATGGCGACATAGACGAGCTTATCATGGCCGGCACACGCTCTGTTTCAATCTGGGACGCCGAAACGGGTGAGCGGGTGAGTGATACCGGCTCTCTGGAATCACTGTTGTTCAGCCTCGATCCTGACAAACATAATATCAATGCCAATCTATCCAAATTTGACAAACGCTCTGATGATAAGGGCCCAGAACCTGAAGCATTATATCTGGCCGAAATTGAGGGTAAACGGATTGCCTTTATCGGACTGGAACGTCAGGGTGGAATATTGGCTTTTGATATTTCAAATCCGGAATCTCCTGAATTTTCTGGCTATATCAACAATCTGACAGACGGTCTGGTTTCCCCTGAATCACTGTTATTCATTAATGCTGAAGACAGCCCCACAGGACGCTCTATCTTACTGGCCGGATACGAACGCAATGGCGGTGGTATAGGGGTTTACTCAATAGACACAGCCAGTCAGGTTGTCCCCGTACCTTCAGCCATGGTGCTGATGATGACTGCGCTGAGTGGTTTTGTGGTCATGAGCCGTCAGCGTAAAGACTTATTGTCCAAATAAGCATCTCTCGGGTTTCCCATACAAATGTGTGGGAAACCTATCAACATTACACCTTCCAATCTTAAGTTTTTAATTTAATCTTGGTTGTTCATTCAAGACATCCATCATTTCCTCAAAGTAATTATTCAGCCTGAATAATTCAACCATATCTCTTAAACACGCCGAATATAATTACTCCCCAAAAATATCATACAATTCTACGTGCTACTGTCCAGACTCGCTACTGACACCCACCTCGCCCGCAAATAAACACCTTGCTATTAATCAAAATATAGCGTTATTATCATCTCAAAGCCTATCTAATACCGCCAAGAGACTGAACATGGACTCTAATCACTGGTAAATATAACTCTAACAAGAGGTGCGGAATGAGTGAACAACACAACACAACCACAATTGCGGGGCATACTTTCACCGAAGCGGATATCACCACACTGCTTCTCGGTATCAATTTAAAAGACCGCTACCAAATGCCTCCAGAAGCTTTAGGTTCCCGAAAACCGAATGATGCTTCCGGCCTTTTAAGCAAAGATGCCTTTAAAGCCCTTGGCCTTAATCCCAATCAGTCTTTGCGCGACCAATTAGGTGGCCCGAATGATTACGATTATTCTGTTCATCGTTCAAAATCAGACGCCCGCTCATTTTATTTAAAACTCGCACCCGACGACTCTAATCAGGATACACTTTGGTATAAATTTACCGCCAAACCTGATGTCAATCTTGAACAGACCCCACCGGTCAGTGATCAACAAATCCAACAAACCCAGAAATTCGCTGAAACCATCTCCCGATTATCAATTGCGGTGGCCCCGTACGACATCCCGCCCGCACATCTTCAACCCGCCTTGTTAAATGGCGACCGTTCTCTCATAGCTGAAGATATCGTTCGAATCAATCAGGCAGGCCAGCTACCCCAGTTTTCTGAAGATGTTATCAATGCGGCTATGCCGGTTGAAATGAATCAGGATGGTTCACCGGCTTCAGCAGAGCAAATAGAAGCGAATAAACTCCGTAATGAAATTATGGCGGATAACCTGCATGCGACCATTTTAAGCGAGCTGCTATTAAACCAAAAAGCCAGTCTGAAAGACGGTCGGCTGTATAAAAAGCCGGATGACATTGCGATTGAAGTCGATAACAAATTAAAACAATTGAACAGCTTACGAAAAACCTTAAATATCGGCTCGCAAGAACCCATGTATTACAGCGTTGAAAAACAAATGGAATTCTTCGTCCAGGGTAAACCCTATCACCGGGATGATATTATCAGAAAAGATGTACTGGAAAAATTTGCCGAACTGGTAACCCCAGAACCCTCCATGACAAGGCCACAATTCAGCTGGGGTAACCGGGTTCAGTTTTTACCGGAAGGCAATGAAGCTTTTTCTAAACGTATCGCCGACATAGACAGACTGATAACCCTTGCCCAGGCAGGTGAATTGGTAACCTACGATTACACCGTCTGGAAACATTATGCCAATAAGCCCGCCGATACTCATCAATTAGGCAGCAAATTAGCAGACAAACTGCTGGAATTGGCTGATGCTGGCGGAAAAATTCATATGACGGTCGACCGAACCGTTGCTTTCAGAGATCCGACCGTCATCATGATAGATCCGGATACCGAGACTGTTTTAGGTGGTTTGTTAGCGCCATTGGCTCAACATCCCAATATCATTTTACGGTTCTTCAATAATGATGAAAGAGGCACGCCTGGCGATTCCAACCATTCAAAATCAGCAGTTGCGGATGGCTATAAACAAGACGCGACAGCAATCGTTGGTGGCCGCAATATACACGGCTTTTATTTCTTCGACTGGATGGATGGCGAGTTTTTCATCCAGGGCGACCTTGCCCAGTGGGTACAAAAAGCCGAAGATGATATGTGGAATCAACAAGCGCTGATACATCAACAGCCGTCACTTGTCCGTAATAATACTCACTTTGAAAAACCCGCTAAACATGGCGACATTATCGGTCTGGCAACCCATGAAATGCCCGGTCCTGAGTCGACTTTCAATGGACTCATCGGGGTACTCTGCGGTTTTGAATTATCAGGATTTGAATTTACCCTGGTACAGGCCTATGTCCTGCCCCCCATCCCGGGCGCAAAAATTGACCCGACACTTGAAGTGATTAAACGAGCGGTACAAGACGGACGCATTATTAACCTGGTGACCAATTCACCCGAAACCATTGATGTTCCACAAATAAGCAGCGCGATTGTCAAATATGCCGCAAAGTTACTGGATGAAGTCAATAGCATGCCCAATGCAACAGGCGCTCTGCGTATTTTTATGAAAAAGAAATGGCAGGGAGATGGCGGCGGAACATTGCATGCCAAAATCGCTTATGACGATAAATGGTATGTCAGTGACACCAGTAATAACCTGCATGCCAACGGTTTTCTGCAACACGAAAGCCAGCGATACTATCTGGATGATGAATTAAACGAAGCCGTTAGAAACTGGGGAAAAGCACTGATACAGCAATGTGATATGTACACAGCGCCACAACCACTTTATAAATTAGCAGAAAAAATCGATCAATCCAACGCCGCTAACCCGGCCTTGAATGCCATTTTACAGCTTTTTCCTTATCAACTGTAAGGCACAAAAATGTCTATCCGCTATTTTGCCACCAACCGGGATTGTGAAAACCTGGGTCAACAGGAAACACGCGAAAAGAGATTAAAACTACAGCGCGGCGGTTACCACTTTGTCAACATGCAGGCTTATATGGCTTATTATCTGGCTAATGTTGATAACACCACCATCCCAAGCAAAGCCAATGTTGTAGACTCACAAACAGAAGTGTTTGATGATTTTTTAGCCAATAAAAGAATTGGCAATATTGTTCTATGTGTTCACGGCTTTAATGTTCATTTCCATGAAGCGCAAACGTGGTTCGGTATTCTGACGGATACATTAAGAAAAACCAATGCCTTAAAAAATAAGGTTATCACTGACCCGGTCGATAATGCGGAAGACCAAAGCCTGCTTAATTCCGATACCGTCAAACCGGGTAGTTTGACAGCCTTTATCGGCTTTTCCTGGCCATCTAATGGCAGTGTTTTCAGCTACAGTAATGACCAGACAGAAGCTATTCGTTCGGCAACCAGTCTTGCCAACCTGATTGCCCGCATTCGTTTGCTGGAACACAAACCCTGTGTCAATTTAATCAGCCACAGCATGGGCAACTTTTTAAGCTGTCATATGCTGAGACAGTTAATCAATGAAGAAATTTTTCCACAACTGTTTCTGACTGGCCGGGGCAAATCAAGCAAAACCAAAATCATCGAAAAACGTGTCAGTCGAATTGATTCAAGTTCCCTGACTAAACAGGATAAAAAGGATTTGTTTTTTATAGACCGTTACATCATGCTGGCGCCGGATATAGAACGCCGTCATGTCAGCAAATGTGTAGAAGATGCCAGCACGATTGATACCGATCAGGAAAAAGCCAGTTATATCGGCCCTTTTTACAGTGGTTTATGGCATTTAGTGGGTAATGTGCATAATTTCTACTCCCGCTTTGATACCGCTCTCGCTATTTCCAATATAGAAAAGACCCCGAGAAAACTGATGACCGAGGCCAAAGGGATTCTGGACAGCCTTACCTTTAATCTGCTGGATTATCTTGAACGGAATCCTGACCAGAAATGGGAACAACGTTTAGGGGCAACACAACACCCCATCAACGCCCCGCGCAACATGCTCTCTCACAATACCGTAGAGCTGTCCGGGCGGGAAATAGGTCATAGTGATTATGTTGACAGCCTGCAAATAGCTGAAGAGATAGCCAATATCCTGACATCAGAAATCAATCGATAAACAAATGGTGGTTATATAAATGGATACAAACCT
>Ga0256833_1001252_pt1 | contig 18861 bp, 12 predicted proteins | sample 356284metaG_FD_190535 | JGI IMG/M metagenome (GOLD analysis project Ga0256833, IMG submission 190535) | Hydrothermal vent microbial communities from Mid Atlantic Ridge, Atlantic Ocean - 356-284 | ecosystem: Environmental > Aquatic > Marine > Hydrothermal vents | place: Atlantic Ocean: Mid... | reverse complement strand
TTCTCAAAACAATTCCGTAATGCCTGAGAAGCGTGACGAAAAATAAGAGATCAAGGAGGAGCATCAACAGCAGGAAATTGTCCATGGAAAGAGAGGATCTGAACCTGATTACAAAACCGCTTTTGAAATTGAGAATCAGATTAACAAATAGCGAGAAAAAAGTAATCGTGAAAAAGTATGCGGAGGAGAAATCAGCATCCATCCAGTACATTGCAGACGCCGGGACATAGAGGGTTACAAAAATGTATGACCATAAAACCCTTGATAGCGACCCCGTATTTTCGGGAAATAAAAGCGCCAGAAAAATCAGGAAAATGTAACTTATAAGGAATCTTGAGAAATCTGGTGAGAAGTGAAAACCCATGTATGAATATGATGGGGCAATGAACTTTATGTAAATGATCTCAAGAAGTACTCTGAAGATGAGAATAACTAACACAAACAATACTCTTCTACCTGATCCTGACATCGCCCTTCCTGAATCTCACAAGTGTTATTCTTGCAGTGAAAAAAGTAAGCAAGCCGAGGAGATAAAGGGGAGAAGAAAGTATGATCAGAGTAGCATTGAAAGATGGATGTAACATCCATACCACCCCGATAAGGAAAATGAGAAGGATTACAGATGCAACTATGTTTACTGTATTTATGCTGAAAAAATAAACGGCATCAATGAAACTTCTCAGAGCGACAAAAACATTGTAACCGATGGCTGCCGAAATAAAAATATCAGTGGCATACAATAACTCATCTTTAAATGAACCCAGATAAATTCTCAGCAATAAAGAATCGGCAACAAAATAGATTAAAATTCCCACAATACTTACAAGTGTTGTAAAAGCAACGAGACGAGTCACATACTTTCTGACAGTGTTGAATTTACCTTCTTTCACCATTGAGGTAAATACAGGTAGTAACACTATTCCGAGAGGTGCAAAAAGAGCACCCACCATTCTCACAAGGGAGACGGCAAAGGCAGTGTAACCTCCGTAAACCGGGGAAAAAATATGTGCCGCTACAATAGGAGGAAGTGAAAGCAGGGCAGACAAACCAAAATCAGCCGGGATTCTCTGAATGCCATATGAAATAAGTATCTTTCCTTTCTCAATGATCTCCCCGACACTCACCTCTGATCCAAGGGAAAAGAAAAGCAGGATTAAAACAAATAGAGAGACAGCAAGCCATCCTGTTCCGGTGATTATAAGGATATTTCGGAGAGATTTACCATAAATGAAAACCACAACGGGAATCAAAGCATAATCGAGCAACTGAAGCAAATTTGCATTTACCATTTGAACTCTGCCTCTGAAAAAAGAGTATGGAAGGGAATGAAAAAGCATACCTGTAAGCATCAGGAGAAAAGGTAAAATGTAATGGCTGTACTTCCTGCTTCCAAAGAGAAGATAGGCAATCTCACCCTTTAAACTGAGGCCTGTAAGGAAGATCAAAACTGATATGGAAAGGATAAAAATTGTTGAAAAGATAAGAACTGACCCCTCACTGCCCTCGCTCTCTTTTCTGAAAATAGAAACATATCTTGGAATCGCCACTGAAAATCCGAAAAAGAAAAATGAAAACAAAAAACTTGTGTTTCTTTTTATCAGAGCATAATCTGCAAAGATGATATCAGAGAATTTAACTCTTGCAAGCCGATAGGTGTACAAACCTGCAATCAACACAATTACTTGAGTAAGAAAAGTTAGAGAAAGATCTCTTTTCATCGGATTGGATCATTCTCCCTGCGATCCCTTTTCTTCTCTGTATAACAGGTAAATGGCCATTATAAAATCAACAAATATGCCAGCCATCACAAAAACAAAAATCCAGAAAATTCTGTGCGGTTTGAATGGCTTTGCAGGTAAAGATGGTGGAATAAGGACCCTCATACTTGAAAGATTCTGCAGGAGGAGCTCCGCCCTGTTTATTTCCTTTTCCCCCTCAATAAGCGAGAGAGCAGGGTCAAAAAACAACTTTTCCACCTTATTAGAATTCCGGAGTTTTTTTGAATACTCAATACTATCCTTCAACCTGCTCAGATACTTTTCTAACTGAAGTCTTTTCCTTTTTAAATATGATTCTGCACCATCTATTTTCTTCATCCTCTGGATAAGAGACTCTGCAATCCGGTAAACTGAAGAGGGTGAATAACCCTCAACTTTCAAATTAATAAGATAAGCAGCCGGGATTTCAATCCTGAGTCTGGATAGTGATGAAAGTTCTTCCCTGTTTATCCCTGTTAATCTGGACAGAAGGGGAAAATTTCCATGGTAGAGAAGCTCATTGAGAGATTGAAAATATTCTTTATAAAACGAAACAGGAACAACACTCTCTCTTTTACCCTTAATTTCATTATATTCGAGAGGCACCCTGATAAGGGCTTCAGTTCTATACTGTGGTCTTAGGAGAAAAGAGAAACCAAACCCAGCCAACCCGGAGATAACCACAACGGAAAGAAAGAGAATCCATCTTTTCCAGAATAATTCAAAAATCTCAATCAAACCAATCTCTTTCATAACTGCGCTGAAAGTATGTAAGGATAATTTTATCAGATAGGGTTGCAACTTTCAAAATCTGAATCCATAGGGAAGTCTTCCACCAAGATAGGAAGGCGGAAGAAGGTCTCTGTAAAACATTATGGAATCGTGGGCAACAGAACATCCACTTTTTACATTCTCTTCACCTTTTAACACCACCATATTCAGAGCAATTTTTCCGGTAAAAGGTATCTCAAAATTAGCACCTGATTTAATCAGTCTATTATGCCTGGAGTTTTTCACGCATATTCCCCCATAGCCCTTCCTGAAAAATACCCAGCCATCCTTCGCTGTTTTAAAAACAATATTTCTTCCCGGTTTTATAAAAATAAAAGGCCTTAACGTAGTGTTGCCAGTGACCGCTGAAGAAATTGTAAAATTCCTGCCATTCTTTCCTTTCGAAACCTCTATTTTTGTCCAGACCTTCAATTCGGGATTGTACCACCTTACCCATCCATAACTGCCATCTCCTCCCATCTCAACTGGCTTTTTATCCGGGTCATACACAGGGGTCAAATTAACTTCTTTTCCCCCTTTTTTGCCCTTCACCCAGATAGAAAAAATCGCATCCCCCACACCAGAAACACCATTCTTCATCCATGGTAGAATAAAGGAATTGTGGGCAAAGAGAAAATGATCAGAGACCCAGTTTCCAGAAATAGTGGGAAAATTGTAATTATATTTCCAGTTCTCACCCTTCATAGACCTTCTTCCTCCCCATCCAGCTGTAAAAATATCAGGAGCAATTTTCTCACCTCTATCTATACTTTCCCTGAAAATTCTCCTGTTAAATTTATCAACGACTTCCTCAGGGTCACCCCTTCCCACCACATAAACTATTTCCATTCCAAATCTTGTGCCTGAGGGTAAATACTTGGAGCCATCATCGGCATCTCCAAACCAGTTCCACTGTCCTTCTCCAAAACCAGGGTGTTTAAGCGAAGATCCACCACCATGATAGGAAATTACTTTTCTCTGATTGGACGAAACCCATGTGGTTATCATACCAATGCTGACATTTCTCTCCGGATCATACCACGCAAAAGCTGGATATCTTTTTGCCATCCCCCTGTCAATAGCTCCAAACATTATGTATTCTTTACAAGTAGAGGGCATGTACCCTTTCTCTGCATCAAATGTTTTCACAAATTGACCCATTTCATCCACAATGTAACTGACTTTCATATCGGGATTGACCATTGTGCATTGCTGGTAATTTGTATAGACATAGCCTTTCCTGACAATTCTCTCTATGTCAACTGTGAAGAAATTTTTCCCGTACGGTATGGCGTAGAGCCATTCAGCATCAATCCATCCATTGATCCACTTTACCTTCACATAGAGGAAACTACCTTTTTCCCAGTAACGAGCAATTCTGGTTGTTCCATGTAAATCCCCCCTGTAATAACCTGGCACTCCAGGATAGGAGGGTCTGAAATCTTTCCACACGACATGAAATTCAGGGAAGAATAGATTATAATCACCAATATCTGCGCTGAAATTGAAATTTGAATTGTGCAGTTTAAGCTCTGTTATCATACCCGGTTTTGAAGATTTCTCCCCGCCAATTCCAATAAAATAAACTCCATTGTCAATTAAAAGGCCATTTTTCAAATCCCCCCTGACCACAAATGTATTCCATCCGAGTAAGTTAACAGGGTTGAAGAGAAGAAACACAAGAAAAAACTCAGTTAGAAGTGAGAAGTTCTGCGATTTTTTTACTTGCATCACCTTCTCCATAAAATCTTTTCCCGATCTCAGGAGGATCACCAGAAATAATCTGCAGAGTTGATTTTACAATATCCTCACTCTTTACCCCAGAGAGTATATTCCAGCCTGTCTCAACAAGCTCAACCCATTCTGTTTCATTTCTCGGTATTACACATCTGGTTCCAAAAAAGAAACCCTCTTTCTGAACCCCTCCAGAATCAGTTATTATGGCAGCAGCATTCTTCTCAAGTACAACCATTTCAAAATAGGTAACAGGTCTGGAAAGGATAAGATTGGGTACATCCAGTACTTCAAGGAGATTGTATTCTTCGAGTTTCTTTCTGGTTCGGGGATGAACCGGGAAAAAAATTTTATGATTGTGGTTAAGAGATAATTCCCTCAGTGCACCTGCAATCTCTCTCAGGTGATTCTCACTGTCTGTATTCTCTGCTCTGTGAATGGTTACAAGTATGTAACCATCCGGGTGGAGATTCCACTTCGAAAGAATTCCTCTCTCGTCAACTTTTGAAAGCACCTCAAGGGCAACATCATACATAACATCTCCAACAAGATACACTCCCTTCTCAATCCCCTCTCTTTTCAAATTCTTAACCGCAGTTTCAGTGGGAGCAAACAAAAATTTCGAGATATGATCCGTTAAGACTCTATTTATCTCCTCTGGCATCTCCATGTTGTAGCTTCTCAATCCTGCTTCAACATGAGCAACGTCGATGTGAAGTTTGGCGGCAGCGAGTGCACCGGCCAGAGTTGAATTGGTATCTCCATAAACAAGAACCACATCAGGATTTTCCTTGAGGAGAACCTTCTCAATTTCTATTAACATTCGTCCTGTCTGCTCACCGTGGGTTCCGGAACCAACTCCCAGATAATAATCTGGTTCGGGGAGATTGAGCTCCCTGAAAAATACCTCTGACATCTCAAAATCATAATGCTGTCCCGTGTGAACAAATATTTCCCTCACCCCTCTATTCCTCAATTCCCTGGACACAATACCTGCCTTAACAAACTGTGGCCTTGCTCCAACTATGGATACAACCTTCATTTTTCTCTGACCGCTCCCACAAGAAGGGGATGAGAAGTGTCCCTGATCCCAATTGGAGAAGAGTTTCTAATCATATAAGTCAACTCAATGGAGGGACGGGCATCGCTGATCCCAAAACCTCTTCCCTCAAGTATCTCCCTGTAAACAACAGTATGTAAGTCTGTAAAACCAGTTGAAAACTCTATCTCCTCTCCATCTATGAGTATACTTCTGTAGGTCGTTTTCCCCTCTTCAACTGCCCGGGGTGGAAGATCTCTTTTATCGAGAGAGAGAAACCACCTCACCCTTGCCCTCTCCAGCTCAAGGTACCCTCCCATCTTTCTCGGATCTGAGTAATGTACCTCGCTGTGCTTCATTTTACCAAATATCCAGAGAAGCATATCAAAAAAGTGAATACCTATGTTCGTTGCAATACCTCCAGACTTTGACACATCCCCCTTCCATGAAATGAAATACCACTTCCCTCTGGAAGTTATGTAAATAAGGTCGATGTCATATATCTTATCCGGCGGTGACTTTTCAACCTTCTCTTTGAGAGCAAGAATGGCAGGATGAACCCTCAGTTGTAGTATGTTGTAAACTCTTTTGCCAGTTTCTCTCTCCATCTCTTCAAGTGCATCGAGGTTCCACGGATTCAAAACAAGTGGTTTCTCACAAATTGCATCTGCCCCTATTCTCAGTGCGAATCTTATATGGGCATCGTGGAGGTAGTTGGGAGAGCATATACTGACATAATGTATTCTTTTATCCTCCCCCATCCTCCTCAACTTTTCAGCATGTCTGTCAAATCTTTCAAACTCGGTGAAAAAATCCACATCATCAAAATACTGATCAAGGATACCCACTGAATCACACTTATCAAGAGCAGCAACCAGCCTGTTTCCCGTTTCCTTAATCGCCTTGAGATGGCGGGGGGCGACATAACCTGCAACCCCAATGATCGCAAAGTTTTTGGGCATTTCATTCTCCTTTTCCTAAATATCATATGAAAACTGGTTTTTCATTCAAAAATTCCACATTGAGATGTGCTGCCTTTTACTCTATAATAACATATCATGAGAATTGATGAAGCTTTTGATTTTATCCGTGAAGTAGAAAAAGATTTTAATCTCTGGGAATATGAGTTCGCGGGATTTAAACCCTGGCCTGCAGCACGGATGGAATCTGTCTTTTATCTCCTTTACTCTGACTTTGGGATAAGCACTGACAATTCCCCCAAAAAGATCCGGAATAGTCTTAAATTTCTTAAAAAATTTTTCAATACCTCAAAATTTTTTCTGAAAAACAATCTCATGAACATTACCTCCAGCAAAAACTGGTTTATTACCCCGATCTCTGTGGAAAGAAAAGATGATGAAGAAAGATCATTCAATATCTTTTCAGATTTCTTTCCTAAAACATGGGAAAAACCAGTAATAAGTTACAATCCTAACAACAGAACCTACCCCGGGAAAAAAATAATCAATGATCTTCCAATGTTATCACGATTCGCTGACATTACAGGAAGTGCATTAAAAACACTTATCAAACTTCCTCCCTACCTGCCAGAAAAAGTTGCAACGGCAATATTAAGAACAATTTCAAGAAGAGTTATACTTGCCACATACATTGACAAAGTAATAAAACTCAAAAATCCTTCAATCATAGGATCTATCACATGGTATGACGAAATAAAACCATTTCTTTTTTACGCAGCTAATAGAAACGGAGTTATCAACTTTGAACTTCAGCATGGGATCATTCATTTAAAACATCCAGGATATGTTACCGGTGATAAAAAAATACATCTATCGAAAATGGTCCCAGGATGCATCTTCACATGGGGCAGGATTTTTAAAGAGGTGATGGTGAAGAATGGTACCTACTGGGATCCAGAAAAAATTATTGTAAGTGGTTATCCATGGTTGAGCTACAATATTACACACCTGGAGCTGCTTCGTAAAAAAGCTTACAAGAAATTAGAGAAGCTCGGAATTCCAGCAAAGAAAAAGGTTTACGTCTTAACAACACAAATTGACACAGAGCAGATTATTGTTGAAGATTTCTCTCAGCTAAAGATACCAGACAATTGCGTTTTGATACTTAAAATTCACCCAGCAGAAAAAAAATGGTACACAATTGCTTACAAAGATCTCTTAAAGAGAAAAAATATTTATGCTGTGACTGATGATGAAGTCTCTCTATATGAACTTCTTTCAATCGCTTATGCCCATATAACTTATTTCTCAACAGTTTCCTGGGAAGCAGCAGCATTTGGAATAAACAACTTTATTATAGATTCACCCTTTACCTCCCTGATGAGTGAACTCATACAATTGAAGCTGGCAAAAGTTATCAAAATTCCAGATCTCTTTGATATTGAGTTTGAACCATCCAAGAAAAATATATTGCAGGCTTTTGAGAACCTCTATGATTACGAAAGAGTGATTGAGATAATTTTACAGGTTGGAGAAAAATGTGTGGCATAAATGGAATAACCTGGCCAGATAGAAAAAAAATAAAGGCTATGAATGAGGCAGTTAAACATAGGGGACCGGACGACGAAGGAATATTCATAGATGATAGAGTCTCCCTCGGGCACAGGAGACTATCCATCCTTGACCTTTCAGAAAAAGGGAAACAACCAATGTGTGACGAAACGAAACGATTCTGTATTGTTCATAATGGAGAAATTTACAACTTCAGGGAAATTAGGGAACAACTAATAAAGAAAGGGTTTTCCTTCAGATCCAATACAGATACAGAAGTTATTCTCAAAGCTTATATTCAGTGGGGGGAAAAAGCTCTGGAAAAATTTATTGGCATGTGGGCCTTCGCTATTTACGATTCAAAAGAAAAAAAACTTTTTTTAAGCCGGGACAGATTTGGGATAAAGCCTCTTTACTATTTCTACGACGGGAAAAAACTTATTTTCAGTTCAGAAATTAAGGGGCTTTTAGCCAGTAGAGAAATTACAGCAGAAGTAAACGAAAAAAGTCTTTTGCAATTTCTTGCATTTCACCTGATGAACTGGGGAGATGAAACTTTTTTTAAAAACATAAATCAGCTTCCAGCTGGTTTTTATGCAATTTTTGATATAAATCAAGGTAAACTTATCCTGAGAAAATATTATGATGTGAGGGAAAAAATCAGGTTTATTGAGGGGGAAAATGCACATGAAAATTTTAAAAATCTTTTAAAAGATGCAGTAGAAAAAAGACTTGTTGCAGATGTTCCTGTTGGTTCATGCCTCAGCGGTGGTCTTGATAGTTCCTCTATTGTGTGTCTTATGAGAGAAATTCTTGGAGAAGGAAAAGAAATTTCAGCTTTTTCACTGATCTTCCCTGGAAGAGGAATAGATGAAAGCACTTATCAAAAAGAAGTTGAAAAAAAATGTAGAGTGAAGAGATACACTACCACATTCACTGAAAAAGAACTTCTTGATGATCTTGAGGACTTAATCTGGACACAGGAAGAACCTTTTGAAACACTTTCCATATATGGTCAGTATCGAGTTATGAGGCTTGCCAGAGAAAACGCAACAAAGGTTCTCCTTGATGGTCAGGGCAGTGACGAATTGATGGGAGGATACCACTGGTTGTTCAGCTACTACTTTTTAGAACTTCTTGGAAATCGCTATTTTATTCAGCTCGGCAGGGAAATAAAATTGTACATGAAACTCTATCATTCTTTAGGTCCAGCAAAAGGGTTGTTGATACTTTTATTACCCAGGAATTTAAGGCTTTCCCTTTACAAAATAAACGAAATAAGTTTTTTAAATTATGAGTATCTTACAAACCACCAACATGAAATTTTTAATCTTCCATTAAAATGGGAGCAGAGAAATTTTAGAGAAATATCCATATATGCAGAAACAGTTTCCTCCCTTCCTCAACTCCTGAGATTTGAAGATAAAAATTCTATGAGGTGGAGCGTGGAAAGCAGAGTCCCGTTCGTGGATCACAGGGTAGTTGAACTACTTCTGTCCCTTCCAACAAGAGAAAAGATAAATAATGGTATCTCAAAAGTTATACTCCGAAAAAGTATGAGAGGCGTTATACCTGATAAGATTAGAAAAAGAATCGACAAAATAGGTTTCCAGACACCAGATTCTGCAATACTTCTCTCTGATAAAGGGAAAAATATAGCAGAGGAAATTTTTAAAAGTTCTGATTTCAAAAATCACTTATTCTGGGATCATCGAAAAATAATAAGGGATTACACTCAATTCATCTCGGGTAATGGTAAGTATCCAGAATATATCTGGAAAGTCATTTTAACAGAACTTTGGTTCAAAAAATGGATAAAAAATTAACAAAAAAAAGTTACCTTTTTCTTACAGGAGATACAAGAAGCGGAAATGTTGGAGATAAACTTATTACCAGAAGAGCAATTGAGTTATTTACAAAAGTAAAAGGAAATAAAAGAATACTTAAAATCGACAGAAGAGAAACGATCGATCCAGAAAATTTAAAGAATTTCAAAGCAATACTACTCACAGGTGGACCAGCTCTTCAGCATAATATGATTCCCGAGATATATCCTTCACTTAACATAGACGAAGTGATAAAAAATAATATTCCCGTGATTCTATTCGGGATCGGCCATAATGATTATCGGAGAGATTTATGCAACACGGTTAGTTTCAATGAAGAAACCAGAATGTTTCTCAATTTTATAAAAAACCAGGGTTTCTATCATGGTGTCAGAGACATCGTTTCATATCGTACTTTGAAAAAAATATTTGATGAGAAATTACTCCTGACCGGCTGTCCTGCAATGTATTCAGAGGAAGTGGTTGAAATTTCTAAAAGTTCCACATACGATATCCCTTTGAGGCATAACGGTGATTATCTTCTCTTTTCGACTCCAAATCGTATGTTTTTCAATCGCTTTTTTATGGATTATATAAAAGAACTCCTGCTTCACCTGAGAGAAATTGATAATATTGTTGTTATTTTTCATCACCCTACCAGTGAACTCTTTTTAACTATTTACGGAGAAACAGAGAATAACATTACTTATCTTAGAAATGCCTCACGTTTCAAAAAATTTTTAAACAACCATGGCCTTAAATGGATTGACACTGAAAATTCTCTTGAAAAAATGATTCTATGGTACAACAACAGCAAAATGCATATTGGCTTCAGGTTACATGGACATATACTTTCACTCTCTCTTTTGAAGCCTTCCATTCTCATCGTTGAAGATGGTAGATCATTTGCAGTCTCAAAATCCTTTAATTTTTTAGCACTTTCACCCTTCAAAGATAAATACACTTATTTCCCTGAAAAGCTTATCAGATACCTCTTATGGTATCAAAGCAACAGGAAAATCTGTAATCCTTCAAAGCTTGCAGAAGTTATTAGAGATTTTATTAGACATGAAAAAAAGGCTGGTTACATTTTAACAAGATCACAGATTTTAACAATTGCAAAAACATACCCTCTTATGGAAAAACTTATAAATGAAATTCCGTAATAAACTCACTTTCCACAGTTTAGTTTACACTTTTTCAAACTTCTTAAATAAAGGGATAGGATTTCTACTTCTACCCATTTTAACAAGAATATTAACCCCTGAAGATTATGGTCATATCGCTATGTTTACTTTATGGACGGCAATCCTTGTTCCTCTAATCAGCCTTAATTCTTCCTCTGCTGTTGTGAGGTTTTACTATGACACTGAGAAAAAGATACTGGCTTCATATATTGGAGGTGCACTGATTTTAAGTGTTTCAATGAGTCTTTTGTTTGTCACCATAACTCTGATATTTTCTTCCCCCCTCTCCAGTTTTTTATCCCTCCCCACCATATGGCTTGTCGCAGGTGTGTTAAACTCGCTTTTTCTGACAATTTCTACAATTTATCTTGGAATATTAAGAGTTGAAGAAAGATCTTTAACTTATGCTGTTCTTCAAAACACATCTTCTCTACTAAATGCAGGCCTTTCCCTTTACCTTGTTGTAATTCTTTACACAGGATGGAAGGGTAGAACTGGAGGAATATTTATAGCAAATGTAGTTATGGGACTTACCATAATATACTTTATGCTAAAAGAAAAACTTGTTGATCTGCAGATAAAAACTTCTCAGATTAAGGAGTTACTTTTTTTTGGAGGTCCTCTAATCCTTCACAATTTGACAGGAATTCTTGCTGCCTCCACGGATAAAATTTTCCTCAATAATATGATAGGAGTAAAATCAGTTGGACTATACAATGTCTCCTATGCATATGCTTCAATTATTGGTATGATCGCAAACTCCATACACCTGGCTTTTGTGCCATATGCATATGAAAGAATAAAAAAGGGAGATTACAGGAAGGTCTGGGAAACTGGAGTAAAAATAATTGGAATAGTTGCATTCCTTTTTATCGTCCTTCTGTTCTTTTCCCCATTTTACTACAAATATTATCTGGGAAAAAGTTTTTCATCAGCTTCAAAATTTTTTGTTTTTCTGGGCGTGGGAGAAGCAATCACAAGTGTTTACTACCTTGGAGCAACATTTAACTTCTGGTACAAAAAAACAGTTTATATCTCTGGAATCACTCTCTCAAAATTTATTGCAAATCTTTTTTTGAACTATACGCTTATAAAAATAATGGGTGATTCTGGAGCCGCCGTTGCAACAATGATATCTTCTATCTTAGCAGCAGCTCTTTCACTTACCACTGGTTTCATATTTTACAGGAAATATAGAAAAAATTCTGGCTGATCTGGTATAATAAAAAATCATGAAAGGTGAAATTCTCATTATCATTCCTGCCAGAGGAGGAAGCAAAGGAATCCCCGGGAAAAATCTGAGGCTTATAAATGATAAACCAATGATTTATTATGCTATAACCACTGCAAAAAAAATTCCTCATTCAAAAGTTATTGTCTCAACAGAAGATCCTCTGATTAAGGAAGTTGCAAAAATATATGGTGCAGAGGTTCTCCTGAGACCAGAAGAACTTGCCAGAGATAATGTTACACTGGAGCCTGTGATTATAGATGTAATCAGTAAAATTAATTTCGGAGATATCATAATTACCCTGCAGCCCACTTCACCCCTCCTGAAGGCAACAACGCTGGAAAAGGCTTTGAATTACTTTTTGCAGGAAAAATTTGACACTCTTGTATCTGTTAGAAAAAAAACGCATCTCTTCTGGATAGAAGCAAATGGAAAATTTTTCCCTTTTTATAAAGAAAGGGCAAACAGACAGTTTCTCAAACCAGTTTACGAAGAAACTGGAGGACTCGTAATAACTTACAGAGATGTAATCCTTAAAAATCGCTCACGATTTGGAGTAAAAATAGGTATATACTCACTGAATGAAGATGAAAGCCTGGACATTGACAGCTGGGAGCAGCTCATAATTGCCGAACTAATTATGAAACGACTCAAAATAGCTATAAGAACAGAGGGATCCCATGAAATGGGATTGGGGCACATATACAGAGCTCTCACCATAGCTAACCTGTTCCCGGAGCATGAAGTCATTTTTCTCACGAACCCTGAAAAAAAACCTGGATACATGAAACTCAAAGAACACACATTTCCCATTGAGCTCTATAGATCGGAAGATGAACTTCTGAAAAAAATAGATCAGATTTCACCGGATATTTTAATAAACGATATTCTTGACACAGGGGAAAAATATATTGATAAACTAAAACAAAAAGGAATTTTCGTGGTGAACTTTGAAGATGTTGGTAGTGGATCAAGAAAAGCAGATCTTTTAATAAACGCTCTATATGAATGGAGCGGAAGAGAAGAAAATGCATTTTTTGGTTATAGATACGAATGTCTCAGAGAGGAATTCTACATGTTTCCAATAAAGGATTCAATTCGGGAAAAAGTAGAAAATATACTTATAACTTTTGGCGGAACAGACCCTTCAAACCTTACAAAAAGAGTAATTAAAATCCTGCCCGACATTCTCCCTGAAGATGTTAGAGTAACAGTAATCACAGGACTCGGGTATAAGCACACTGACGAACTAAAAAACTTAATCGTCAATCTGTCAGAAAAAGGTTATCAGATTGAAATGATAAGTGGTTCCCCGATAATGGCGAAATATATGTTTGAGGCTGATCTAATCATTACCTCAAATGGACGAACAGTATATGAAGCAGTTTCTTCCGCTACCCCCACATTGGTAATAGCCCAGAATCCAAGAGAGATGACCCATACTTTTGCAAAAATCTGCCGTGGTATAAAATTTCTCGGCCTCGCCTCTGAATTAAAAGACAATGAAATCATGCAAGTAGTGAGAGAATTACTCACTGACTATAATAAAAGAAAACAGATGAACACTCTTCTTATCCCCTATGCAAGGGAAATCAGGAAAGGAAGGGAAAGGATAAAAAAACTTATAATTGAAAAATTTGAGGAGTGGAAAGATGCTACCGGAGCCAAAAATAAAAATTGGTAACAGAATAATCATAAAAGAAGATAATACCCCTTACCTCATTGCTGAAATAGGGGTAAATTATTACGATATTGCAAAAAAGGAGAATATTGACTTACTTACTGCAGCCAGACTGATGATTAAAGAAGCTGCGAATGCAGGAGTAGATGCTGTAAAATTCCAGACCTATAAAGCATCTTCCCTTGCATCAAAAAACAGTCCTGCTTACTGGGACACCAGAAAAGAACCTACCCAAAGTCAATATGAACTGTTTAAAAAATACGACAAACTTGATTACGACGACTATGGTCAGCTGGCAGAATATGCCAACAGCCTCAATGTTGATTTTTTCTCAACCCCCTTTGATGAAGAAGCAGTTGATGTTTTGGACAAATTTGTACCAGCATTCAAGGTTGCATCTGCAGATATCACTAACAAACCACTCATAAAAAAAATAGCACACAAGCAAAAACCCGTTATCCTTTCCACAGGAGCTGCAACAATTTCGGAAATATGGGAAGCAGTAAGCTGGATCCTGGAAGAAGGTAACGATCAAATTTCAATACTTCACTGTGTTCTCTCCTATCCAACAGATCCAGGGGACGCTAATCTTGGAGCCATAAGAGAATTGAACAGAATTTTTAAATGGTTTGTTGTGGGCTATTCTGATCACGTCCCTCCTGACCCTGAAATGGAAGTACTTACCACAGCATTTTTACTGGGTGCATCAATAATAGAAAAACACTTTACTCTTGATAAAACCATTCCAGGAAATGACCATTATCACGCCATGGATCCTGAAGATATAAAGAAGTTTCGGGAGAGAATAAAAAAGCTAAAAATGATCATTGGGTATGGAGTGAAAAAACCTCTGGAAGTTGAACAAAACTCAAGAAAGTACGCGAGAAGGAGTATAGTTGCAAAAAGAAAAATCAAAAAAGGAGAAATTATCACTGAAGACAAGATCACAGTAAAAAGGCCAGGGACAGGCATTTCCCCAGTATTCTGGGGGGAAGTAATTGGCAAAAAAGCTTCAAGGGATATTGAGGAAGATGAAATATTACAATGGAATATGCTGGAATAACCCCTATCCCCCATGAATATTCCACCCATCTATGGAAGATACCGCTTCTTTAACTGCTTCAAAAAATGTTGGATGGGATGCAATTACCTTTTCGAATTTATTAACACTAAGACCTTCTGCCAGAGCCATCTGACAGACGTGTATAAACTCCCCTGAACCGCTACCAGCTACATGGAAACCAAGAAGCTTCCTGCTCTCTTTTTCGTAGTAAACTATCACCTTCCCCGATATTTCTCCCTCAGCCAGCGCCCGGCCAGTCCATCTCATCTGGAAATTTGCTCTGCCAAAATTTATCCCTTCCCTTTCAAGATCAACCTTTCTTCTCCCCACCCATGCAATCTCAGGTTCAGTAAAAACCACCCTGGGTACAACATAGGGATCATAGGGCACTGCTTCAGCACCAGTAATTATCTTTACAACCTGCTCAGCGCCAAAGTAGGCTGTATGAGCAAGCATTCCCTTTCCAGTCACATCACCTATTGCAAAATGTCCCGGCATGGATGTCCGCCAGAATTCATCCACTTCTATCCACCCTTCTTTATCCTTATCTATACACTTCCCCTCCCAGCCAGTTGAGGGTCTTCTTCCAAGGGCAACAATTACATCCTCAGTTTCTATTTTACTTTCCGGCGTGATCACCACGAAACCACCTTCAATTCTTTTTATATCCTCAACGGGAGAAGAGAGGTGAAACTTTATCTTTCTCTTTTTGAATTCTCTCTCCAGAATCTTTGAAATGTGAATATCTGTCTGGGGTAAAAGAACCGGCATCATTTCCACAACTTCAACCTCAACTCCAAACCCATTCATCCAGAAAGCAGTCTCAACTCCAATTATTCCTCCTCCAATAATAACCACCTTTTCAGGCAGTTTTTCAAGATCCAGCACTCCCTCTCCAGTCAGGAGATCCCCCCATTTTGCAGGAATAAAAGGGATGGAACCTGTGGCAATCACCACATTTTTGCCCTCAAATACCTCAGATCCAGCCTCAACAACTCCCGGTGAAAGAAGTTTACCACTCCCGTAAACAATGTCTCCGCCCTGCTTTTTTATACTCTTCTCCACAGAGGAGACGAGGGTATCCACAACTTTTCGCTTCTGCAATCTTGCTTTTTCCCAGTTGAGTGAGAGATTATCACCAGAAAAGATACCGAGTTTTCTCAATGAAAGAATCTTTCCATAACTCTTCACCATGGATATATAACTCTTTGCTGGAATACATCCCCTGTTGAGACAAACCCCACCAATTCTGTTTTCCTCAATAAGCAGGACACTCAGCCCCTTTTTGCTTCCAAGCAGAGCAGCTCCATATCCTCCCGGTCCACCACCAATGATTATCAGGTCATACATCCTAACCACCTTTTTTTCATACCATTATAAAGATTTTCACCCTTATCATCAAAAAACTTGCAATTGGTAAAAACTGGTACTATCCTTTTTAAAAAGGGGGAGAGTGATGAAGAGATTTTATCTACTTGTTCTTTTACCACTTTTGTTTGTGTCATCATGTCATCATAAAAAGCATGAAATTCCTGGTACAGTCACATCCAGGGATACCACTCCTCCGGGAGAGGTGAAGAATCTTAAAATTATTTCTCTTGACACTGCCCTTAAGTTAACATGGGAGAATCCTTCAGACACTGACTTAAAGGGGATACTGATTGTAAGAAGGGAGGATCGTTATCCTTCATCCAGTACTTCTGACGGTATTAAGGCTTACTCAGGCAGAATAACTACATCCTTTACAGATGTAAATCTTGTGAATGGAAGGAGATATTACTACCGTGTTTTTACCTATGATAACAGCTTTAATTTCTCAAATGGGGTAACCATCTCTGGCGTTCCCGAACATATAATAAACCCAACAGAAATTCCAGATGTTAAACATCCCCATATCCTGCTTGACAGAAGTCAATTTGGATTCACAGTGGAGTGGACAAAACCGGCAGGAAGCTGGAGATACAAAGTCCAGTTTTCAAATAATCAGGGAACCTGGGATTTCACCACAGGAGGCAACTCCATCCACATTACAGGGGTCCCGGTTACAGTTTTTAATCAGAACTCCATATTAATTCTCACCTGTACCCCAGATTACTCCAGATGCAATGATGGTGTAAAGTTAAGTTTCAATATTCCCTTCGTAACAACTTATCCCGGTAATTTTATCCCGAATGGGTCCATTTCTGAGCCGCAGGAAACAGCCATTATTGAAAAACTCGGAGACGGAATCATTTACACAGGAGGGTCAAATCTCAAATTCATAAAAATTTATCCAGGAGTCACAACCTTCACTGTAACAATGCCACTGAATCAGGAAATTCCCCTCCATGTAGAGGGACTGGTGGATCAGATTTCGGGCAGCAGGGTCATAAATCTCATAACAATGGGTCAGGGAGATCAGATAAACTATCTGAAACTGGAAAGGTGTTCCTACAATGTTTATGGTGATTCAACCACAAATATTTCCGGCATAATACTTGATGAAAGCAGTGAAAATTACAACTGTGCAGATATGGCAATTACAGGCAAATCCACACAGGTTATATTCAGCAGAGAAAACAAATTTTACATACAGGACATTGATCATGGTTCATCCATCCCACGTCTTCTCTATTCAGCAGATACAATCCTCGTTATAAATTACTGCAGAGATTTCGTGGATCTGAACAATTCAGGAAAAACCGTTGTGGAGGAAAGAGACCCGGGTGGAAAATGGTCTTCAATTAATATAATCGACCTTCTCAATCCAGCCGCTGAGAAGACAATCAGTACCTTTCTTTCAGACAATCCGCCAGATATTGATATTGCCACCTATACGGAAAATGGAGATACATACCACCTCATCCTTCTGTCATACACAGACAGCGGCAAATCATCACTCATCCTCTACTACAACAATCCTGCCACAGGAGATGGATGGAAATCATTTGACATAGGAAAGTACATTTACAAATTCAACGATTACCCGGTTTCCTCTTCGGATCTCTACATTGACCCACAATCAAACATCATTTACGCATCAGCCATAACCTCTTCTCAGCAACAGTTTTTCACTGTTAAAAACTATGTAAGCGTGGTACTTTTTACGATAAGTTCTGGAAATGTCAATTTGAACCAGTCAGGTATCAACACAGAATACACCGCATCCACAGCCTTCTTCAATCAGACCGCTATTGAGATGGTTTCACCAGACTATATTTACCTCGTCTCCCTACCTTCATTTTCCTTCTCATTTGAAATTGAAAAATATCAGTTAACCGGGGGAACTTTAGCCACTCCTGTAGGTTCAACTCCGGTGCAGACATACTCCTTTTTCCGTGGCATTGATGATAAATTTATGGAGGGAAACAACACGATTTATTCCATAACCAGCGGTTATCCTTCATCAAAATATACATCATCTGGCCAGGACTTCACAGTGCTTTACCACGAATCAACTCCTTCTGTCATTTATGTAAATAACAACACAGACATTTATGAAAATGGAAACCAGATGTACTCCGGTTCAAGCACAATCTCATATCTGACGGGAGGGGATTATGCGAGCAATCTGCCAATCTTCACCTTTACTGACACAAATGCCATGAGAATGGGGATAAAAAAAGATTCGAACTGGATTTTCACCACACTGGTTAACTCTTCATCAGGTCTGTGTAAAACAGGTTTCACATCATTTTATCCGATCTTCACCACCGACACATTCAAAAACACCATGATGACCTTCTTTGTGAGAAGCAATAACAACAAACTTGAAGCAATCAGGTGGGAGAATAAACTCTTTAACAGATGCATAACATTTTCCTATACGGTTACATCTACCGTTGATCACATGGCCGTAATTTCTGACAGCGGCATTTACTACCTCACCATCAGTCAGCATTCTGGGTCCGGTAGCAGCAGTGATCCAGTTTTCTCAGACCTTCTGGAAATAGGAAGCGATGGCACTCTGATTCAGACAATAAGAATTCCTGATCATGCAACGATGGCTGTTCCGGTCATTAATTCTTACTTTGCAGAAGGAAAATTGATGGTGGTTTATTACAACCCGGCACTGATGGAGCTAAAGGGATACATCCCTGACCTCGATTACACTACACCCCT
>Ga0256833_1001251_pt1 | contig 18903 bp, 14 predicted proteins | sample 356284metaG_FD_190535 | JGI IMG/M metagenome (GOLD analysis project Ga0256833, IMG submission 190535) | Hydrothermal vent microbial communities from Mid Atlantic Ridge, Atlantic Ocean - 356-284 | ecosystem: Environmental > Aquatic > Marine > Hydrothermal vents | place: Atlantic Ocean: Mid... | reverse complement strand
CTTTCAATTCTTTTTTGATTTTGTTTTTTTCCTTAATCAATTTATAAGAATTGTAGATAAACATAGTGCTAACGGTCGCCAGAAAAACGATTAAAAACAGAGATATTTTCTTTTTCATTTTTTAATAATTTTATATTAGACTAAATTATAAAAAAAGCGGGAATTTTTGTCCCGCTCTATAAAATTTGTCATATTTGTTTTCTCGCTTGTGAAGCCACTATTCTATCATATAAAACCAGCCCCAGAATTGTGATCAAACCTATACCTGCAATAGTATACCATATTTGGCTTGGATGATATTGTTCCCATAAAAACTGTGTCAATTGATCCGGCGTCATATGAAGTTTATCTGCTGCATCACGTATCAAATCGTTCTTAGAATATTCACCGGATAATGAAAGATTTTCTATTCCATGATTTTTTGCATAATGTTTAATATTCTTAACGATAGGAGACCAGTTTTTAATTTGTTCATTTGAAGGAATAAATTTTAAAACTTCTTCAAGGTTCATTCCTTTTAAAGCTTGTAACTTTTCAATGAATTGCTCACGCGTTAATGGTGTTCCTACTTTTGGAAGTTCGATACCTCTTTTTGATAATTCACGAGCTAATATACTTACTTTGTCGGCATATTTTTCATATAAATCACCGGTTATCCATTTAGTTAAGAGATTAGCAGCTGAAATGGGGAGAAAATAAGTTCCCATATAAAGAGCTTCTTTTCCTTTGGGAGAAATTTTGGCGATATAATCCGAAAATTTGGGGTTGGAAGTCATTTCTCCAATAGCAAAAATAAGAATTCCCAAAATAGTATAAAAAACATTATTTGTATAAAAAGACAGTGCAATACCTATAATTGCAATTAGAATACCACTCATCATTGCACTAATAGCTTTCCATTTGAGTATTATTGTAGAAATCAGCATTTGGAAAACTACAATAAAAAAAGCATCCAGGTTAACAATCATCTCCGGATTAACACCGCCTTCTTTGTTTTTAAAAAAGTTAGCAAACCATTGGGGAATATAAGGAGCTTTATCCATCCATTCTCCCAGAGGTTTGGTATTTACCCAATCTTCTATAAAAGTAGGAAGTGTATAAAATAATTGATTAAACATTAACCAAAATCCTATCATAATAATTAACAAGACAGTTAATTTCATATCCGATAAGGCTTCCCATATATTTTTAAAAGATTTGGATATGGTTTCACTTAAAGAATCGGTATTTTTTTCACGGTTCGGTTCTTTAAATACAAATAAGACCAATAATAAATTAATAGCAATTGCAGAAGCAGCCATAATAAAAACAATCTTCCAACCGAATTGATCCCTTAATTTGGCTGAGAATAAAGGTCCGAAAAAACCACCGATATTAACCATCATATAAAAAACACCGAAACCAAAAGATGAATTTCTTTCATCGGTCGATTTGGTAACTATTGCAGAAGCTACCGGTTTAAACATCGCTGCTCCTACGGCTACCCATAAAAATACTAGAAAAACGCTGGTATATGAGGTTACTTCTCCCATAAAATAATAACCCGTTCCTAAAATTACATAAGCTATAATCAAAGAAAGTTTATATCCTATTTTATCGGCTATTGCTCCGGTTATAATAGGTAATAAATAAAGAATAGCCGTAACATAAGACATTATTTCTCCTTTCTCTATATGCGAAAAGCCCAAAGCTCCTTCATCTGTTGAACCGGTTAAATACAATGCCAAAACGGCAAACAACCCATACCAAGCCCAACGTTCAAACAATTCCATTGCACTTGCGACCCAAAAAGGTTTGGGAAAAGATTTTAATAAACCTGCAAATCCTAATTCTTCTTTTTTATTCATAATTTAATTTTTTTAAATTTTTAAACAAACCCTGTCAGTTTATTAACTCAACAGGGTCTGCTCATCATAAAGATAAATTTTTTAATATTAATGTATTCCTTTCATTGCTTTGTTTAATAATGGAGATAAAAGTAATACTATTAATCCCGAACCAAGCATGACCCACATAATAAATGGGTAAAGTTCAATATTATGTCCATTTTTATTTAACCCATGCAAAATACTTTCCAACATACCTGCTAAATAATTACCTGCTGCAAAACTTGCCATCCATAATCCCATAACAACAGAAATTAATTTTCTAGGTGCTAATTTTGTAATCATAGACAAACCTATTGGAGATAACATTAATTCTCCTAATGTCAAAATAACATATACAGCCACTAACCAAAGAGGAGATACCTTTATCCCTGTTCTAGCCAAATGGTCGGCTTGTGTCATTACAAAAAATGCCACAGCTCCTAAGAATAAACCTAATGCGAATTTAACAGGAGTTCTGGGATTTAATTTCATTTTATCCAATTTAAGCCACATTACAGAAAAAATTGGTGCAAAAATCAAAATGGCAATAGGATTAATATTCTGAAACCAAGAAGCAGGAATTTCAGGTCCTTCGGAGAAATAACTCAATAATGATAAAATACCAAAACCTATAAGACCATATCCCGAATATTTTTTAATTTTATTTGCACTGTCTATTTTATTGGAATCATCAGAGTATATAGTGGTGTATATTGACCATATCCAAATCAATAGCGAAACACCTGCCAAAATACCCCAAATTTTTAAATTATCAGCTATAAAACCTGGCAAAGGGAAGCCCGAAAGTTGTCTATCGGTGTTTTCTTTTGCAAAAAGATTCATTGTTCCTCCTGCTTGTTCAAAACCTGCCCAAAAAGCAACATTAAAAAATGCTAAAACCAAAATCACAACCATACGTGACCATTCTTCTGCTCCATTTGTTCCTTTATAAACTATATATGCTAAAACCAAAGCACCTAAAATTAATCCAACTGTTGATAAAATACTCGTTACTTTATCAGGTAAAGCTGTCCAAACCAACATAATTCCCAAAGTGGAAAGGATTAATAAAATAGCATAAATAAAAATATCTTTCCAATCTTTACTATCCAATACCATTTTATTCTTACCGGTATTCGGTGGCAAACCCTTATCTTCTAATGTATTTTCATGCCATCTCATCCATAAAACACCCAATAACATGCCAATACCGGCAGCCAAATAACCCCAACCCCAGTCTACTTGTTCTCCTAATGCTCCTGCAATGAAAGGTCCCATAATAGCACCCAAATTAATACCCATATAAAAGATATTAAAAGCCGAATCTTTACGAGGGTCATTATCATCATAAAAATCGCCTACTATTGTGGAAATATTCGGTTTAAAAAAACCATTACCTATAATTAATACGCCTAAGCCTAAATTAAATAAAAATAATCTCGTTTCGTGATCCAATGAATGAGCTAAAAATGCACTTGCCGCCAATAAAAATTGACCCACAGCCATTACCAAACCTCCAATATAAACCGTTTTTCTTTTTCCCAAAAATTTATCAGCTACCCAGCCACCTAAAATCGGAGTTAAATATACCAAACCTGTAAAAATTGCATAAATTGCTAATGCTTCTTCTCTATTAAGTCCAAAGCCTCCTTTTACTAATTCGGCGGTTAAATATAAAGTTAATAAGGCACGCATCCCATAATAACTAAACCTTTCCCACATTTCAGTAGCAAATAAGGTATAGAGTGCCTTCGGATGTTTTTGTTTTGTATTTTCCATATTCTATTTTTTTTAATTTTTATCTATAATAAATTATTATCTTTTTATAAATTATTCAAAATATAATTTAACATCTTATGATACAGATGATTACGTGTTTTCTTTCCGTAAATTCCGTGATTTTTATCCGTATAAATCATTTCATCAAACGGTTTGTCGTTTTCTTGTAAATTTCTTGCCAATCGCATCGAGTTTTGAAGGTGAACGTTATCGTCACCACTTCCGTGAACCAAAAGAAATTTTCCTTTAAAATTTTTTGTAAAAAACAAGGGCGAGTTTTGGTCGTATCCTTCCGGATTTTCTTGGGGTGTTTGCAAATAACGTTCGGTATAAACGGTATCATAAAAACGCCAATTGGTAACCGGTGCTACGGCTATTGCCAATTTAAATACATCATTTTTTTTCATTATGGCATTACTCGCCATAAATCCACCGAAAGACCAACCCCAAATCCCGATTCTGTTTTCGTCAATATCTGCTCTGCTTGCCAAATCCTTGGCAACTTTTGAAACATCTTCCAATTCCAATTTTCCCAATTGTTTATAGGTCAATTTCTTAAATTTTGCTCCTCTTCCACCGGTTCCTCTGGGATCAACGGAAACTACCATATATCCTTTTTGAGCCAAAAGAAAATGGTAATAATCGTTTGAAGAGTTCCAAGCATTACGAACCGTTTGAACATTAGGTCCGCTGTATTGATAAATCAAAATGGGAGTTTTCTTAAATATTTTCTTAACGGGTTCAATAAAATATGCGTTAAGCATTGTGCCATCCGCTCCTTCTACTTGTGTATAAACCTTTTCGGGCAATTGATAATTTTTAAGTTTATCTATTAAAGCTTTATTATCCAAAATCGTATCCAATACTTTTCCGGTCTCTGATAAATTTACCGTAAAAGTATAAGGAATTTTCGTCGTAGAATAAGTATTGATAAAGTATTTATGATTGGCACTAAATTCGGCATCGGAAGTTCCTTTTGGAGGTGATAAGCGTTTTTTATTTTTTCCTTTGAGGTCGATACTGTAAATAGCTCTGTTTAAACTTCCGGTTTCGGTGGATTGATAAAATATTTTTCCCAGTATTTTATCATAGCCGTAAAAATCCGTTACTTCCCAATTTCCTTGGGTTATTTGCCTGATTTTATTTCCTTTGGCATCATATAAATAAAAATGATTATAACCGTCTTCTTCACTGGACCAAATAAATTGTCCGTTGGGTAAAAATGTTAAATTATCGATAGTTTCCAAATCGATATAAGTATTGCTTTTTCTCTCCACGATAATCCCGCTTTTTTTGAAATTATCATTATATTTATATAATTTCAAATTATTTTGCAACCGGTTTAAAGTAATAAAAGTTAAACAATCCGGATTATAAGTCCATTTAATACGGGGCAAATATTCAAATTTCTCTTTGATAGGAATATTTTTCAAACTTTTATTCTTCAAATCATAAACATATAAAGATACTTTTGAATTTTTTTCTCCCGCTTTGGGGTATTTAAAACTTTCAACCTTAGGATACAAGTCTTCACCATATTTTATCATTGAAAATTCGGGGACTTCCGATTCATCAAATTTTACAAAAGCTATTTTGGTTCCATCCATGTTCCATTCAAAAGCTTTGGAATAGCTGAATTCTTCTTCGTAAACCCAATCGGGCAGTCCGTTTATGATATGATTTTTCTTTCCGTCATAAGTAATTTGAAAGGTTTTGCTAGTTTTCAAATCCTTATAAAATAAATTATTATCTTTTACAAAAGCCACTTTACCACCTTGCGGACTAAATGAAGCTTCTTGCACAAAACCTTTGTTTAGCTTTTCCAAACGCTTGGTTTTTCTATCATAAACATAATAAATTGCACGAGTGGAATGCCTGTAAATCGATTTTACTTGCGTGGCTATTAAAATTTTGGTTTCATCGGGTGAAAATTCATAATTAAAATATCCTACAAAAGGAAAATCTTTGGTAGTAAAAGCTGTTTCGGTTTTTTGTTGTCCAACATAATTATAAATGCCAATTTCATAAGCATTATAAGCACGATTGATATCCAACTTGGAATACTTATCGCTCTTGGGCATTGCTTTTAATCCGTAGAGATATTGCGGTCTAAAAGTTCCGCCCCAAATATCATCTATTGTTATGGGTTTTTGTGCTTGACCAACAAAGCTGAGAATAATCCACAAGCAAAAGAGTATTTTTTTCATACACTACCAAGAATTATAAATTTTTCCGTGCCAAGGTAATAATTTTTTTTCATTTTCTCTATCTTAAAAGTTCATTTATGCCTCCTTCTCAATTCAAACTGATAATTTTCAAAGTATCCAATTGCGCTCTTGATTTTAACCATTTTTGTAATTTATTGATTTCCTTTCTTTTAGTCCGATAAGGCAATCGGTGGTTCCAACGAATCATAAAAACAGGCAAAGTATCAGTTTTCTTAAAATCGGTATATAGAGTTTTTCCAAAACTTACTTCTTTGATCGCCGGAAAAATCATCTTCATTTCTTTGGAAATTTGTGCAAATGGTATTTGCTCTTTTTTAAGTTTTTGTTGTAATTTGTTGACTTCTTGTGTCAAACGATTGATTTGTTCTTTTTTACTTTCCAACAATTGTTTGTTTTCCTTAAAAAGTTTTTCTAAAATTTGTTCCTTAACTTTTTCGGATATATTTTGCTCTATTTCCGACGATTTATCCGCCGATTGATAAACATTCATTTTTACTTCTTTCAAATCATAATCTTTGAGTTTTGATTGCCAAGCTTTGATAACCGGTTCCGGAACCATCTCACCAATAAGATATAAATCAATGTTTTTTTTAAACGGGTCGATATTTGTCTTGATAACTTGTGTTCCTTCATATTTTATTTCTTTTTTAATAAAATCATTTGCCGTTCGTTTAAAAACTTCTTGATTATACATATCCACAAAAGAAAGAATACTGGGAATCATTACCAAAAAAGCCAGAACATATATAAAACGGCTGATACGTCTTCTTTTGGCAGAATTGAGATATCTTGCCACCGGAAAACGTAAATATTTAATGACAATAAAAGTTGCCAAGGATATATAAAAAGAATTTATCAGTAACAAATACATAGCACCGGTAAAAAAATCATATTGAGAAGTTGCCAAACCAAATCCCGCCGTGCAAAGCGGAGGCATAAGCGCTGTGGCAATCGCCACTCCCGATATAACATTAAAAAATCCCTTTTTGGTCAGCGCTACAATTCCTGCCAATCCACCGAAAAAGGCAATCATCACATCAAAAAAAGTAGGTGATTTACGTGCCAATAATTCGGATGAAGCCGTATCAAAAGGTGAAATTTTAAAATAAATAAATGATGTTATAATGCTCAATGTAACCATTACCAAGAAATTGATAGCCGATTTTCTAAAAGTTTCGATATCGTTCGTCCCAATGGAAAATCCGGCACCCATAATCGGTCCCATCAATGGAGAGATAAGCATCGCTCCTATCACTACGGGAGTTGAATTGGCATTCAAACCCACCGATGCAACCATAATGGAAAAAATCAATAACCAAGCCGTATGTCCGCGAAAAGGTATGTTTTCAAGAATTGTTTGTCGAGTGAAATCTTTATCCGTATTTTTTCTGATATTGAAAAGTTCTTTAATGAAATCGATAGCAACTTCCCAAAATTCCTTAAATTCTTTTTTTACTACTTTTTCTTTTTGCTCTATTGCTTTTTCTTCATTATTAAGATTTTCTAACATAATACAAGAATTCTTCCGAACAAATATAACTAAAAATTTATTAGTAACTCTAACCGATAAAAAATTGTATTTTTGCTTTTTGTTTACCGGGCATAAAAATTGCATAAGAATTAACAAGTGAAAATCATAGACCGTTACATATTAAAAAGATATTTCTCTTCTTTCTTGGGGTTGATGCTATTGTTTATACCCATATCAATTATTTTTGATTTGTCGGAAAGAATTGACAAAATTTATGAAAACAATATTCCCTTAGAGGCTGTAGTTAATTATTATATTGATTTTGTTTTATATTTCTTTTATTTATTATTTCCCATATTTCTTTTCTTATCAATAATTTGGTTTACTTCACGTTTAGCTCAAAATACTGAAATTATAGCAATTTTAAATACAGGGATGCCATTTTTAAGATTTTTACGTCCTTATTTTATTGGGGCAAGTATTATTGCTATTAGCATCTTATTTCTTAATTATTCAATCATTCCAAAAGCGAGAATTGGTTTTAGAGATTTTAGAAGTAAATATGTATATTCACACGAAAAAATACGTGAAACCAATGATATTTTTCGCAAAATAGATTCCATTCATTACATCTATGCCAGCAATATGAATCATAAAAATCAAACGGCTTATAATTTTATTTTGGAAGAAATTAAAAACAATAAGCTGAAATACAGAATATTTGCTTCAAGAATTGTATGGCAACCCAAAGAAAAAAAATATCGTCTGCACAATATGCAAAAACGAATTTATCTGGATAACGGAAAAGAAAAAATACTCAAACAATCCACTTTTGATACGATATTTCCTTTTACTTTGGATGATCTCACTCCTATAATTTATGCTGCCGAAGGAATGAATTATTTTGAGTTGAATAAATTTATCGAAAAAGAAAGAATAAGAGGTTCCAAAAACATCAATACCTTTTTGCTCGAAAAATACAAAAGGGTAAGTTTACCAATTTCAGCATTTATTCTTACTTTTATTGCAGTTGCAGTTGCTTCCCGTAAAAAAAGAAGCGGTATTGGTTACAGTCTGCTTTTCGGCATTGTTATTTCACTATTATATGTATTTTTTGACAAAGTTTTCGGAATATTATCCGTAAAATCGGGATTTAACCCTTTTTGGGCTGCATGGATTCCTAATATTATTTTTGGTATCATAGCTATCATTCTTATTAATCGTGCAAAAAAATAATGTCAATTTGACAGCTCAACAATATGGCAATATATTTGTATTCTTTTGCTTAGGAAACAAAGTAAAAAGTTATGAAAAAAAATAAAAAACATACAAATAAAAAAGAACAAGAAATCAAAAATCAAGAACCCATAACCAAGAACAAAGATAAAGAACAAAATATGACACCGGAAACAAATTCAAATGAAGCTGAGCAATTGACCGAATTAGAACAATTAAAAGCCGAGCTTAAACAAGAAAAAGATAAATATCTTCGTTTATATGCCGACTTTGAAAATTTCAGAAAACGTACAGCTAAAGAAAAATTAGAATTGTTTGAAACAGCAGGAGAAAGTCTTATGAAAGAACTTTTACCCGTTTTAGATGATTTTGAAAGAGCCTTGGCTGAAATAAAAAAAGAAGGAGATGATGCTTTATATAAAGGTGTTGAATTGATATACGAAAAATTCAAAAATACTTTGAAAAAATCCGGATTAAAAGACGTAGAAGTGAAAAAAGGAGATGAATTTGATCCGGAAACTCATGAAGCTATCGCACAAGTACCAGGCGATAAAAAAATGAAAGGAAAAATTGTAGATGTTGTGGAAAAAGGATACAGTATGGGAAATAAAACCATACGTTTTCCAAAAGTAGTTACCGGAAGTTAATTAATGAAAAATATGTATATTTGCAAAAATTATAAAGATAAGTAATTCAATTTATTAAACAGCCATTTGCGATAATAATATCCAAGTGGCTGTCCGATATTTATAAAACAAATAAAAATGAAAATTCAAAAAGTATAAAGAACTTTTAAGGAAAGTATTTATAATTCAATGAATTTAAAACAAGTTGTGCATGAAAAAAGATTATTACGAAATACTGGGCATAAGCAGAGAAGCTACGGCAGCAGAGATAAAGAAAGCTTATAGAAAAAAAGCTATTCAATATCACCCCGATAGAAATCCAGGAGATAAAGAAGCTGAAGAAAACTTTAAATTGGCGGCAGAAGCTTACGAAGTTTTAAGCGACCCTGACAAAAAGGCACGCTATGATCGTTTTGGACATTCGGCTTTTGAAGGTCCTGGTGGATTTGGTGGTGGTCATCATATGAATATGGATGATATTTTTGCTCAATTCGGGGATATTTTTGGAGATATTTTTGGTTCGGGTAGCAGTTTTGGTGGAGGATTTTCTTCGGGTAGAAGAACAGCCGCAAGAAGCAGAGGAACCGATTTGCGTGTAAAACTTAAAATTAATCTTAAAGATATTATCAACGGCGGGACCAAAAAAATCAAAATTAAACGTTTGGTAAAAGCTCCCGGAACAGTCTATAATACTTGTCATCAGTGTGGAGGAAGCGGTAGAGTCTCCCGTATAACCAATACCATCTTCGGACGGATGCAAACAACCGGAACTTGTAATGTTTGTCATGGAACTGGGCAAGTTTTACAATCCCGAGGACAAGGTTCGGATGCTAACGGAATGATCAAAAAAGAAGATATTGTAGAAATAAAATTGCCCAAAGGTATCAGAAATGGTGTTCAATTACGTGTAGGCGGAAAAGGAAATGAAGCACCCGGCACCAATGGAATTCCCGGCGATTTAATTGTGCAAATTATTGAAGAATCGCATCCAAAATTTAAACGTGAAGGAAATAACTTGCATTATGATTTATATATTTCAATGCCCGAAGCAGTGTTGGGAACAGATAAAATTATCGAAACCCCTCATGGAAAAATTAAATTAAAATTGGAAGAAGGCTTACAATCTGGAAAAATATTGAGATTGCGTAATAAAGGGGTACCCGATTTGGACGGTTACGGCATGGGAGATATGTTGGTAAATGTTAATGTTTGGACTCCAAAAAAACTTACCAAAGAACAAAAAGAATTTTTTAAGAAAAATATGAATCATCCGAATTTTCAACCCACTCCATCAAAAGAAGAAAAATCTTTTTTTGAAAAAATTCATGATCTTTTTTCTTAAAACAATAAAAAGCAAACAAAAAATTTATGTAAATTTGAAAATCCGTTTGTTTTATAAACGGATTTTTGTTATAAATTATTAAATATTATGAAAAAAGTTTTAATTATTGAAGACGAAGAACAAATCAGAAAAGTTTTGAAACGTATCTTGGAACAACAAATTCCCGATATGCAAGTGGAAGAGGCCAAGGACGGAATGGAAGGAATTGAAAAAGTTAAGAAAAATGATTATGACTTGGTGCTTTGCGATATTAAAATGCCCAGAAAAGACGGTATGGAAGTTTTGGAAGAAGCAAAAAACATCAATCCGAATATTCCGTTTGTTATGATTTCCGGACATGGAGATATGGATACGGTTATTGAACTTATGCGAAAAGGTGCAATGGATTATATTCCTAAGCCGCCGGATCTCAATCGTCTGATTACTTCGGTAAAAAATGCTTTGGAAAAGAAAGAGTTGATAACCGAAAATATTAAATTAAAGAAAAAAGTCAGTAAAAAATATGAGATGATCGGTGAGTCCGACAAGATGAAAGAAATCAAGGAAATTATTGAAAAAGTAGCACCTACCGATGCACGTGTTCTCATCACGGGAGATAACGGAACAGGAAAAGAGTTGGTCGCACATTGGATTCATCAAAAAAGCAAAAGAAGCAAAGGACCAATGGTAGAAGTCAACTGTGCAGCCATACCTTCCGAATTGATAGAAAGCGAATTATTCGGACATATAAAAGGTTCGTTTACAGGGGCTTATAAAGATAAGAAAGGTAAATTTGAACAAGCAAACGGCGGAACTTTGTTTTTAGACGAAGTGGGAGATATGAGTTTATCAGCACAAGCAAAAGTTTTGCGGGCTTTACAAGAAAATAAAATCAATCGTGTTGGAAGCGATAAAAGTATAAAAGTAGATGTAAGAATCATAGCGGCTACCAATAAAGACTTGAAAAAAGAAATCAAAGAAGGACGTTTCCGTGAAGACCTTTATCATCGTTTGGCGGTTATTTTGATAAAAGTTCCCTCACTTAACGAACGAAAAGACGATATTCCGGTTTTGGTGGAACATTTTGCAAAAAAAATTGTTGAAGAACAAAATATGCCTCCTAAGAAATTCACAGATAAAGCCATTGAAATACTTAAACGATACGATTGGACAGGAAATATCCGGGAGCTACGAAATGTTGTAGAACGCTTGATAATCTTAGGGGAAAAAGAAATTACCGATAAAGATGTTAAACAATTTTCAGGAAAAGAATAATTATGAGTCTTGCCAATATATTATTTATCATTGTTATGCTGCATCTGGCTGTGGGTTTCGGTTGGGTAATATATAAATTGGAATTTAGCGGAAAAAAGAAAGAAAAAAAGGAAGAAAACAAAAATGATCATACATAATTGTGCATTTAACATGAGTTCACTATAAGAAAATAATGCATCATTTCATAAATTATTGAGTTTTCACATTGAGTCTTTTACCAAACTCAAATTATTTTCCCTTACAGTTAGACCCTTCTTTAAAAATATCAAGAATATTTTTTTTCGTATTTTTGAAAATATTTAAATGGGAATATGAAACAAAAAATTGCAATTATTGGAGCTGGAAATCTTGGACAAGCTATTGCTTCCGGTTTAATGAATTCCGGTCTTATTCAACCAAAACAGTTAACTTTAAGCAGAAGGCATTTATCAAAAATTAAAAATTTTGAAGACAAAGGTGTATTTATCACCCAAAACAATATCGAAGCGGTGCAAAATTCCGATATTATTATATTATCCGTTAAACCCTATAAATTTGAAGAAGTTATTCAACAGATTTCACCTTATCTTAACCCTGATAAAATATTGGTTTCGGTAGTTACCGGAATCGATTTAAAAAATATTATTAATCATATTCCGCAAAAATTATCCGTCTTTAGAGCTATGCCTAATACGGCTATCGCCATAGGAGAATCTATGACCTGTATTTCTTCTGCACAGCCGGATGATCCCAATATTTTACTTATTACTAAAATTTTCGACCAATTGGGCAAAACTGCCCTTATCGATGACGAATTAATGGATGCCGCTACCGTTTTGGCAGCCAGCGGAATTGCTTATGCTCTGCGATATATTCGAGCCAGTATGCAAGCCGGTGTTGAAATCGGTTTTCAAGCAGACTTGGCTCAATTAATAGCAGCTCAAACCGTGAAAGGTGCAAGCGATTTAATTTTAAAATCCAACCATCATCCCGAAAAAGAAATTGATAAAGTTACCACTCCACTTGGCATAACCATTACCGGATTAAATCAAATGGAATTTAACGGATTCAGCTCATCCGTCATAAAAGGTGTTTTGGAATCTTATAATAAAATCTTAAATATAAAAGATGATAAAGAGTAAAAATCTTCATAAAAAATACGGAAATCTGGAAGTTCTTAAAGGAGTGGATCTATCAATAGACAAAGGTGAAGTGGTAAGTATCGTGGGACCTTCGGGGGCAGGAAAAACTACTTTACTACAATTATTAGGCACTTTGGACCGCCCCAGCAACCATAATTACGAACTTGTTATTAACCAAACCGACTTAAAAAATTTGTCGAATAACGATTTATCGGATTTTCGTAATAAAAACATCGGTTTTATTTTTCAATTTCATCAACTTTTGCCCGAATTCACCGCATTGGAAAATGTTGCTATTCCGGCTTATATTGCCGGATTGCCTAAAAAAGAAGCGGATTTGAAAGCCAAAGAAATATTGGAATTATTGGGTTTGAGAGAGCGCTTATTCCATAAACCCGCTAAACTTTCGGGGGGGGAACAACAAAGAGTGGCAGTGGCAAGAGCTCTGATAAACAATCCGGCAGTCATTATGGCGGATGAACCCAGTGGAAATTTGGATTCGGAAAATGCCAAACAATTGCATAAATTGTTTTTTGATTTGAGAGACCGGTTTGAACAAACCTTTATCATTGTTACACACAACGAAGAATTGGCGGAAATGTCCGATAGAAAACTAATGATGAAAGACGGTTTAATCATAAATTGATGCTTTTTAAAAACCCTAACATATTATACGCCCTATTGCTTTTATTGATTCCAATAATCATTCATTTGGTGCGTTGGAAAAAATATAAAAAAGTATTGTTTACTAATTTGGCTTTTTTAGAAGAGCTGGAAATCAAGTCTCGTAAAAGTCGTAAACTCAAAGAACTAGTGATTTTGATTACCAGACTATTAGCCTTTACTTTCTTAATATTGGCATTTGCTCAACCCTACTTGCCCTCCAAAGCCGAGAAAGAGAAAAGCGGAAAAATCAAAGAAATTATTTTTTTGGATAATACATTGAGTATGTCCGCTCCTATGGATAAACAAAATATTTTTAATCAGAACAAAGCAGATCTTATCAATTATATAAAAGATGATGAAAATTATTCATTTTTTACCAATAATGATTTCTATCCCGACCTTACGGGAGATCAACTTAAAAAAATTATACAAGACCTGGATTTTAGCCCTGAAATATCTCGTCATATTGAACAATTGAAAAAAATTAATCTGAATACGATTAATCTTGAAAAAAAAGATATCACCCCACACATTATTTATATAACTGATTTACAAAAACTTAGAAATAAACCACTTACAAAATATTTATTCCCGAATGAAAATCGTTATTTTTTCAAAATAAATAATAATCCCGATTTAATAAATATCAGTATCGATAGTTTGTCCTACAACGGAAAAAGCAACGGACAACTGCATTATAAAGTATGGTTATCATCAAATGTTAATCAGGGAAAAATACCATTGAGCGTTTTACAAAACAATTTGATTTTATGGAACGGAACAGCTGATTTTCAATCGAAAAGGCACATCGAAATTGAATTTTCCATTCCCGTTCAAAATGAAATTGCCGCCAAAATAATCCTTGACGATAAAGGCTTTCCCTTTGATAACGAATTATTTTTTACTTATAAACAACCCAAAAAAATCAAAGTATTATTAGTCGGTGATAAAATCCCCGATTTTATTAAAAAAATCTATACCCCGGATGAATTTATATTAAACAAACAAGCTGATAACGAGATTAATTATGCAGCATTAAAGAATTATCAACTCATAATAATTTATCAAAACGATTTAAAAAAGCTTGATTGGGAATCACTCAAAAATTATATTGAAAATTATGGGAACTTAGCTTTGATTCCTTCCTTAAAAACAGCAGAAAATGCTGAAAATTTTGCAAATGTATTGCAAAAACTTTCCATACCTATCCATTCACAAATTATTGATACACAAAAAGTTTTGTTAAATAAAATAAATTTCTCGCATCCGTTTTTTAAAAATGTTTTCTTGAAAAAAGTAGAAAACTTTGCATATCCATTTGTAAAAAAACATATAAGACTAAAAATCGGATCACATACGCTCTACCAACTCAACGATCAAACCTCTTTTGTGCAAGTATTCCAAAACAAAGGAAAAATATATGTTTTCAATTCCGATTTATCCAAAGAGCAAACCAATTTTACAAAAGCAGCATATTTAGTAGTGCCTTTATTTTATCAAATGGCAAAAGATTTTGAAAACGGTCAAAAACCTTATTTTTTACTAGGAGAAGATTCTTCTTGGAAAGTTCCGGTGCAAACAGAAAAAGAAAAATTATTAAAACTGAAAATTGATAATGAGATACTGATTCCTTATCAAGTTAAACAACCCAATAATGTCATGTTAACCGCCGGAAAAAACTTAAAAAAAGCCGGTATTTATACCATTGAATATCAAGGAAAAATTATAGAAAAAGTAGCTTTCAACTATAGTCGTAAAGAAAATCGTTTAAATTTTTACAAAATTCCAGATTTACCAAATCTTAATAAAATAAATAGCATATCGGAATATTATCAACTTAAAAAAGAATATTCACACGAAAAAAGTTTATGGAAATATTTTATTTTCTTAGCTTTTGTTTTTTTAATGATAGAATTTTTAATCCTTAAATTTTGGAAATAAATGCTAAAAAATTTACGGCTTATATTATTTCCTTTTTCAATGATTTATGCCGGAATTACCGGGATGAGAAATCTGCTTTACGATTATAAAATCTTACAATCGAAGAGCTTTGATATACCAGTTATCAACGTTGGAAATCTTAGAATGGGCGGAACGGGAAAAACACCTCAAATTGAATATTTAATCCGTCTTTTGTCTCAAAAATACAAACGAATTGCCGTTGTAAGCCGTGGATACAAAAGACAAACCAAAGGTTTTATTTTAGCCGATGAAAAATCTACACCCGAACAAATTGGAGACGAACCTTATCAAATACATAAAAAATTTAAAAATCTATCAGTGGCGGTTAGCGAAAAAAGAGCTTTTGCTATTCGAAAATTGCTCACTTTGGCTAATCCTCCGCAAATCATACTTTTGGATGATGCTTTTCAACACCGGCAAGTAAAAGCCTCCCTAAATATATTGCTAACGGAATTTGCCCGTCCCTTTTATAAAGATTTTATTTTACCCGTTGGAAATCTTAGAGAATCCAGAAGGGGAGCCAAACGTGCCGATATGGTAATCGTTACAAAATGTCCTGATAAATTTTCAGAAAAAGAACGAGAAAAAATTATTAAAAACATTCGAAAATATACTACTGCACCCGTATTTTTTTCTTATATAAAATATTGTGATAAAGTTATAGGTAAAAATAAGGAATTGACTTTGGAAAAATTAAAGGATTACAAAATTTTATTGATAACCGGAATTGCAAATCCTGATAAATTATATGACTTTTTATCCAAAAAAAATATTAAATTTGAAGGTTTAAAATATGGCGATCATCATTTTTTTAAACCGTCGGATATTCGTGTGATTAAGGATAAATTTAAACAAATCAATGCAAAACAAAAAATTGTTTTAACTACTGAAAAAGATTATGTCCGGCTAAAAAAACATTTGGATTTGCCAATATTTTACATTCCTATTGAAACGGAATTTATTGAAAAAGAGATGTTTAATACAAAAATTTTAAATTATGATTACAGCATTAAATGAGTTTGAGAAATCATTGGAAACCGCCCGATTTATTTTATCAAAAATTAATGATAAACCTGAATATGCTATTGTTTTAGGAAGCGGACTGGGTTCTTTGGTAGAAGATATCAATGTGAAATTGGAAATTCCTTATAAAGAAATTCCTAACTTTCCGGTTTCTACTGTTAAAGGACACAAAGGTTCGTTGATTTTCGGGAATTTAAATGGAAAGAAAGTCTTAGCAATGAACGGACGATTTCATTTTTATGAAGGTTATTCTATGAAAGAAGTAACATTTCCCGAAAGAGTTTTTTGGCAAATGGGCATTCGTAAATTAATAGTTTCCAATGCATCGGGTGGTGTAAATCGTAATTTTAAAATAGGAGATGTTATGTTGATAAAGGACCATATCAATTTCTTTCCCGAACATCCCTTACGTGGTCCTAATGATGAGCGTTTTGGACCCCGATTTGTTAATATGAGTGAACCTTACAGCAAAAAAATGTTACAAGTAGTGCGGGAATATGCCACCGAAAAAAATATAAAAATTCAGGAAGGAACTTATTTAGGATTACAAGGTCCTACTTTTGAAACCTTAGCCGAATATACAATGGTAAGAAATATCGGGGGAGATGCCGTAGGAATGTCAACAGTCCCTGAAGTTATAGTTGCCAAACATATGGATATGGAAGTTTTCGGGATATCCGTTATAACTGATATAGGCACTGAAGAATTTATTGAAGAAGTTAATCACCAAGAAGTATTAAAAGCGGCCAAAGCAGCAGAACCGGTGGTTAGAGATTTGGTGGGAAAATTGGTGGAAAAATATTGATTTTACATATAAATTTAGCAACAAAAAATCCCGTTTTTACGGGATTTTTTGTTATATAAATTTAAGTTAGATTTTTGCATCACAAATGAATTACTTCCCCGTAAGCAGCCGCAACCGCTTCCATAATAGCTTCACTCATCGTAGGATGCGGATGAATGGATTTAAGAATGGTATGTCCGGTAGCTTCCGCTTTTCTAGCCGCCACAATTTCAGCTATCATTTCGGTAACATTGGCTCCTATCATATGAGCACCCAAAATTTCACCATATTTTTTATCGATTATAATTTTTACAAAACCTTCGGTATGTCCGGCAGCTTTGGCTTTTCCACTGGCAGTAAAAGGAAATTTACCAACTAAAATTTCATATCCTTTTTCAAGGGCTTCTTTTTCGGTATATCCGGTTGAAGCCACTTCGGGATGGGTATATATAGCTCCCGGAATATTGGTATAATCTATGGGTTCGGGGTCTAAGCCTGCAATTTTTTCTATACAAGTAATCCCTTCTGCCGAGGCAACGTGAGCCAAAGCAGGTCCCGGTATTACATCTCCTATGGCAAAATAGCCCGGAATATTAGTTTGATAAAAATCATTGACCAAAATTCTTCCTTTTTCCGTTCGAATGCCTACTTCTTCCAAACCAATATTCTCAATATTCGGAGTAATACCTACGGCTGATAATACAACATCGGCAATAATTTCCGTTTCTCCTTTTTTTCCTGTCATTTTAACACTCACCTTTCCATCATTCATTTCCACACCGGTAACTTCGGTTGAGGTCATTATTTTTATTTTAGATTTTTTTAAAGAACGTTCTAGCTGTTTAGATACTTCTTCATCTTCCATAGGCGCTATCCTTGGTAAGTATTCAACTAGCGTAACTTTGGTTCCGATGGAATTATAAAAATAAGCAAATTCCAAACCGATAGCTCCTGAACCTACCACGACCATACTTTCCGGCTGTTCGGATAATGTCATAGCTTGACGATAACTCAAAATTTTGTCTCCATCAATGGGCATAGAGGGAAGCGAACGAGCTTTTGCTCCGGTTGCTATAATAATATTACCAGCATCCAAAACAGAAGATAAACCGTCTTTATGCAAAATTTCGACTTTTTTCTCGGGTAAAACTTTTGCCAAACCTTCAATTACTGTTATATCATTCTTTCTCATCAAAAATTCAACTCCCTTGCTCATACTTTCAGCCACTCCCCTGCTCCTTTTGATTATGGCTTCAAAATCCGGTTGAGATTCGCCTGTTATTATTCCATAATCATCGGCATGTTTAATATAATTAAAAACTTGTGCACTTTTTAGTAAAGCTTTGGTGGGAATACAACCCCAATTCAAACATACTCCTCCTAACTTTTCTTTTTCAACAATAGCGGTTTTCAACCCCAATTGTGCTGCTCTTATAGCTGCAACATATCCACCGGGTCCACTTCCTATGATAATCAAATCAAATTTCATATTCAATATTTTTAAACGTATCAAATATAAAAAAAAGCCTTGAAAAAAAGAAGG
>Ga0256833_1001250_pt1 | contig 18908 bp, 17 predicted proteins | sample 356284metaG_FD_190535 | JGI IMG/M metagenome (GOLD analysis project Ga0256833, IMG submission 190535) | Hydrothermal vent microbial communities from Mid Atlantic Ridge, Atlantic Ocean - 356-284 | ecosystem: Environmental > Aquatic > Marine > Hydrothermal vents | place: Atlantic Ocean: Mid... | reverse complement strand
CTGCCATTCCTCGTCACCTGCATTAACATCAACAGGTATCCAGCCTATGGGAGGAAGGTATATTTCAGCCCACCTGTGATATACATTGTCAAATGAGGCGTCTTCACCCCTTACAACAACAGAGCCGACATACCTTGCAGGAATACCAGCCGCCCTGCAAAGTGCAATGTAAGAAAAGGTGTATTCGGAACATGAGCCTGTGCCCCTCGAAATTACAACCGGGGCTATATCCCACCCGCCAACCATTTGATAATTTATTCTATCAGCAAGGAACTCAAACAATCTTCTCGCTTTAAAATACAGGTTCTTTTCATTCCCCACAACTTTCTTAATAACTCCCTGAATAACCGGACTGTTTAAAACATACTTTTCATCGTCTTTAAGATAAACCTTCTTTATCGATTCAGGTAGATCTTTTTCAGTTCCTATTCTGTCAGGCAAAATTTTGTACGATATAGCAAAAAATCTTCCTTCGACCTCCATTCTGGCTTCAAGTTGCCCACCGTTTTTAAGGTTTTTTGCCTTATATATCGCAACCCTTTGACCGTACCTGTCTTTCTTTTCAACATACTTACCATACAGTTTAACAATCCTTAAAGACTGGTTATCCCTGTTTTCAGGAATAGCAATGTAAGTATCAGCATCAGTTATTTTCCCCGTTCCCATACATTCAACGGTTGAAAAAATGGTAACTTTTGCGTCCCTGATGTTGAATCTTTCGCATCTATTAAAAACAGATTCAACATCCGCTTTATAAATCTCATCCAGTTGATAACAGGAAACATAGAGTTTTCCATTTTCATAATAAATTCCGGTTGGATACGGCACCGGGGACCTGAGGTAAAAAATCGTTAATCCAGATTGAATATCAACAAGATAAATCCTGTCTTTGCCCCTGTCTGCCACCCATAAATAACCATCTCTGTTTTCAGAAGGCATAAAGCACATTGCAGAAACAGTGGGAGATGGAGATTTTATCTCCCTCAATGTTGTGCCATCTGATTTTGATATTTTCACAAGCTTTTTTCCCCTGTAAACACATGCCCACAGATTTCCGTCTCTATCAAAAGCAAGGCCAGTTATCCTTTTGTAAGGCGCAGGTAGGGTTTTTACACAAACACCTGAATGAAAATCCATCAAATAAATAAACTCTTTTTCCAGATCAGCCACCGCAAATAATTTACCGTTATATGCAAGTGCAGAAGGCTCATAATCAGGTAATACAACAATCCTTTTAATTTTAAATCCATTGTTAAAGTTTCCAGAAAAAGAATAAAGTATGTCTTTATGCCTGTCAGTCGTGTAAAAGGAATTTTCCATTTTTACAAGGCCATTAGTGAATCTGGTTGGCATAAAGGCAACTTTTTTAAATAAAGTGTCTCCATTAAAGTACCTGTTTACTGAAAACACCTCAAAAGAAATTAGAAAAATAGCAATTAAAACCAATTTTTTCATTTTAAAGCTCACTCCTCTTTCGCAGGTTTACGATACAGTACTCCTTCAAATGAATAATCAAACCTCGTTATTTTGCCTTCAGGATCTTTTAAAGTGTAGGTAAATGGTATAACCTTGCCACTTTCAACACTGTTTCCAAGAAAAACTTTTTTCTTGTCCACAAGTTTCCCTTTTACATCGTAAACATTTAGGATTATGGATAATTTCCCAACAGTAAAACTTGTGGCATTTTTAAGGTCTGCTTTAAAGGTTATAACCCCATTTTTTCTTGTTATTGTCTGGTTTAGAACCTTTATACTTAAACCATGGGCACTTTCCATTTCCCCTTTTTTCTCTTTTGTGCCTTCATTTGCATTATTTTCCAAAATATAATTTCTCTCAACATTGTAATCTGTTAATATCAGAGGCTTTTTCCCGCTTTTTTCTTTAACATTCTCGTTCTTAGCCTTTTCCACCAAACTCTTTTGAGGTTTTTCAGCCCTTGCAACCGCTATCTGGAGATTCACTTCTTTTACTAAAGAAGAGGGGATAATAACCTTTCTACCATCCTTTAAGAAAAGGTAATAACCATTGTCCTGTCCAAGAAACCTATCAACCATAAAGTACCTATCCCCTTTCAACATAACCTTAACTTTGTCCCCCTTTACAGCCTTACCTGATGGATAAGGATTTGAACCACTGGAAAAAACATGTACTTCGTTCCCTGCAAAAAGAAGCGTTGATAAAAGTGAAATTACTGCAAAAAACATAATTTTTCTCATAACCCACCTCTATTTTTTTAAAATTATTGCATATCCAGGAGTATAATTGCATATTCTCGTAAACTTGTCAATTATGTCTGATACAAAAAGAAAAACAAGAATAAATGGCAAAAAGAGTATTGTTATTAAAAAAGAACCAAAGTTTTTTTTCGCATCTTTTAAAAGAGACGCTGTCATATAGTGAAACACTCTGAAAAAACACCCAAGCTTTTTCAACTTAACAACAGTCAAAGCAGCCTGATTGGAAAGCTCTTTAAACCCATATTCAGAAAACCTGAAAAAATCAAAGGGCTCCTGATGCAACTCCCAGACAAACGGGAAAACAACCAACATAGTGCCATTCTTCTTCAACACCCTTGACAACTCTCTCATTGCTTTAAAAGGATTTTTAAGGTGCTCAAACACAACAATTGAAATTATTGCATCAAAACTTTCACTTTTAAACGGAAGCAAATGAATATCTCCAACAACATCAAGAGAAGAGTAATCCCACGATGAATCACCGACACAATTGTCAATGCCTATAACATTACAATGGGAAAAATACTTTCTGTATTTACCCTCTCCCGCACCAGCATCAAGCACAAGGCTTCCCTCAGGCAGAGATTCTGCAAATCTTCTTACTTCTTTATCAACATCTTTATGGAAGTAATCAAGGTAATTTTTAATTCTTGCAAACATTTATTCCTCTTTTAAATTTCTAAATCCCTCACCTAAAAGCACAGCCAAAAACATTAAAAAATAGAAAATTCCGTAATGTTTAAAATACTTCATCAAAATAAAGAAAAGTGCAGGGAAAACCACAAAGAAGTACTGATAATTGTAAACGGATATATTTTTAGTTTTCCTGAACTCCTTTTTTGTCATAAGAAAAGAGAGTGCCATACCCATTATAATTACAAAATTCATGGGCTTTAAAAGAAATAAAAAGTTTGAATAAGAAAACAACATTCCAGCAATTGAACCTGAAAAGAGCAAGAATAGCGGAATATTATCCTTTCTAAACCACACAAGATATAATAAACTCAATAACCCACAAATTGCTTCAATCCAGTATGAATAAACAGAATAGGCACGATAGTTTGCCAGAGAAATTGAAAAACCGAAAGATATAAAAAGCAAAAGCAGTAAAATCTTTTTTTCCCTGTAAAGCAATGTATAAATCAAAAACAAAACAAGAGAAAGAAAAAACATAAACTCAACAACTTTTGGAGTAAATAGATTCCCATCTTTGTATCCTATATCAAACCCAATGAGTATTAAAATTGCCCCCCCAAGTGAGGGAGCAAGGGTTATGAATAACCCTTTAAACTTATTTAAATGGTATTCCGTCATACTTTGTTCTCTCTTTAAACCATTCTCTTAACTGTTTGAAAACAGGGCCAGGTTTACCTTCACCAACAGGCTTTTTATCAATTGTAACAACAGGGATCAACTCTGCACCCGAGCCTGTAAGAAAAACTTCGTCTGCAGAAAGGAAGTTTTGAACAACCATTCCCTGTTCATGCACTGGAATATCGTGCTCTTTTGCAATTTCAATAATAACCTTTCTTGTGATACCCTCTAAAATTCCGTGATATACAGGCGGAGTATAGAGTTCCCCGTTTTTAACTGCAAAGATATTGTCCGCAGTACACTCGGTTACATAACCCTCTGCATTGAGCATAATACCTTCGTCTGCCCCCATTCTGTTTGCCTCAATTTTGCCAAGTATGTTGTTGAGGTAATTCAATGATTTAAACATTGGATTCAGCATATCGGGCCTTGTTCTCCTTGTTGAAACAACCACAACATCAAGCCCCTTTTCATACCTGTCTTCTGGATAAAGAGCAATGCCTGTGGCAATAATGTATATTGAAGGCTTTTCACACTTTTTGGGGTCAATCCCAAGGTCTCCAACACCCCTTGTTACAAGCAGTCTTATGTAGCAGTTGTCAAGACCTGTTCTCCTTGCAGACTCGCATACAAGCTCAATCATCTCTTTTTTAGACACAGGTATTTCAAGGGAAATACCCTTTGCGGAGTTGTAAAGCCTGTCAATGTGGTCTTCAAGCCTGAACACAAGTCCGTTATAAGCCCTTATCCCTTCAAAAATACCGTCGCCGTATAACAAACCATGGTCAAAAACAGGGACTAAAGCCTCTTTTCTGCTTGAAACCCATTTCCCGTTTAAATAAACACTTAAAGCCATATCTCACTCCTTAAACTTTATTTTTTTATCTGACATAGTTCAAGCAAAACCCCGCCTGTTGATTTAGGGTGAACAAAAGCGATCAACTTGCCGTGAGCACCAATTTCAGGCTTTTCGTTGATAAGTTTGAAACCTTTTTCTTTTAACATAGTTAAAGCAAATTCAATGTTATTTACCTCAATCGCAATGTGATGAATTCCCCCTCCCCTTTTTTCAATAAATTTAAAAACAGGAGAGTTTTCATTGAGAGGCTCAAGCAATTCAATATTGCTTTTACCTATTTTTAAAAAACCAACCTTTACACCCTGCTCTTTTACAATCTCAATATCCCTTAATTCAAGCCCAAGTGCTTTGTAAAAGTTTTTAGCCTCATCAATGGATTTTACAGCAATGCCAATGTGGTCAATCTTCATTTTTTCACCCTCTTTAAGTGAGATTCAAGTGTGTTTTTCATAAGCATTGCTATTGTTAAAGGCCCAACTCCGCCCGGCACAGGGGTAATGTAAGATGCTTTCAAATAAGCCTCCTCAAAATTCACATCCCCGACAAGGACATAGCCCTTTTCTTTTATTTTTTCAACCTTTTCACTTCCCTTTCCAAACAACCTTTCCCCTGACTCAACAGAATCAACCCTGTTTACCCCAACATCAACAACTATAGCCCCTTCTTTTACAAAATCCCCTGAAACAAAGTAAGGTTTGCCAATTGCAGCAACAAGAATATCAGCCTTTGAGCACACATTCTTTAAATTCTTTGTCCTTGAATGGCAAATGGTTACAGTTGAATTTTCGTTAAGCATCAAAATTGCAAGCGGTTTACCAACAATATTGCTTCTTCCAATAATAACGACATTTTTGCCTTCAAGTTCAATTGAGTACTCTTTTAACAACTCAACTATTCCCCTCGGAGTGCAGGGGACAAAGGCAGACTGGCCTGTTAAAAGTTTTCCTGCATTTACAGGATGGAAACCGTCAACATCCTTTTCCGGAGATATCAATTCAAGCATTCTTTTTGAGTCAAGGTGGGGAGGAAGGGGTAATTGAAGAAGAATCCCGTCAATTTCAGGATCATTGTTCAACTGTTTAATCAAAGAGGCCAACTCTTCTTCTGTTGTTTCGCAATCAAGTTTATATCCCTTTGATACAAATCCCAATTCTTTGCACTTTTTCTCTTTCATCCTGACATAAACGGAAGATGCAGGGTCATTCCCCACAAGAATAACCGCAAGCCCCGGCTTTAAATTCTCTTTTTCGCACCTTTCCTTTATCTCTTCTAAAATCTTTTTAGAAAATCTTTTACCGTCAAGCAATTGAGCCATATTTTCACCTCTTATTTCAATTACATAAGAAGTTTAGCATAAAAAAAAATCCGTTTAAAGAATGATGAAGAAATGGCAAAGGGAAATCAAATTTCTAAAAACTGCGTCTCCGGCTGGTGATAAAAGTAAACCGTGGACTTCCTGTTTTTCAAAATCTTTAGAAACTCATTCTTTGTTTTGAGGTTTTGCTTTAAATTTTCGTCAAATGCAGTCATATAATAAGGCTTTTCAAAATGGTATTTTGTAGGAAACATATCCCCTGCTATTAAGTGCAATCTCTCACCGTAAACCATTACAACGCTGTGGCCCTCAGTGTGCCCCGGAGCATGGATAACCTCAACCTCCCCTTCAATGGAAAAACTTTCATCAAACACAACAGTTTCCGGATACCTTGAAAGAAATGAAGCAATAGAAGTGTTATAAAAATACTTTGTCCTCTCGTCAGGGTTCAGGGCATTTTCCAGTTCAAGCCTTTGAACATAGTACTTTGCATTTTGAAAAACAGGGACAATATTGTCATACCTTAACTCAAAAGCCCCGCCGCAATGGTCAAAGTGCAGATGGGTAAAAACAATGTCAGTAATTGATTCTGGAGCAAGGTTTAATTCAAACAATTTTTCCAGTATCTTATTTTTTGAGGAGAGTAACCCGCAATCAACAAGGATATTTCTGTCTTTAAACTGAATTAAAACAACATTAAGCCCCAATACAATCCTGTTTTTTTCATCAACATTAAAAAACCTGCCCCATTTTTCCTTTGGTACAACCCCGAATATACTCCCGCCGTCTAAAATAAAGGGGCCTGCATCAAAAACAGTTATATTCACCTTAAAACCTCAACCTTTTTAGCGTTTGAAGGATAAACATTTGAGATACAGAGCCTTCCCTTTTCATCGTAATACCTGTAAATTACTGTTTTATGCTTTGTTTTCTTCTCTTCAGGGGTATCGTAAACAGTGTAATCCTGCCCTGTATAAAGAGCCATAATCTTCTTCACATACCTCTTTGTCTCCCTGAATGGAGGGATTCCATTGTACTTCTCAACTGCTGTCTCTCCTGCATTGTATGCAGCAAGGGCTTTTTCGGTATCTTTGTACTTGTCCAAAAGCATTTTCAAATGCTTAACCCCTGCCCTTATGTTTTCTTCCGGGTCAAACGGGTCTTTGACCTCATAAAGTTTCGCAGTTCTATCCATCAATTGCATTAAACCCTTTGCCCCTACAGGGGAAACAGCGTGTATATCGTAATCTGATTCAACCTTTATAAGGGCGTGTATAAGGCTTTCGTCAACCTTATACTTCTTCGCATACTTTGAAACAAGTTTGTTTATAAGCACATTGTCTGTCTTTGCTACAATTCTTTTTCTTTTCTTTTTAGAAAAGGAATTGGCAACACTCTTCTTTGAAGAACCGAACACTTTGTAATGCTTAACATTGCCCTTTGGAGCATCAGTTATAACAATTCTTCCCTTTGCATCTTTGTACATATATATTTGAGCAAAAGAATAAGACACAAAAAACAAAACCGAAAAAACAGACAACAACTTTTTCATATTAAACCCTTAATCGCCTCCACCAATTTTTCTTTCAAAGACAATATGTCTCCCTTCCATTTGCCTCCGCCCTGTGCCATTGTGGGGCTTCCTCCTCCTCTTCCATCAAAAATTGGTGCTATTCCCTTTAAAATATTGCCACTGCTCACCGAATTTGCAAGGTCTTTTGTTGTTGAGAGAACAAAAGAGCATCCGTTATCGTTGACGGAAATAACAAATGCAATTGTTTTATTTTTACCGTTTTTCAGATTGTCAGCCATCTCCCTTAAAAGGTTTGGTTTCAAATTATCCTCCTGCTTAACCACCAATTTTATACCGTCTTTCAATTCTTCTTCAAAAACCTTACCCCCGCCTGACATCTTTGCCTTCTCAAGTTCTCTGTTTAACTCCTTTATCTCATCAAGTTTTTTCTTAACCTGAAAAACAATATCGTCATTACCTGTTTTCAAAACAGTCTTCAATTCAAAGTGCTCTTTTCTGAAGTTATCAAGGTAATTGAAAGCCTTGAAACCTGTAAATGCTTCTATCCTTCTTATTCCTGATGCAGCAGACCTTTCCGACTCAATGACAAAAAGCCCTATCTCCCCTGTCATTGAAACATGGGTGCCCCCGCAAAGCTCTATTGAAAAATCAGGGACTTCAACAACCCTTACAACATCTCCGTACTTTTCCCCGAAGAGAGCCATTGCTCCCCTTTCTTTTGCCTCCTCTATCCCCATTTCACGAATAATAAGTCTTTTATTTGCAAGTATCTCCCTGTTTACAAGGTATTCAATCTCTTTCAACTGTTTATCATCAAGACGGCTGAAATGGGTAAAATCAAACCTCAACCTGTCAGGGTCAACCAGCGAGCCTGCCTGTTTCACATGTTCCCCCAAAACCCTTCTCAATGCGGCATGCAAAAGATGGGTTGCAGTGTGATTTCTCATAATAGCCTTTCTTCTTTCCCCGTCAATTTCCGCTTTAACCTTATCACCCTTTTTAATCCTTCCCTTTACAATAAAAACCCTGTGCAATCTCCTTCCCTCAACAGGCTGAATGACCCCCTTCACCTCTGCAAGAAGGTTATCTCCTTCAATCTTTCCGGTGTCTTCCACCTGTCCGCCTGATTCAACATAAAAAGGGGTTTTATCAAGCAAAACATAGCCTTCTTCACCTTCAGAAAGAAACTCAACCTCTCCGTTCTTCCCTAAAACAGCAAGAACCTCTGCATCACTTTCAAATTCAAAATAACCTGTGAACACAGTTTGAGGAAATCTGCCAATGTTTTTAAATGTATCTTTCAAGGTTAAATCAACCTTAACCCTGCTTTTCTCTCTCGTTTTCTTCCTGCTTTCTTCAAGCAATCTTTCAAACCCATCTCTATCAACTGCAACACCCTTTTCATTGCAGACATCCTCAACAAGGTCAACAGGAAAACCAAAGGTATCGTAAAGTTTAAAAACCTGCTCGGCTGTCAATTTATTTTTGCTTTCCGTAATCATCCCCTCAAGCACCTTAAGGCCGTTTTCAAGTGTTTTGTTGAATTGCTGTTCTTCTATCTTTATAACCTTTTTTACACTTTCCTTGGATTCAATAAGTTCAGGGTAAGCAATGCCAAGCTCATCAACAACAGGATCAACAAAGTTGTAAAGGTAAGGGATTTCAAGCCCTAACTTTTTTCCATACCTTATAGCCCTTCTCATTATCCTTCTCAAAACATATCCCCTGCCCTCGTTTGAAGGGACAACACCATCCGTAATCAGGCACACACTTGCCCTTAAATGGTCTGCAATAACCTTCATTGCAACATCGTTCTGCTCATTTTCACCATACCTTTTACCACCTGCCTTTGCAATTGCCTGAATTATCCCCTGAAAAAGGTCAGTATCGTAATTTGAAATAACACCCTGCATAACAGCGGCAAGCCTCTCAAGACCCATTCCTGTGTCAATTGATGGGTCTGGCAAAGGGGTTAAATTGCCACTTTCGTCTCTGTTAAACTGCATAAAAACAAGGTTCCATATCTCCACAAACCTGTCGCAATCACAACCTACATCACAGGATTCCCCGCAGGAGTACTCTTCACCATGATCGTAAAATATTTCAGAGCACGGCCCACAGGGTCCTGTATCACCCATCTGCCAGAAGTTGTCTTTTTCACCAAAGCGATAGATTCTATCTTCAGCCAATCCAATATGCTTATGCCAGATTTCAAATGCCTCATCGTCATCCTTATAAACGGATACATAAAGCCTTGATTTGTCTATGTTTAAAACCTCTGTAATAAACTCCCAGGCATATTCAATAGCCTCTTTCTTAAAGTAATCTCCAAATGAGAAGTTTCCAAGCATTTCAAAGAATGTGTGGTGTCTTGCGGTTTTTCCAACATTTTCAAGGTCATTGTGCTTTCCCCCCGCCCTTACACACTTCTGGCAGGAAGCCGCCCTTTTGTAATCCCTCTTCTCTTTTCCAAGAAATACATCCTTAAACTGGTTCATACCTGCATTTGTAAAAAGTAAGGTTGGATCGTTAGCAGGAATTAAAGAGGAACTTTTTACAATTCTATGACCCTTTGACTCAAAGTATTTTAGAAATTTCTGCCTTAACTCTCTTCCCTTCATACAATCTCCCCGCTATTTTTTCATCTTGTATATTAGCATAAAAAGGGAAATACTGAAAATCATAGACCGGGACAGCAGTTATCCTTATCTTCAAGATAAGATATAATCAAAGCACCTGTTGAATCAGAAAAAACATTTGTTGCCGTCCTGAACATATCAAGAAACCTGTCAACGGCAATTATCAATCCTATGCCTTCAAGTGGCAAACCCACTGCCTTTAAAATTATTGACATCATAACAAGGCCGGCCATTGGAATACCGGCAGCCCCTATTGACACCAGCAGAGAGGTAATCACAACAACAGCCTGCTGTGAAAAAGTCAAATGAATCCCGTAACACTGCGCAATGTAAATCACAGCAACGCATTCGTAAAGGGCCGTTCCATCCATATTTATTGTTGCTCCAAGGGGAAGAACAAAGCCTGCAATTCTGTTTGGTACACCCACATTTTCCTGTAAATACTTGATTGTAAGCGGCAAAGTTGCAGACGATGAGCTTGTTGAAAAAGCCGTAAGTAATGGAGTTATCATCTTCTTCATAAAAGCATAGGGATTTTTGCCGGTTATTACATACCCGAGAAAAGGCAAAGTTATGAAAAAATGTATAATCAAACCAGATAAAACTGTAAAAAAATAGAAAAACAATGTTTTAAAAACAGACAAGCCGCTTTCCGCAGTTGTTTTATATAAAAGAGCAAAAATACCGTAAGGTGCAAGCAAAATTACAAATTCTGTTATTTTCATCATAAGAGAGTAGAATGACTCAAAAAACTCAGTTAAAAAATCCTTATGCTCAGTTTTAAGCTTTAGAATAAAAAATCCTGTAATTAAAGCAAAAAATATAACTGGCAATACCTCTCCCTTTGCCATTGATTGGAAGATGTTGTCAGGGACAATTCTTGTAAATATATCCGAATAACTGAAATTTGTTGCAAGATGCTGAACATCGACACCTTCAGGTATTTTAACACTTGCCTTTACCCCCGGCTTCAAGATATTAACAAGAATCTGTCCGGTTAAAATAGCAAGAAGGCTGGTAATAATATAGTAAACAAAGGTTTTGAAACTCATTCTGCCAACTGAAGCGGCATCCTTGCTGTACAGAACTCCACTTACAAGAGAGGTAAAAATCAGAGGTATAACAAGCATTTTTAACAGTTTTAAAAAGAGTTGTGCAAAAATTTTTACAAAACCCGAAAATTGAGGGAATAAAACACCTCCTAAACTTCCTAAAACAACGCCTATTATAATTTGAACATGTAAAGGAATTTTATTTTTCATATTTACCTCTCAAAAAGAGTTAATTTATTGATAAATCATTGAGTTAATTATATAATAATTTTATCACATTGATGAGGGGAATATGGAAAAGGGAAGTATTGTGGTCGTCAACCTTCAAAATCCGAGGGAGAAGGTAATAGGAATACTTCTCAATATTTCAGAGGCAGGAATAACGGTGAGGGGTATTGATGTGCATTCATTCAACGACCTTGCAAACAATCATTCAAAATCAAAAGACGAAGAAAGAGATTTTTCAATAAAAGCAACAACTGTTTTTTTCCCAATGCACAGGGTTGTGAGTTGTTATCTTGACGAGGATTCAGGCCCTGTTCCATCTTTCAGCACCCAGTTTAAAAACAAAACCTCAAAGAGTTTAGAGGATGTCTTTAAATGAGTTTATTAAAAAAATTTATTTCAAGGATAAAGGGACTAAGAAAAAAAGAAGCAGAGGATATTCATCCAGGAGAAACAAAACGCTTAAAACTCAATAAAGTCACATTAATTGATGAGTTCTGGCAAGAGTACAACAGGGTAAAAAGGGAAGCACCTCCTGATAAAATCCCTGAGTATTTACAGGAATTACTTTCAAAAATCGATGTTGATTTAAAAAAACAGATACACCGAATTATTAGGGCAAGACTTTACGGAATTGATATTGAGGAAAATGAGGACAAAGAGTTTGTTAAAAGTTTTATCAATTTTAGAGTGAGTCTTTATAATCCTCAATTTAAAAATTCAGGGGATACAAGGCTTGGAAAGTTAATTCTCACCATAATTTCAAGGTTCCCCGATGCTTTGAAAAACAAAAAAATTTCAGATTCTCACACTGCCATCTTTAACAAAGACGATCTGGAGATAAAAAAACTATCAAATGAATTGTTAAACATGTATAAACTAACCCAGAGTGAGGTTGAACAAACAATCCAGAAAATAATTGAGTACAATAGAAAGAATGTTAAGTTCACAGAAGAAGAACAAACTGTTATTACCAATTCTGAGTTGCTTAGAAACTTCCTTGAATCAATAACCTTTCTTCTTCAGGATTTTGTCGAGAAGTGTAATAACTGGAAAAAATACTTTTTAAAAACTTTTCTTTTTGATGACCCTGCTCTTTTAAAGGTGCTTAACTTTGACAAAAAATTGTTTTTCGGGGAGGAATTTCAGAAAGATGATTTTGCAGATCTCGTTTTCACCAAAAACATAAAAAAGGAACTTGAACCTTATATAAGGGAAGAATTAAGAGCACTTTTTCAAAAAGATGTATCTGCTGTTATAAGTAGAATGAAAAAACAGATTATTAAGGAAGAAAAGGAATTTATCAGAGAGATCAGAACAACCATATCAGGTTACATTGTTTTGCTAAATCAAAATAATGAATTGCCGTCATTCAAGGTTCTGAATTCTCTTTTAAGTAAATCCTTTAAGTTTCATGAAAATTATTATCCTGATCTGATCAATATAGTGAAGATAATTAAACATGAAATACTTGAGACACTTGGTAAAGATTACTCAAATTATAACCTTTTTATTGATAAGTACTCAGAGGAACTGGAGGAATTTATTTATCGTTATTCCAAAGATAATTTCAAAATAACAGTTGATTATGGAAAGTTTGTAGAGATTCTGGAGGAAAAGCCTGAAAAAATAAGAGAATACTCGACACCTGCAATTACAAGAGAATTTCTGCCGGAGGAATTAAAGTTTATATCATCCAATCTTGATGTTGAACCCGCAATAATGGAGTTAAACGAAAAGATAAAAAAAGCAGAAATCAGTATCCCACTTTTTGAAGGAGAATACTTTTTCACTAACAGGAAAGAATACATTAAAACTGCAATACTTGAGGCATTAAATACTCTTTTATCAACGAGAGAAAAAGGTGAGTTGATAAAATCAGTGCTGTTGAAAACCATTGATACCTCACAGGGGGATAGTTCTAAAATTGCACTGGAACTTCTTTCAAGTATGAAACCTGAGGCAATTCAATTGGAGATAGTCAAGAAACTTTTAAAGAAACAAAAGGCAAAAAATCACATAACCGAAACAATCAAAAAACTTCTCATTAAAGAAGATGAATTTTTTTATAACAATCAGGAAAATTTAAAGATAGATCTGCAGAAATTCTCAAAGGTCACAGGGATAGGCTTTTTTATAGCAACCGTTAATGAAAACGAGAACTATAAAGTTACAGCACATTTTAAAGACGGAGCATGGAAAATAACTTACTTTAACAAAATAAGTGAATTCGGGTTTTGATTTACATTTTGATTGCCTTGTAAATCTTTGAAACCCAGAATTTGCCATCCAAAGTGTCAAACCTTTCCCACTTAAACCAGAAGTAATCAAGGTATTCTTCAATATGTGAAGGAATGTGGTAGTATGACTTTATCTTAAATTTCTCTTTTCCAGCCTTTAAAACAGGGGGTTTTTTCTGATGAATGAGATTGAACAGAAAAACACCATCCTGTTTTAACACCCTGTAAGATTCTTCTACCAAACCCTTTGCATCTTTGATATGGACAAACAAAAAATATGCAACGATAAGGTCTGCACTTTCAGACTTTAAGGGTATTGAATAATCAGTGTCTGCATTTATTAACTCAATGTTGCCGTGCAATTTCAGGCAATTTTCAAGCATTCTGTTTGAAATATCAATTCCGATAAACCTGCTTGATATAGCCTTTACCTTTTCGGCGATCCTTCCGTCCCCTATTCCAAGCTCAACCGCAGTATCAACATTTTCTGGCAGGAGTTTTAAAAACTCTCCATTATCAAAGGATTCAAGTTTCCTGTAATCATTTTGGTAATTGTCTGCATAAAGATTGTACCCTTCTTTGGGATTAATTATCTTACTCATAGCAGAGGAATTATAACAAAAATAAAAAAATTTGTTGATATATTGGCAGTAAATTATATTATTAAATTGTCTGAAATTTATAAGAAGGAGCGTTGATATGACTATTAAAACACACTTTTCTCTAATTATCATAGGAAGCGGGCCTGCCGGATACACAGCAGGGATATATGCCAAAAGGGCAATGCTTGATACTCTTATGATTGAAGGTATGCAGCCTGGAGGACAGTTAACAATAACAACAGAGGTTGAGAACTTCCCCGGATTTACATCAATTCAGGGGCCTGAATTGATGGTAAAGATGAGAGAACATGCTGAAAAGTTTGGCCTTGCAATTGATGCCGACCATGTAAATGAAGTGGATCTTAAAAATCACCCGTTTAAAGTGAAAACAATGCTTGGAAAAGAGTTCACGGCAAATGCCCTTATAATTGCAACAGGGGCATCTGCAAAATGGCTTGGAATACCGGGTGAAAAAGAGTTCATGGGAAGAGGTGTCAGTGGGTGTGCAACATGCGACGGATTCTTCTTTAAAGACAAGGTTGTTATGGTTGTTGGTGGTGGAGACACAGCAATGGAGGATGCAACATACCTTACAAACCATGCAAAAAAAGTCTATATTGTTCACAGAAGGGACAAGTTAAGAGCAAGCAAGGCCATGCAGCAAAAGGCTTTAAACAACCCAAAGATTGAGTTTATCTGGAACACAGTTCCTGTCGAGGTTATGGGAAACAGTGCTGTTGAAAGGGTAAAACTGAAAAATGTTAAAACAGGCGAGGTTTTTGAAAAAGATATTGACGGATTCTTTGTTGCAATAGGACACAAACCGAATACAGAGTTTTTAAAAGGGCAACTTGAGTTAGACGAAAGCGGATACATAGTAACCAAACCTGATTCAACATACACCTCTGTTGAGGGGGTTTTTGCAGCAGGCGATGTCAGGGACAAGGTTTACAGGCAGGCAATAACCGCAGCAGGTTCAGGGTGTATGGCTGCAATAGATGCAGAAAGATGGCTTGAGGAGAAGAATTTAAAGTAGGATGATTGCAAAAATAGTTGTTTTACTCTTTTATTTTCTCTCCCTGCTTCTTTCCCTTTTCGGATTTGCAGGGGGAGTTGTTATTTTTATAACCTCACTTGTTTACGGTTACTTTCATCATTTTGAATCTTTTACTCCGACCATACTGATAATACTTTTTCTCCTTGCACTTGTATGCGAATTTATAGAATTTTTTTCAGGAACAGTGGGAGCAAAGAAGTTCAACGCATCAAAACAGGCTGTTTACGGCTCTGTAATTGGCTTGTTTTCTGGCTTTTTTCTGGCGATATTCACCCTTCAATTCTACCTTATCTTTCTGGGGCTTGTTTTAGGGGTAATTGCCGGTGAGTTAATTGCAGGAAGAAATGACTTTTCAACAATTTCTAAATCAGTTGTTGGTGTTTTCCTTGGCAAATTGGGAGGGATAGTACTTAAATCCACCATAACCTTTTTAATGGTAATTATCGGGATATGGAGACTTTTTTTCTAAAGGAAAGAGAGAAAAATAGAGGGTTGTTGAAATAATCAGTTGCACAATGTCAATTGCAATTAAAAAATAGGGTGTTAAAGCAAAAACATTGAAAAAATCAAAAAATATGCTGTAAACTATTGCAATTGAAGAAAAAATCAAAATTGCTTTTGCAAGGGTTTTTTGACTTGAAGGAAGCCTGGTCATGGAGTAAATAATAGCAATAAACGCAATAAAACCGGGCATAATAGCCTTTATCACATAACTTTCATACCTTGCAGTAAAAAAGTACACAGTTAAAAAAACAATGGTTGACACCTTCAACGATACCTTTATCTTTTTGTGAGCAAAATGATAGATCAGAATAAAGGCAAGGCACACAATTGTCTGGGCTCTATCCAAAAATAAGTATGGGATAATCGCAATAAAAACAGGGAGTTCTAACTTTAAAAGATACAGGAAAAAAACCTCACTTAAAAGAAAATAAGAGATGCTTTTAATGTGAAACAGATAACACAAAAAGAATTGAACAATTAAAAGGGTGAAAAGTACAATGTTTTTACCTTTCTTCACCCTTTTCAATCTCCTCGTTCAGATAAAATGAAACAGGTAAATTCAGATCATACTTTCCAGGCAACACATAGGTGTTTTCTCCCACCCTGATAAAAACCTCAGGTTTCATTGAGAAGGAAAAGTTAAAAAGCCTCTGCAATTCCCGTACCTTTATTGCCTTTAATTTGGAGAATTCAAAGACAACATCTTTATAGTTTTCAGAAACAAAAGTGTTCGGCCCTGGTAATATTCTGTTAATTGGAGAAGAAAATGAAGTTAAAAGGGTGATAACAAAAATCACACAAACTATAATGGCAAATAGAATCACCTTTTCTCCTGCAATCTCTTTGTTGCGCTTTTTTTCATAATACGGAAGGTCAGGCACACTTATTTCAGTTGGTTCTATATATCCTTTTTCCAGAAGGTCAAACAATGCCCGGTAAGTGTAAAACTCAATCAATTTAGATTTTTGCACTATCTCTTTCAAAGAAGACATACCATCAACAAGCCCCAGAACATACTCCATCTCATAGGGTAAAGAAGAAGTTGAGTTATCTTCAAGAAATTCATTTTCAACAAGAAATGCATCTACTTCCCTTTCTTTTTTTTCAGGAATTTTCCCTGTTTTTTTGTAAACCACCTCAGGTTTGTTTAACCTTCTCTCAATAACAGGCCATTCATCTATCATCCTGAGCCCTTCCATTAAAACACTCTCTGTCGAAAGGGGCTCAAAGTTCTCTCTATCGTAATCAACATTCGTTAACGGTTTGAAATCGTAACTTCCTCTTCTCCATCTGAAAAGCCCATAAACAATTTCAAGAACCCTTTTCTTTAACGCTTCTTTTAAATCTTCTTTTGAGATGAAGTTCTTTTCAATAAGGATCTGCCCTAACCTTTTCATTGTTGATTTTTGAACCTCTAAAGCCACTTCAAGTTCATCCTGAGTAATAGCCCCTATCCTTACAAGCAGTTTGCCAAGAAGCAGATCTGCTTTACCCTTTTTGGATTCTGCTCCAACAATCATTCCGTCAAGAAACTTTATCTCAACCTCATCATCGTCATCCCTTTTCAGTAAAAGTATCCCTGTTTTTTTCTGAATGGCAATTAACTGGAAAATATCAGCAAGAGAAAAGTCTTTTAAAGTACCTTTCAATGCCATTATTCTTCTCCCTTTTCAAAAAACACATTGATTAAATTTATCAGTATTAAAAACCCCAACATTATAAAAAGAGGGGTAATTAAGATCAAACTTTCCGTAATTCTGAAAGCAAAAAGTGCGTCCAAAATCAAAATCAAAGTCAATAAAAAGATAATAATTCCGGAAACAGGGCGGTTCAACACAAAGATATTATAAAAACCGGGGAACACAATTCCCAGACCTATTTCAAAGCTCTCTTTTATCATTGAATAAAGCTTGATCTCCCTTTTTTTGGCCTCTATCATATCAGATGACATCTCTCCTTTGGATTTCTGCATTATTGCACATTGGGTACATAGTTTCTCATTTTGAGATTCAAACACCCTGAACGGGGTTCCACAACGAATACATGATCTTGTTAAAGAGAGGTCTTTAGTTAAAAAATGTATAATTCCAAGAATCAAAGTTATAAACAAAAAGAAAAATGGAAGTTTAAAGGGAAAACCTCTCTTTTCAATTGAAAAAGAATTGAAAAAATACCTCATAAAATCGTAAAACGAAGGAACCGCAATTAGAGGGTACGGTTCCTTTATGTTTAATCTCAGCCATTCAACGGTTTTTGTATTCCCCGCTTTAAAGGCATTTTTAATAGCCTCCTCAGATTCCACAATGTTATACATCTTGTTGTTTAAATAAAACCTGTTTATGTTTGATTGAAATCCCAGGCCATTTTTTTCAGCCTTCTTAAAATAATCCAGAGCAAGTTTAGGTCTTGAGAGCAAAATGTAAGCAACTCCGATATTATTGAGAGAATAGGGGTAGAAAACAGAAGTTTTTGAAACCAATTTCAAAAACTTCACTCCATCAACAGGTCTTCCTCCTCTTAAATAAGAAACACCAATCGCAAGGTTTTGAAAATCGTTCAACTTTCCATCTTTTTCACTAACAGCAGAAAAAGGTGATACAAAACTCTCATAGTAAAATGCCTTGTTCTTAAAAAAATCAACAGAAAATTCATTCAAACCCCCCCCTATAAAAGAGACTATTGTTAAAAAAACCAACCCCAAATACACAGCCATTTTCTGCTTTTTACCCAGGTAAATAAAGGAGAGTATCAACCAGTATATAGGGAGGTACCTTATGTGAATGGTTAAGAAAACAGGGAAAAATATAACAACAAAGAAAGCAAGATAATGTGCAAGTCTGGTGTTTAAATTTTGTTTGATAAGAAGCCTTTTAATATCGTAATTTATCAACCTGAAAAAAGAAAGTAAACTGACAACCCCGAATATTGAAATAAAAAGAAACAATGCAAGATAAAGATTGGAAAGGCAATGAACAGTAAATTTAGAGAAGTGTTCAATATTTGATAAGTAATTTAAAAAACTGTCAATTGCAAAAAGAAAGGCATTGTAAACCCCATTTCTTTTTATTATGTCTTTTTCTATTTTTCTGAATGTTTTTTTAGATGGGTCAACTCTGTACAAAAACAAAATGTGATTTTTTTTGATATACTCATTTTTATTTAAAATACTGCTTAAATACTCAAATGAAGTATAGCCTTCGCTAAAAAATGTTTTTTGAAAAAGGTTAAAATCCTCTTTGTTTTTTGTTTCAGGATTAGAATATAATCTTTCAAGGGTGTTTTGAAGTTGATAATCAAAGTTTTGAGAAAAAAGAGGAAATGTTATAAAAA
>Ga0256833_1001249_pt1 | contig 18911 bp, 16 predicted proteins | sample 356284metaG_FD_190535 | JGI IMG/M metagenome (GOLD analysis project Ga0256833, IMG submission 190535) | Hydrothermal vent microbial communities from Mid Atlantic Ridge, Atlantic Ocean - 356-284 | ecosystem: Environmental > Aquatic > Marine > Hydrothermal vents | place: Atlantic Ocean: Mid... | reverse complement strand
GAGGAGATAGCGAGCCTGTTTAGAAAGCAGCACTACGCCTTGGTTGGAAGGCACAGCTCGGTGAAGCTCTGCCACTGGCTGAAGGAGAGCATAAAGCACGACCGCTTCTGCTACAAGCAGAAGTTCTACGGCATAGCGAGCCACCGCTGCCTGCAGATGACACCTGTCACTGCCTGGTGCACCCACAACTGCATATTCTGCTGGCGCCCGATGGAGGGCTTCCTTGGAACCGAGCTCCCGGAACCGTGGGACGACCCGGCATTCATCGTCGAGGAGAGCATAAAAGCCCAGCGCAAGCTCCTCGTGGGTTACAAGGGAATGCCAGGCATAAACATGAAGAAGTTCGAGGAAGCGTGGAATCCAAAGCACGCGGCCATAAGCCTATCCGGTGAGCCGATGCTCTATCCCTATATGGGCGACCTGGTGGAGGAGTTTCACAAGAGAGGCTTTACCACGTTCATAGTCACCAACGGAACCGTTCCGGAAAGGCTGGAGGAAATGAAGAGGGAGGACAAGCTCCCCACCCAGCTCTACGTGTCTCTGACAGCTCCGGACATCGAGACCTACAACAGGGTTAACGTCCCCATGATCCCTGACGGCTGGGAGAGGATAAAGGAGTTCCTCGGACTTATGAGCAACGCTGATACGAGAACGGTTGTCAGGCTGACCCTCGTCAAAGGCGAGAATATGCACAACCCGGAGGGCTATGCGAAGCTGATAAAGCTCGCCAATCCGATGTTCGTCGAGACCAAAGCCTACATGTTCGTGGGCTTCTCAAGGAACAGACTAACCATCAACAACATGCCGAGGCACGAAGAGATTAAAGCCTTCGCGGAGGAGCTCGTCAGGCACCTGCCAGGATACCACATCGAGGATGAATACGAGCCGAGCAGGGTCGTGCTGATAATGAGGGACGACGTTGACTCGAGTGGGAAAGGGGTTGGGGGCAGGTTTATAACCCACTGACTTTTTCTTCCCAACTTTCTCGAGAAAAGTTTATTTAATGTGGGCCCTTAGATACCAGAGGTGTTAGCGATGAAAAGGTTTGTGGTCCTGATGATTATCTCTCTCATGTTGGGGGGCACTTACGTCTCCGCAGTTCCCCTTCTAAACGGTGCAGCGAACTTCCTGGAGCAGAGTGCTTCAGCGGCCTCCACGGGGAGAATAGATGAGGCTGGAATGACGCTTTTTGCACTCGCGGCTCTGATGGAAAAGATCCAAGGTGAAGATAGGGACGCGGTTTCCACCGTGAAAGAGTACTCTGATTTTCTGATTGACAGCCAGAACCCGGATGGTGGATGGGGTTACTTCAAGGGGAGCGTTAGTAGCGTTCCGTCCACTGCCTACGCTGTTATTGGCTTGAGTGCTGTTCAGAAGCTCGTATCGAGCGGACGAGTTCAACTTCCCCCTGCCTCTATAGGGGCGTCATCATACAGGGGCATTGCCTTCCTGCGGGCAGCATTTAACGGCGAGGCCTGGGGTTATGTCCAGGACTCCCCCTCTGAGTTCTATCCGACTGCCATGGCCCTCTGGGCCCTTGGCATGGCCGGGTATACTGACAAGGACTACTACGTGTTCAAGGGCATTTCCTACCTTGAAAACGCAACCCCTCAGGACACGAGGGATATGGCCTTAAGATTGATAGCCTTCCACTACGTTGGTCACAGGAGTGATGATGCTCTGAAGGATCTGTCGGAGCTTAAATCAGAAGTCCTCTCCGGAAAACTCGACACAAAGGACATGGCACTTGCAGTTTACGCGCTCTCCCTCTACAACCCCGGCTCCTTTGACACGGCAAAGGCCCTTGCCCTCCTCGAGAAGAAGGCAATAAAGGTCAACGACACATACTCCTGGAAGAACGATGAGATGTTTTACTCCGATGCTGTTCTCACGACGGCCTACGCAGCCCTCCCCTTTGTTTCGTTCATTCGTGAAGGGGAAGATTCTTACTATGAAACCCTTCTTACCCAGTGTGAAGTCCTTGCCGAGTCCCAGAACCCATCAGGCACATGGGGAAAGGAGCCGGGCAGTAGCTGTGAGGTCTGTCAGGATTACTTCAGAACCACCTACTATTCCTTCCTTGCCCTTTTGAAGTGTAGGGAAAACTCCACCGAGGTCCAAAAAACCGTGAATTGGGCAAAAAGACAGCTCCCGGTTCAGATGGGTGGGGTGAGGCTACTCGGCAGGATAACCCCCGGCTACTACTACACTCTGAAAATCCTTCTTGCTGCCGGCGCCTTGGACGAAAAGGAAAAGTTAGAAAACATAGAGCTCATAAAATCTCTTCAGCTCCCCGATGGGGCATGGAGGGGCTATCCAGCGGGCGGTCAGCCCCTTCAAACGGCGATGGCAATCGACCTCCTCAGCGGGCTTGGTATTCCCTCCAGCGATCCCGCAGTAGTAAAGGGCAAGAAGTGGCTCCTGTCGATAAGCGGTGACGGATGGGGCGTTTATTCCTTCGGACCCTACGTGGGATACATGATAACAAAGGACGTCTTCACAACGGCCTTCGTAATAAACGCTCTCTCCGCGGTTTCAACACGGGAGGAGCTAAAGTCCCATGTGGAGTGGCTTCTTGGGCAGAGGAACGACGATGGGGTATGGGGCTACGTCGGTGGATACACCGAGCTATACACCTCAAAGTACATACAGCTGGGCGGCGCAGTTGAACCCACCGTGTTAGCTGCTCAGGCACTTCGGCGCCTTGACGTGGACGTGACTGAGAATGTGGTGGCGTGGCTCAGGGGGATTGACCTCTCATCACTCCCCTTGGGTGGCAGGGCCCTCGCCATCGCCTTCCTCCTCGACCATGTGCACTCTGAACTTCCAACCATCTACGGAACTACGCGCCTTCTCTACTATCCCTCGAACTTCACCCTGGAATACGGGCCCCTCTACGAGAACGTTTACCCGATAGTTGCGGGTGCAATAGCCTCCGGAACCCCGGTTTTTCTCCACGTTAAAGAGGGTTTCGACCTATCAAACAACACCACGAACTACATCCTCCTCGGCACCTTCGATGAGATAAACGTTGCTGAGTTCAACCCGTACCTTAACTACTCCGTTAGTGGTGCCTACGTGTTCGTTGATGGTAACAAGTACCCCACGGACTCGGTGGTAGTAGTGGTTCCGGGAAGGGTTCACGGCAGCAGGGTAATAGCGGTCGTCGGGAGCAAGAGAAACTACCAGCTGGTGGAGGCCCTCTTCAGGACATCCCTGATAAAGTACCTCAGCGGACACTACGTTGTGCTGAGGGCCATGGATTCGAACGGCGATGGTATCATAGATCCCTCGGAAATACGTCTGGTGGGGGAGGGGTGATACCGGTTGCGTGCTCTAATCATTGGGGTCGGCCAGTGTGGAACAAAAATAGCCGACCTCTTTTCCCTCGTTGACTTTGAGGCACTCGCCGTGAACACATCCAGGGGAGACCTGGATTATCTCAAACACATCCCCCCCGAAAGGAGGATTCTCATAGGGGAATCCCTGACTGGTGGCAAAGGGGTAAACGCGAATCCCCTCCTTGGCAGGGAGGCCATGAGACGCGACCTGCCTCTCGTGATGAGAAAGGTGGGTTCGATCATCGGCTACGAGGATGTTGACATTTTTTTCCTCACCTTCGGCTTCGGCGGTGGAACCGGTGCGGGTGGAACGCCGGTACTTGCTGAGGCACTCAAGGAAGAGTACCCCGACTCACTCGTAGTTGCCGTAGGAGCACTCCCCCTCAAAGAGGAGGGGATACGTCCGACCATAAACGCGGCAATAACCATAGACAAGCTCTCCAAGATAGCGGATTCGATAATTGCAATAGACAACAATAAACTGAAAGAGACGGGTGACGATATAAGCAGGGCCTACGAACGGATAAACTATACCGTAGTTGAGCGCATAGCGTCTCTCTTAGCGCTTGTCGATGTTCCTGGTGAGCAGACCCTTGATGCGAGCGACTTGAAGTTCGTTCTAAAGGCCTTTGGAAGTTTCGCCACCATCGGTTACTCGAAAGCTGAGGCAAACAAGGTCAAGAGCCTCTCCAGACTCATTCTTAAATCCTTTGAGAGCGAGGGTCTCTACCTAAATGCTAACATAGAATCGGCCCTCTATGGCTTGGTGGCCATCCACGGTCCCCCTGAACTGTTAAAGGCCAAGGACATATTCGAGGCTTTGGATTACCTCACCAATAAAATACGGGGTAAGCAGATATTTCGCGGCTTTTACCCCGATCCCAGGGAGAGGGAAGTGGAGGTCGTTACCCTTCTAAGCGGGATCTACGAGAGTGATAGCATAGAGGAGATAATTCTTACGGCCAAGGAGTACGCAAGGGCTTTTATGAACGCAAAGGAAGAAGCCGAGACTAAAAAAGAGGAGTTGCTCAAAGGCCTCCCTGACTTTGATGACGTTTATCCTGCCCCGGAGGATGGCGATATTCGCCTGGAGGATGTCTTTAATGCCATCGACAAGGATGTACCCGATATCAAGAAGTTGAGGAGGAAATCATGATGAGGAGGCCTGTGGGGGATTCCGTTGAGGCGGCCCTTGATCTCGACGAGAAATCTGTCTATTCCCACATAGCAAAGGAGAGTGCGGAGGACATAATCAGAATCATTTCCTCCCTTGATGCAGAACGGGCCAAGCTTCACGGGGAAGTCATTTACTACCGGGATGACTGGGACGACCTCATAAGGGAGAGGATAGCCAGAGGAAAGCGACACACTGCGTTTGACTTTTACAATCCCGTTCTTTTTGAGGTATGGGAGAAGAAGGTTAAGGAGGCCAAGGAGGTTAAGAGGAGGGAAAAGCTGGCCTACGTCCTGTTTGGGGTGTTGGCTGCGATAGCCCTCGCCATTACGTTTATTACAGGGAAACCCTACATAATTCCCCTATTGGCGGTGACGCCACTCCTCCTGCTCGTTAGGGACACGAGCAGGGAGAGACTCGATTTAATATACTACGAGTTGACGCAGTTTTTCATCGATGAACTCAGGTCCCTTCTCGGGAAGTACGGCCTATCTCGGGAGGACTATCGGTTTAAGATATTCAGTGGCGGTTATTTTGGAGTGAGGGTTGAGAAGAGGGGCACCGAGCTCGTGGCGGTAGTGGATTCCGAAAAACATTTGGAGTAAGTATTAAATACTCCTCGTCACATTCTATTACAGAGAGGGGGGTAGTTGATGTTAAAGCGTGTGAAAAAAGGTCAGATCTCCCTGGAGTTCATGATGGTCTTTGCAATCATGCTCATATTACTGTTGTATTCCGTGCGAAACGTGACCTTCAGCAATGGAAGCCCTTCAACCGAGAACCTAAGGATAAGCGTAAGCCTTGAGGAGAAGAACTTGGCAAACGCGATATCCAACACGATATCTCAGGTCTACTCCCAGGGACCGGGTGCGAAGGCAACTGCCTACGTCAAGCTGACTTTCCTTAGGGATCCACAGATGCTTTCAAAGGCACTCGAAGTCTCGGATCCCGTCATATTCATAACCTACGGTTACAATCCTGATTACATTTTCGATAACGATAAGACGGGAAACGGAACGTACGTGACCGTTCTGCCGAGGAACTCGGATTACTCCACTTCTTTCTACGGGGGAGATAAGGAAGTCTTCTGGAGCTACTCCCTCTACCCCAAGACCCTGTGTAACCTCAGCGAGACAAAGGGTGGGATTTCTACGTGGGATCCTCTGGGTGAGAGGATGATACGCGGTTTAAACCCTTGCAGGCCTGGTTTTAACAAAGTGTACGGCATCCAGCTTGATCCTGGACTGCTTCCATCAGAACTCAAGATAGTTGTCACGTGGGATCCGGACAAGATAGACAGCTGGAAGTTTGACTTGGCCAAAGGGGCCCTTTTGATAAACATAAACCCCGGTGGGTGAGATGAGGGGACAAATAAGCCTTGACTTCCTCTTTGCGGTCACTTTAATGGCTCTCCTGACGCTCAACTTAGTCTACATTGGGACCTCCCAGAGGACCGGGGCCGAGGCGTTTGACGTCACCACAAAGCTGAAGGTGTTCTCTATCGATGTGAGGGACAGTGTCACCAAAGTATATTCCATCGGAAGCGGCTTTGAGGTGAAGAAGGAGATCCCCTTTGAGCTTAAGAATGGAGATTACGTTATCGTCCGCCTGAACAATGCGACCGATTCGGTGCAGATAGCTGCCCAAATAGGCGGGAAGGAGTATTATGTGGAGCAAAAACTTCAGGTCCCCCTCTATAAGGAGAGCGTGATACTCCTGCAGGCTGGGAGCGGCACATCTTTCTGGATAAGGGGTATCTACAATGAGACGGAGGGCAGGGTTGATGTCGTCCTCTCGCCGTAGGGCCCAGACCGCCGTTGAGGCCATGTTCATAATCGCGGTGATCCTAACGGGGGTAGCCCTCATAGTACCATCCTACCTCAGATCGTCCACAGTCTCCACCATGGACGTCTATGTAAGAGATGCCGCTTCCTCTGCCTGTGATTACCTGAACGAGGGGGTGTTCGTCATTGACAGCATGCATCAGCCGCTTAATGTTGTTTTAACATACACCAACGGTTCCTACGCCTTTTTCTCCTTTAAAGGAATCAATGTGGTTGAAAACGGGGGGGAGGTTGGCGTAACCGTTTACATCGGCACGGGGGTTTCATTCACCCCCACACAACTTTCGGTCGTGGAGGACAAGATCAAGGAGTACATCCTGAGGTACATCTCGTCACGTCCCAACGTCAGGCGTGAAGGAGATTACCTGTACATGGGCGGGAAGAGGTTCACAATCACTGTGAACGTGGGTGATAACCTATGAGAAAGGCCCAGCTCTTTTCCCTCGATGCCATGATAGCACTCGTGCTCGTCGTTCTGATGCTCGGTACCGTTACCGCGACTTCGGAGGGTTTGAGGAACGAGATAACCTCTATGGTGGGCTGGTATGAGAGGGCCAACATAGCGGATAACATGCTCGACGTCCTCACAAAAAGCCCGGGGGAACCGGAGAACTGGGTTGATGACCCTTCCCGGGTTAGGATTGTGGGGCTTGCGAGCAACATGAGCGGAGGAGTTTCTGAAAAAAAGGTTGGGGCTCTTTTGAGGGCCGTTGGGAGAGGAGTACCTGCGGTCAAATCTTCCCTTGAGAAAATGTGTGGCGACAAAGACTTCGAGTTGCTGTTCCTCAAAGGTAAGTGGGACTTTAATGTTACTTACTCATGGGATCCTTCTCTTTCGGGAACGGGAGCTGGGGACTTTAGGGAATGGCCGGGAGACTGCCAAGTTGCCGGTAGTGAACGGTACGATTTGGATTATCCGGCGGTCTCAAAATGTGATCCCCTCCTCGTTACGGGGAGCCTGCACGTGGTGGATAGTCAGTCCTTCTGCGTCTTGGGGGACCTGGATGGCAGAGGCTCTGTGACCTATGACATTGGCCGCTATCCGCCTGCAACGAGAAGAGAGCCCAACTCTGGGCTTGATGAACCATATCTCGCCATCGACGGGGACTGGATAATACGTGGGGCAGTGACTGTACATGTGGAAGGCGATGCGTTCATAAACGGTGCCCTTGTGGTTTACGGTGAGGGTTCAAGAACCGTCAATATTGCGGGGGACCTTTACATATTCGGCAACTCCGAACACAGGCCCCTCTTTGACCCTGGAAATGCTTTTTCGATAAGTACGGGAATTTCGGGATGGTCTCCGGGTGACCTTTACATCAGATACATGGGCACCTGGTACGTTGCCACCGGTGATCCTTGGAATAAGGCCTCGTGGTACCTTTGGAATGGCTCCTCATGGGTGCCTGTATCGGATTTGGACTTCAACTCCATAGTGTTGGGCACACTCATTCCATCGAGTAAGCCCCAGGCTGTGAGTGTTACTATTAACGGATACATCCCCTCCTCGTGGCAGGAGCCCCTGCCCCCCTGCTGGAATTCTGGACTTCCGATTGAGGTAAACAACGTTACCTCAAACTATACATTCCCAACCAGTGTCTCTCCGGAGATCTCCATGGGAAATGTCAGTGAGGTTTCTCCTGAATTTTACAGGGTCATCGTAAAAATAAACGACACCATAACGACAAATCTGGATTTTAACAGTATCGTTGAGTCAAGGGCCAACTCTCCCTGGGTGGAAGTGGCCGAAAGGAGGACCTTTCTAAGTATACGAAACTATTCCCGCGAAATAGTCCTGTTGGGAAGTGGCATTAAAAGAGTAATCTCGGGCAAGCTAATGTATCCAGTACCGCCTTACTCATTGTTTGAAATAGAAACGCCCAATGAGACGGGTTACTCAGTGTTTGTCATAATGGATGGCAACGCCACCAAAGTTCTTGGTGTTTGGAGGGTTGGAGACTCTGTTGGAGCTGCCCTCTGGGAGAAGAGCAACGGGAGTGTTAGGCTCTTAGGGGTCTATCATGGAAATTCAAGTTCTGTCCTGGTTCCCTGGAATGACGTGTTCTCGCCATTTAATCCGGAATCTGGAGGGAAGGCGGTGGAGATATGGCTCTACACTTTGACGTTCAGCAATGTAAAACTCGTGGACATAGGTGGGATTGGGGGACTACTCGAACCCAGAGCCGAGCCTTTTTCAGTAAAATTGTGGGTGTGGGATGACCGATGAGGAGAAGGGGCTTTATCTTCACGCTGGATGCAGTGCTTGCCCTCGTACTGGTCATGATATTTGTGGCGAGTATTGCTGCAGTTCAGTCCCAAACGGGCAACGTTTACACCTCATACTCCCGACTGCAGGATAAATACGTTGCCGAAAATACCCTAACACTGTTGAGAACGGTTCCTCTCACGGACCTTGTTCCCGCTTCGGTGATAGCCAACTGGACCAAAGAAGGGATCCTCAACACCTCACTCGTGAGTCCCACCATGAGTCCCCTTGATATTGTTACAACCTACTGGGCCACGGGGCCGTTGTACAATGAGACTAAACTCCGCCACAACGCGGAAATAATACTCGGCTATTTACTCAACAACACCCTCAAAGGTTATGATTATGAACTCTTCATTAACAACTACACCAGTCCGTATCTCCAAAAGATGAATTCGATGCCCGAGAATGCAAATGATATAAGCCCTGCTACCCTTCTTCTGAGTGGCTATGCATACAATAAGACGCCGAGGGGGTACATGGCGAGGGCGTATCTCACGAGGTTCTCTTTCGTCAGGGAGGACCTCTTTGGGTGGTTCCGTGTACTGGCAGGTCCGTATGATGTGGATTGGAACGACAACGTTCTGAAGCTGACCAGGGTGATAACTCTCCCAGGAGATGCCGAGATAATAAGTGCAGATGCCAAGTTCGTCAGAAGAATGAGTGAACATCAGACTGTTGAGATAAACAAGGGGGACAGCGAACACGAATGCATTTACGGTCCGGTCGCAAGCACCATCAATGAGAACATAACGAGCTGTATGAGACCGGGAAAAAATGTTTTCACAACCGTATATACAAATCCTACCGACAGTTATGGCCAGGATGGCATAGGTTCTGCGAGTGGCACCACCGTCTACGTCAAATATAAATCAAAATCCACCTCCATAGAAGATCCGGGTATTGTGAGGGTTTACAGCGTTGACTCCAAGTACACCGGGTTCTTCTATCTCTTTGAGATGTTTGTGCCAGGCAATATAACCGGGATAAACATGAAGTTCAAGGTCAAGGGGGTGAGCAAGGTTTATCTCTACTACGGTCTCGGGGGGAACCTCGTCCTCCTGACATCCAAGCAGCCCGACGCAGATGGAATCGTGGAGTTCAACGATGCTGATATCAAAAGTGCCGTAGACTCTGTTCTCTGCGGTGGTAGCGACTGTTATGCAGGGTTCAAGGCAAACCTTAGTAAAATGGTTTTTGACTTCGTCATTGGCTTTGATGCAAAGTACAATTCTCGCACCGGTAGATGGGAATACAGCGGGGCCAGGTGTGATGGAATCGACTGTACTCTTGACACCAACGTCAGGGAGAGGGTTCTCTACGGATACCCTGATTCTTACATTAGGATAGATTACGTCCCTCGGACTCTGATAACTCCATACAGTATTCCTCTTGCAATTTATTTCCCTTATGGAGATCCAAGGGTTAGCTACACTGGAAGGGGGCTCCAAGTAAATTATTACCTCCCTCCAAAAGCCACACCATGGTATGCTGATTGGTGGGTTGGATATTCTTTTGCAGATTACAATACTTACCAAAATCTATATGAGAATGGAGGTAGATTTTACAGAGGTCCCCTGGGTAGGTACGCACTAAGAGTTGCCTACACAAGGCTTTATGACTGGATGATGGTTCCTGGGGATACCAACAGCTTTGATATTAAAATGACGGATGGAAATTCTAAAGTACGTGATGGGGAAAGTCGTGGAATGATCAAGTATTTCCTCCAAGGGTACGTTGGTTATGGAGACATTTTCCCCCACCTTCTTCAGGGGTACCCTGAGTACAATGGGTACAATCTAACCTACTGGTACTCCTTTGGAGGGGGTTCGAGACAAGCCACCATCCTCGTGGGTGACCCACCTTATCTTAGCATTAACGTAACCAAATTAAAGCCCTACCTGTATGCGGTGGATGACGCAGTTCTAAGGCTTTTCAACGAACTCAATTACCGTAATGACGTCAACCCTAAGAGCTGGACCGAGACACCTTTTGACGGTTCCCCGAGCAATCCCATAGACCTCAAGCCCACTGCAAGTCTGAGGATAGAAACTGTATCCATGGGTAACATTCCGGGGCTTTTCTCGCCGATAACAATAACCCTTAGGGTATGGAGGGAGGGTGGATGAAGAGGAGAGCTTTCCTGCTCAATACGACGGTACTTTTGCTGATAATTCCCCTGCTGCTCCTGCTGGCAACATATGAGGATGCATCCTCGTATATACTTTCTGCCCAGGGAGAGAGGGTCCAAGCCGAAAGAACTTTCGACGTAGTAAAGTATATTTCCATGGATCTCCAAAAGGCTTTGGAGCTCTCGGGAAAGAGGGCCATTGTTGCCGAAGTTGACTATGTTGTAATAACTGGGAATTTCATCTCTGGAGCCAACACAACCATGAAGGATCTGCTCCTTGGGGATCATAACAACCCGTTATATGCCAGCCCTGACGTCCGTAGAATCATGAAGAACCAGACACTGAGTGGTTGGTGGGGTAACATCTCCACTCTTTTGCGGAAGCAGGGGTATGTTCTCAGGCCAGATGTTTCGGAGATAATATCCCATGCTGACATAACAGTTGCTCCGCTTGACTCATTTCATATAGTAATAAAGGCAAGATTGACAAACATCACTGTTAGGGACCTCTCCGGTAAAGTCATATACACTGGTCCTATTCCCAGGAAAGGGTATGTGTACTCGATAATAACCATCACTGATTTGGAGGATCCCTACTACGCGGTTACCACGGGCGGCAGGTACCACCGTTCAATACAGGCTTGTGGCTATGCGTTTCCACAATTCACGGGGCCATTCACTGTTGCCAACGGCTCCGGCAACGGGACTACAAGTGCGGGAGTCTTCGGGGAGAACTTCAAATATAATGCCCTCAGAATATGGAGTACCAACGGTTCCGTATCAATAACTAATCTAACGGTGGGTGGCTCCAGGGTTTCACCGCAGGACGTGATTCTCAAAGAAGGTGACAGGGGAGTCATAGTAGCAAACTTGACTTCGTCTGGTCCCTCATGGTGCGACGGTAGATTTGAGAAGAAGGTGCGGATGACCCTGCCTCCGGGCACACCTTCGAACAGTCTTGTACTGCTCGTCTTTGATACTGCCTCCGTTGCCTCTTCCTTTGGAAGTGCAGCTCACAGCGGTAGTGAGGCTTCACTCAGGATCTATGACTCATCCTGCAACCCAGTGGGCTACTGGATAGAGCACTGGGATAACGACAGGATACTCCTGTGGATTAAGACGAGTCTTACGAGGGACTATTACATCTATTACTCCGGTGATCCCTCCTTTGAGAGCCGGGGGACGATATGGATATTTCCATACTACAAGCAGAATGTGGCAGTGTCAGGGGGATCTAAAAAGGAAGTGCCAGTGTTTACAGATATCCCCTTCGGTTCTTTCTTCCTGAGGTATGCTCTGAAGGCTGAGTCAAATACAACTGACTTTGATGGGGGAATTTCTATAAGTTGGCCATCCGAATCGGCAGGCTACCTTATGGTAAACGTATCTTACCCTCGGGCTGTTACTGACGTCCAGATACCGATATATCTGAACTCGAGCGTAGCACGCATAGTAAATCACGACTCATCAAATCGGGCGGAGATAGAAGTTTATTCCGATTCAGGCTTCACCCAGCCCGTTCCCTTCTGGATTGAGTACTGGAATGATAAGGGCGCTTTGATATGGGTAAGGGGTAACCTGCCGGGGACGTACTACATTAAGTACAACACGGGAACCATGACACGGGGGAACGGAAACGAGGTATTTTTGTTCTTTGATGACTTTAGGGGGGCTTCCCTTAACACCTCAAAGTGGAATGTGAGAATGAATAGGGGAAGAGGAAGATACTCTGTAAGAGACGGAATTCTATACCTTTATGGGGATAACAATAGGTATACCCTCGATGTTTGGATGTGGAGCAAGAAGACGTTTCCGTATAGCTCCTATGTGGTTGGAATGAAGGTGCTAATGAAAAACCGCCCCCTCTGGATGTGGTATATAACGGGGGGCTCGGGGTATGGGGAGCACGTTATTGGGCAGTGGGGCAGATTGGATGAGGTGAGTTTGGCGTCAGGAATGTATAATTATTTGGAATGGGGTGGCAGTTATTTGAAAAACACTTGGACCCATGTTGAGATAGCGGTCGAAGACTGGTACGACTGGCGGGGTGATCATTACGCCGATTTCATAACCTACCAGAACACGACCGGGCCGTTCACGGGTACGTGGAGCGGAAACACGAGGGAGGTCAGTTATTATTCGGATTATCCCGCAGAAAGTGATACTGCCATAGGTCTTGGCCAGTTCTATAAGGGCCCAAGTGAATACGACTTCGTGTACGTTAGGAAGTATCTTGATCTCAATAAGCTCTCCACAGAGGTGTTTGAAAAGAAGGGATCCTCCGTAAGCAGTTTTCAGTTCCTCGATGACAATCCTGGACATCCCGACATAACAGAGAATGGAAACGACTGGCTTGTTATTCTTTCAAACTGGAGTAGGGTCGTTGGCAGTGGTACTTCAACAACTGGGTACAAGGGCGTGGAGAGCAGGTACGAGGTTAGGTTTATATCCGGGTCGGAGTTAACGAAACTTGGGTTCACATACAATCCGAATGCCACCTTCAGTCCAATCGAGAGCTCGACAAGGTTGGGGGGACAGTCATCCCGGATGTTTAACGTATCTGTCGCCCTCGACAACGAAGGGAACGATGCATATTTCAGTTGGATAGTGCTGGCCCCTTACCCATACGTTAGCTATTCAGGAGGCTCCGTGGTGTTTTCGCCCCCGGAAAACCGTCCATCTACTCGTACCGCCAATGCCAGGGTATACGACATTCAGCCGCTTGTGGACTGTTTGAAGAAGTGGAGATATTTTGGTGTATACGGCGGGCTATCCTTCTTTGACAGGCTTGAGGGTAATCCCAGGCCAAAGCAGGGGTACATAGACCTGAGCAGGAAACTTCAGGATGAACTTGGATACAAATATAAAGGGGAATACTATCCCATAGGCCTCGTTAGCTTCCTAATACCGAGTGGGGAGTACGATCCCAAGCTCGCCAATCTGTTTAGCACTCTTGGGCTAACTCCCGACAACACGAGCAGTGCAGACTATTACTTCCTGCCTCACTACTTCTCCAATGCAGTTGAACCCAAGGGTTATCCTGTCTGGGGAATATCTTGGGGAGGGATTCCCTCTGAAGATCTAAGGGCTATCAAGTTTTACTTGGATCCCGAGACGGCGAGGCAGATCTTCGGGAACGCGTATTACCGTGATCTTCTCTATGGGTACAGCGGATGATGGGGGTGGAACAGTGACGATAGAAGACTTCCTTTATCGCCTCGGTGAAGCCGTGGAATCTGCAACTTCCACAGTGTGGAGATGTTTGAGGGAAATCTTGGCTCCGAGTGTACAGGAAGAACCCCCAGTTTTTTCATTTCTTAGGAGGTTTGTTAAAGGGATGACCCCCCATGAGTACCTGAGCCTCTCCCTCCAACTTGTTCTTTTGGGTTATCTCGCGGTCAACCTCACATTTTTGCTGATCAGGGCCAATCCGCTCCTCTTGGTTTTAGCGGGTGGGGCCTACTTCCTCCTCCTGCGTTTCATCTTTGGGAAATACGGGAATTTCTTCATTGACCCGTTGCCTTACAGGGTGTTTTATTACGGCATTGGGGCAATCTCCTTTGGAGCGTTCTTGGGTTACGGGTTGCTCAGGGCTATTACTGGGGAAGTGACCTATTATTACGTCTATTTATTCGGGGTGTTGTTAGTGGTTCTCGCCTTCCGCTGGTACTTTAAAGGGAGGTACGGCAGAGACCACACCTACGGAATCGTTGAAGATGTAAAGAACAACCTCGTTAGGGTCTTTGCCCATGACGACATTGCCGCCAATGTAAAACCTGGTTATTACTGGGTGGAAAAAGTTCCCGAGGCGGAACCAGGGCGAATCGTAAAACTCCTCGTGGAAGACAGAAAATTACGCGGGGCAATCCCGGTAAGGATAATTGAGGTTTACCTCCCTCAGTCTTCCCACACCAAAACGAACCCAAAGGAAGATGCAGAGTAGAGGATCAGCAGGTAAATTGAGTGGAATGGTTCTCTGAGGTTTGTTTTAACGAACCCCTCACCTTTCCTGGGGATCGTCAGCCTCTCGATAGATGCACACCCCGGGTCTATTGTTATGGTGTCCTTTCTTTCCATTATGCTGTACCCAATTCCCGCCACTACTCGGTTCAGGAAGGTGGTGAATTCCTCCCACCTAACAATCGAGACTTTATAGTAGATGGTATGCCCCAAAATCTCACCGTTGTTAGTAACCTCTCTTTTTTTAAAATTTTTTGCCAGGATGGGGTGTCTAAATTTCCCCACAAACCCTGGCGAAGTTGCGGTATATCTCAGCCCCATGCTCAGTGTGGGCAACCTCAGGATGAAACTGGACACCGTAGATGGGAAGACTTCCGTGCTTCATGGCCTCAACCGGACAGGTCTCGCTCTTAGCCAAGAGCCTGAAGTTGGGGGGCAATTCTTTCACCTCGTCCATGTGGCTTTCCCACACTTTGAGCCTCTTCGGAAGGCCTGCGAAGATGTCGTTTTCTTCGATTATTTCTATCTCAACAAGGCTGTATTCCGCTTTATCGCCCCTTCCTACCTCTCCGCCGAAGTGCTTCGCTATGAGCTGGTGGCCAAGGCATATTCCCAATATTGGAACGTTGAACTCCTCGTAGTGCTCAAGTATTGCCGAGCAGTTGCCCGTTTTATTGATGTCCGGACCGCCAGAGAAGATTATTCCCTTCGGATTCATGGCTTTTATTTCCTCAAGCGGCGTCGTGTTGGGGATTATCTTCGCCTCGGCGCCGAGGTATCTCAGAGTCCTCCAAATCCTGTGGACATATTGGCCCCCGTTGTCCATTATGACTATCATTCACCCACCTCCAGGAGTTTGAAGAAGGCATCGGATTCTTTGAGGATGTAATACACATCAACACCTGAACTCCGGGCATTCTCTGCCATTCTCCTATCGTTGGTCAACAGAACGCCTCCAACAATCATCGCAGTTGAAATGTAGTAAGTGTCAGCCGCCCTCGAATGAAGCCTGAAGGCCAGTTCAACGGCCTCATCAAAGAACTCACTTTCCCCAACCAGGTTAAAGAAATCGAAAACCCCCAGGAACTCTCTGACCTTTTCCTCCGGTGTAAACCTGGACAGGACGTTTACAAATTCGATTACGCATATTTTGGGAACGTAGATCTCGTGGCCTTCAATCGCTTCAAAGACCTTCAGCGCAAGCCTTCGCCGTTCCTCGTCAAATTTGGAGAAAGCGTCAATGAGTAGGGAAGCGTCAACGACGAACCTCATGACTACTCCCTCACCCTTGTCAGGAGTTCCAGGGGGTCCTCCTCTGGTCTTTCAAGTTCTCCCTCGAGGCTCTTGATGAATCCAGACAGCCCGGTACTCAGAATCCTCACCCTGAGCCTCTGTCCCTCCTTCAGCTTGAGGGGCTTGAGGGGTCTTAACACACCGTTTTCGTAAACCACCTCGATAATTTCCCCCATGCTCTCACCGTTTAAAATTGGAAGCGAAGGTAAATAAGCTTTCACTCGAACTCAATCGTTGCCGGGGGCTTGTTGGTGACGTCGTATAGAACTCTTCCAACCTCTGGAATCTCGCTTGTGATACGGAACGCTATCCTCTGGAGGACCTCGAAGGGGACGTTCATGGCATTTGCGGTCATTCCGTCGAGGCTCTCAACGATTCTAACAGCGACCGTTTCCTTGTAGGCCCTTATGTCGCCCTGGACACCAACGGTCTTGACACCGAGCAGAACGGCGAAGGCCTGCCACGGCCTTAAACCGGCCTTAGCTATCTCTTCCTCGACTATGGCGTTGGCTTCCCTGACTATTGCTATCTTCTCCGGGGTAACCTTCCCGAGAACTCTCACAGCCAACCCCGGCCCTGGGAAGGGCATTCTGTTGTATATCTTCTCTGGTAATCCAAGCTCCTTCGCCAGCTCTCTAACCTCGTCCTTGTAGAGGTCTCTGAGGGGCTCGATGAGCTTGAGGTTGAGCCTCTCTGGAAGGCCACCGACGTTGTGGTGGCTCTTGATTTTGCCCCTGCTCTCGATCCAGTCCGGGGCTATCGTTCCCTGGATTAGGAAATCAGCGTTAATTTCCCTCGCGATTTCCTCAAACACCTCGATGAAGACCCTGCCGATTATCTTCCTCTTCTCCTCGGGGTCTGTGACACCTTTGAGGGCATCGAAAAAGCGCTCGCTGGCATCGACGTAATGTAAATTGAGACCGAACTCGTCGTGGAATGTTTTGACGACGAATTCCGGCTCGTTCTTCCTCATGAAGCCTGTGTTCACAAAAACCGCGTGGAGCTTATCGCCTATTGCTTTGTGAGCGAGTATCGCGGCAGTTGAGCTGTCAACACCACCACTTAAAGCTATTATCGCCCTACCATCGCCGACCGTTTCCCTAATCTCCTCGACCTTCTCTTTAATGAACTCCTCCCACATAGGCACCACCTTTTTGCCAACATGCGAGTGATAATTTATAAACCTATCCGGGCGAAAATTAAACAGGTTCAAGTTAAAATCTCGTCGAGCCTTTCCTCGTCCTCAGCTTGCTTCAGTTCCATGGCGATTCTCCTCCCAGTGCTGACGGGCTTATCATAACGAAGCCAGCTGTAGGGCGAACCATGGACGAATGGATTCGTCCCGGCAACTATCCTGGCAGAGATTTCGAAGACGACGAACTCAAGCTCCTCGGTGAAGACACCCTCAAGGCAGAACGGCCCCCAGAGACCGCCCATGAGCTCCTCCGCCGCTTTCACAACCCCTTCTCCTGCTTCGATGACGTCCATCAGCAGGCTCTCCCTCAGGACGAGCGGGATGTTTCCAATCACCGTGTAGTTGGTGCTTATCTCGAGGTCGCGCTGCTCTTTGGCTGGAATCCTTCCTATCGCGTCGGCGTTTGACTCGTAACGCCTGTCTATGCTCATCAGCTCCAGCTCGCGGTTGAGCTTCGAGTAGAAATAGTGGGGATAAACGGGAACGCCGAGGACGTACTCCTGAATCTGGATTCCGCTCAACTCCTCCTTGTCCTTAATGCCGAGCCTCTCGGCTTTCTTCCAGAAGTCCTCGGGGCTCTTGGCTAAAAAGTAGCCCCTTCCACCCTTGGCACCAAAGGGCTTGACTATTACAGGCCCGTCTATGTCGTCTGGATCCTCGTAAACCCTCGGGAGGCGAAGTTTCGCCTTCTCGAGCCACCTCCTCTCCAGTGAGCGGTCGCTCTCCCACCTGAGGGCGGCTTTGTTTCCGTAGTAGGGCACTTTCATCTTCTCCACCAGCTCGATGCCGAGATGGGCCACGAAAGAACCAGTTGGAATCACCACAGCGTCGAGCTCGAGGAGCTTCTCCTCGGGATAGGTCCCCTCGATGAAGTAGTCTGCCACCGGGAAGTACCTGGTGTAGAGCGGCTTAGCTCTGGCCTTTCCAAAGGCAACCGTCTCAAAACTTTCCTGCTTTGCCCCCTTCAAAATCTGAAGGGCCGAGTGTGAAGCGTAGGTCGCTATTCTCATTCCTCCTCACCCATCAGCTTGGGCAGGGACTCGTGAACCTCTTTAAGTTCCGACACGGGCTTCCTGAGGAGCTCCTTCCCGTTCCAGAGGAAGGTTACCTCCTTTCCCCCGGCCCGGCCAATTACCGCGAAGTGCCTGAATAAGGACTTGAGTTCCTCAAGGCTCTCCTCAGGGAAGGCAACGATGTAACGCCCGTGGCTCTCGCTGAAAGCCGTTTCAATTGGGTTAGAGGTTTCGGAGGGGATTCTGGCCATATCAACTGTAAAGCCCGTTCTACCAGCCACGGCCATCTCCACCAGAGCCACCGCTATTCCTCCCCTGCTAACGTCGTGTACCGCCCTAACGAGACCCTTCTTTATTGCCGTCAGGATTCCCTCGGCGTTGGCCCTCTCTGCCTCAAGGTCTACACGGGGAGCAAAGCCGCCCTCAATCCCGAAGGCCCTGTAGAACTCTGAGCCGCCGAGTTCGGGCCTTGTAATGCCGACCACCCCAATGAGAAGGCCCTCCTCAAACTCTCCCGCAGGAATCTCTTCAAGCTTGACTTTTCCGATGCCTGCCACAACAGGGGTCGGCTTTATCGGCCTTCCAGCGATTTCGTTGTAGAAGCTGACGTTCCCGCTGACGTAGGCCAGGCCAAAGGCCTTAGCGGCGTCTGCCAATCCCCTGACTGTTTCGACGAAGCTCCAGTAAACTTCAG
>Ga0256833_1001248_pt1 | contig 18913 bp, 15 predicted proteins | sample 356284metaG_FD_190535 | JGI IMG/M metagenome (GOLD analysis project Ga0256833, IMG submission 190535) | Hydrothermal vent microbial communities from Mid Atlantic Ridge, Atlantic Ocean - 356-284 | ecosystem: Environmental > Aquatic > Marine > Hydrothermal vents | place: Atlantic Ocean: Mid... | reverse complement strand
ATATCTTTTTTTACAGCATAAATATTTGTCCATTCAAGACCATTATAACTATACCAAACATGTGCATAGGAATGTTGATTAATCTTTGATGGTTCAACTGCTGTTGATAGAAGAGCCTCTCCTTTAGAATTTTGAGTTGCCATTAAGACAGAACCTTGTAGTTCTTGCAAACAAGTTTCCTCTTTATTTTCTCTATTAATACTATAAATATAATTCTTTTCATGTTCGGTATCTGTACCATAGACAATAAACTCTTTATAAAAAAGAAGCGTCACAGCTCTATATTTTTGTTTACCTTGCTTTAAAATATCTAAGCTTTTAAATCCATCTGAACTACTAGCAATAAGGCATTCATTGTCTCTATCTCCTGTGCTTATCCACATTTTTTTTGTATATTTATCATAAAAAATTCCATGAATATGTCGAATGGTATTTTTTGGAAAACTATAACAGATATTCCAACTTAATCCATGGTCTTCTGATTTATAAATATGAACTTCAGAACGTTGGGTATCTGCGAATCTTCCATTGAGTATATATTCCCCAAAATATAAATCTCCATTGTCTGGATTTAATGCAATATTTAGGGGCTTATTCCCTCTTGGTAAGGAAAAAACTTTAATGTATTTTTGACTACCTTTTGGGGCTATAAATATCCCTTTTTTAGCAGATATAAGTCTGCTACCATTTTGAAGCAGTAGCATCGTAGAAGGCTCAATTCTTAAGAGTCTATTGAGCATACGACTAAACTTACTCATAAAAGTGTATTTCGAATCTATAAGTGTGCCATCAAATATTAATTTTTTATCATTAATATTACTTCTATAAATATTATAGCCTTTAGCAATAAACATAGTATCATCATCTATATAAAGTGCTTTACCTTTGGAATATATCTTATTTATTATTGTATTCATTTTAAAACTTTATCTTTTTACTCTGTTCCCAATCAATCATTTGATTAGCTTCATTTAAACTCACAAAATCAAAATCTTGAATGAGTCTTTCCAGTTTACTTAAACTAGATTTTAGTCCAAAATACGATTTAAATCTTCTAATTGCATTGAGTTCTTCAATCATTGGTTGCTCGGGGTCAAAATCTCTAGGATGAAGATAAGTCATGACATAATCTGATTTTTTCATAAAATGTTTGAGTAAAGGATAAGGAATGAGTCTAAAATAGCCTCCTCCTGAAAAGACGATATTCTTACCTAATATATTATGTAAATTAATAGGAAACTCTTTAATCTTCCCCATTTCTCTTTCTATATATGCTGGTTTACTATAAGAAAATTCTTCCAATCCTCCATGTGCACGTTTTGCAGGAAATACTGAACAATCTTTTTCAATACCATATTTAATAAGTTCATCAAAAACCCATAGGTTTTCTTCTTTTATAGAAAAGCCAGGGGCTCGATAACTTGTTATTTTCTCTCCTGTAATATCTTCGATAGATTTTATTGAGCGTTCTAGATCTTGATTAAACTGATTTCTATTAAATTCATAAGCCAATTGGTGCATATCAGAATGTGTAGCCACTTCATAACCAAGCATATTAATTTTTTTAATGATATGAGGATGTTTTCTTGCAACCCATCCTAAACAAAAAAAAGTAGCATCTTGATTATTATCATCTAATAGCTTAAAGATTTTATCCATATTATGTTCAAGTCTACTTTCAAAGTTTTCCCACTGATTTTCAGATTTAGTTGACTCATTATCTAAAATATGAAACCATTCTTCAATATCAAAAGTTAAAATATTCATGCTTTACTCTTTTGGGCGTTATTAAACGTTAATTTAGATTTTCTGAAGCTTGGATTAATAAATCGTTTAGCTCCAGAGATAAACCCTACAATCATAGGTAGAGGGTCAGACCATTGCCCATCTTGATAACGAATTTGTTTTCCAAAAAACTTAAACCAATTTGGTTTACTAGAGAAGCGTTCACTGTTTTTACTATAGAGAAACCACATTACTTCTAAAGCAAGTTGTCTTAGTATTAAGCCATGTGTTGAAGTGTAAGTGGAGACCTCTTTTCCCATCTCTTGTTGCACTATCATCTGTGCATAATCCACTCCTGCATCCATTCCAGCTTTGATACTTCCTGTAATCCTAGTGTTAATTTCCATCAGTTTGTAGCTACCATCACGTGGGTCTTCAATCGAGTCAAAGTCTGCAAATCCTATCCAATTAATTTCATTGGCTACTTCTGTTGCATAGCTTACCAATTCAGGGATATTAACCACTTCACCACAACTAGTTGTCCCTCCTGTAACTGGAAAATAGCGATGTTTTACAAAGGTAGTTGCTCCCTTAATAGAACCATCTTTGTCTCTAAAAATTTGACATTTAAACTGTCTTCCTCCAGGTGGAATAAACTCCTGTAAAGTACACTCACCAAACTCTTTTTTAATTGAAGGATAGAGTCTCTCTATCTCCTCTTGGGTATTGACTTTAGTAATCCCTTTTGCCCCTGCCCCAATATTGGGTTTAATGAGCGAGGGGAGTCCACAATAAGCTATGGCATCTTCAATTGAATGTTTAGCTAAATCCATTGTTTTAGGGTGAGGAATATCTAGTTTCTTAGCCACTTGCATAGTTAAGTTCTTGTCATGCCCATAAATAAAAGTATCATAATCGGGAATAACGATTTTTGCATATTCTTTTAATCTCTCTTTATTTTCGCCTAAAATACCAGCTGAATCATCAAAAAGAGGAATCACAATATCATATTTTACTTTTGAAATATGCTCTGTTAGAAATTGCAAAAATTCTTGAGGTTCTTTGTAGGCACTGGGTGAAAATATTTTTTTATGAGGATAACGTGAAACCCAACCATAGGAGAGTTTCTCTTCACAAAATATAGTGACATGATACCCATGTTTGCGTAATGATTTTGCTATGGGTAAAACTTGAACGGTATGTCCATCTAATAATAAAATTTTTATATCTTTATTTTTCATTGAGCTATTTCCTGCTATATTTTTTACTTTTTGTTTTTATAATTTACTTTCTCTAAAATATCAAACATATTTTTTGCTAGATTTTTTCTGTTAAACGCTTCAGCTAATTTTGTACACCCCTCTTGTAATTCAGCATATTTTTCTGTACTAGAGGAGATAGCATCAAGTGCTTCAAGAAACTCTTTTTTATTTTCAGGTTCAAAAGAGACACCTGCATTATAATGTTCTACAATTTCTCTCGCTTCTCCCTCCACACCCAAAAGCATTGGTTTTTTCATGGCAGCTGACTCAAAAATTTTAGAGGGAATTAGAGAAGCATGAATAACGGTTTTGGTTAAAGGCACTAAGGCAACATCAATAATGGAGATATAACGATTAACCTCACTTTTAGCCACAGGGTCTAAAAAAGTGACATTAGTTAGTTTTAGCTCTTTTGCTTTGGCTACTATTGCCTCTTTTTTTGCCCCTGTCCCAACTAATAAAAAATGAATTTTTTTATTTTTTATCTCTTGAATACTCTCCATGATAAACTCTAAACCATGTGCCATGCCATGTGTACCTATGTAGCCTACAATAAATTTATCTTCTAGTGCTAAGCTCTTTAATAGTTGGGCATCTTTTGCTTGGGGATTAAACAGCTCCATATTGGCACCATTGGTGACAATATCAATTTTTTCGGGGTTAATACCTCTACTCGACAAGTTCTCTTTAAGCCCTTTAGTAACAGTTACAACATGGGTAGCTCTTCTATAAAGACAAAGTTCCATTTTTGTTAAAAAATCCAATAAATAGGTTTTTTTTATAGCTCCATGGTCTTTAATTCCCTCTGGCCAGAGGTCTCTTAACTCAAATATCCAAGGTTTTCGCTTCACTGTGGCTAAAGCACAACCTCCCAATGTGGTAAAAAGTTGTGGTGAAGTAGCAACGATTAAATCAGTTTTAACAAATAATCCAGCAATAAATGCTCCAAAAGCATAACTCATATAATCAGCAATACGCTTAACTACCCCTTTATTCTCCGTCATGTAAGTCCAGACACGAATAACTTTTATACCATCTATTATTTCAGTCTGATAAAGTTTATTTTTGTAACCTTCATAAGTTTTACCATAAGGAAAGTTGGGAGCACAAGTAATGACAGTTACCTCCATACCTTGATTTGTCCATTCTTTACAATGTTCATAGGTTCGACTGGCAGGAGCATTACTCTCAGGGGGAAAGTTATCAGTTAAAAAAAGCAGTTTCATAAAATATTAATCTCCATTGTTATTTGTTTATCAAATTTTATTAAAATAACATTTGATAACATTTTTAAATTAAATAAGTTAGAATAATTATACCTTGTATGTCTTAATTTAATAACATTTTCAAATTTTATCTTGACTAAAGGTGTTAAAATAAAATTTCCTTCAACTTTTACCTCAATATCTGGATGAAAATGTAAATAAAAAATTGCACTTTTAGGCATCTTTCCCTCTATTGAATCATTAATAATTATTTTATTATTAAAAAAATTCCATTTACGAGTATGCATATAACCTTGCTTCTTATAACCATCATGAGTAGCTTCAATCATATTTTCTATTTCAATTAAACTTGTAACTTTAGCCCGTTTCCCTACCCGAAATCCTCCCCAAACATCACTTTGATTTTGATGGTCTAGCTCTACGGTATTATGAGAAGAGGTTGAGCGTTCTAGGGTACGTGTTTCATTGGCTTCATAAGTTGAAATACCTGTATCGACAATAATGGGCTGACCATGAACATAAAGCTCAAAATTAAAAGTATCACTATGGGCATGTCCTGGAATATAATCTGGTCCAATATTTCCGACATCCATAACACATTCATAATTTTTATTCTCTTTTTTTCGGTACCCCGAATCATTTAGAATTATTTGTTTTGCTTGAATATTTAAAAGATGTGCATAATCAAAAAGTTCTTCACTTGTAGGTGCAATACCTTTAGCACTATCATTAAATAGAGGAATATCGCCATTGTTATAGGTCATTTTATCAAGCCAACCCAGCATGAGTTCTGCTTTAGTTATTAAAAAAGTCAATAGCTCTTTTTCTTTCCATGTATTATTTTGAACTAAATTAATACAATCAAGTACTCTAAAGAGCATAATTTGGTGATACATAGGGCTTAATTCAAAATGAGCCCCATCATTTAATATCTGCTCTTTTAACTCTTCTCCTAAAATCTCTTTGGCTTTTTTATATAAAGTTTCATCTTGAAAATAATAAGCTCCAAAAAGTAAAGAAAATCCATTTTCAAGTAGATGATTTCCTAAAATATGATATTCAAGATTATCCATTAAAACGGCATATTGATTAAATATAAAAGTATTAATTTCTTCATCTTCTATATTCTCTTTAGAGATAAACTTAATAAAATTAATATTACGTAAAGAGATGGGAAAAGGCATTTTTTTTCCTCTAATAGCTTGAGGATAGTTAATGAAATCTTTAATAAATTTTAAGCCCATTTCTCTATTAATATCTTTTTGTTGTAAGAAATCAAAATAAGTTAGGTTATAGTTCCAAAGTTTACCATATTTGGCATAATTCCAATCTATATTATTATTTTGAAACTCATGGCTTATGCCAATAAACGTAAATTTGTTATTATTGTAAATATTATAAATATCAAATGTTTTATGTTGTTTAAGTGTTAAAACTTTAGGGATAGGCGCTTCTAAAATAGGATAGTGATATTTTATTAGTTTTCTAATTTTACTACGAATAAAATAATATATTCTATAGCTAAACTGTTTTTGTTTTAAATATTTTAATGTATTAAACAGACAAATAACTTTTTTCATAATTATTCAATTTCTTTAATAAGTTTTTTCATTTTTCCTCTTTTTGTTAGTTGCACAGAAGAGACTGTTTTAATGGTAAATTTTATTGCATGACCAGCTTTCTTATTTAAAGCTTGGATTATGTTATATTTATCATTCTCATTAAACTCTTTTTTAGGAACAATTAATAACTCTACCTTCCCCACTTCTTTTTGAAAAAATTGAAAATTCATACAATTTTTAAAAATATTACTATGCATATTAAGTGCTGTAAGGGTTAATTGTAATCCATTCTTTCCACTTATATAGTCATTATCCCATCGTCCTTCAATAAGGTTTATTTTCTGTTTCCTATAATCTTGATAACTACTATAGTCACCTGTTCTATATCGAATAAGAGGCATTGCATAGTTATCAAAACTAGTCCCCACAAGTTCACCCTTAATTCCTTCTGTAATTATTAACTTCTTGGATTCACTTATGAGTTCTGCTAGACCATAATATTGATTTATTTGATAACTATCATGAGAAATAGTATTTAATGGTGCAAAAATAAGTCTTTCACTATGTCCAAAAAATGCGGATACCTCACAATCAAAATAATCTTTTATATAATTTATATCATTTTTTGTAAAATTTTCAGAAATTAAAAAAATTCCTTGAACTTGATAGTTTAACTTTAAGTCTTCATTTTTCATATTATCTATTAAAGCAATTATTCCAGATGGATAAGTATGAAAAAATTTCACTTTTGTACGATTTAATTCTTCCACATAATAATGAATATTATCACTATTAATATGAAAAGGTGAAAAATGAAGTTCATTATTTATTGGGTTTCTTTTCCAAAATTGATTATTTTTAATTTTATCAAACTCTCCTCCTCTAAATGAAGCTTTTAAATCTTTAGGAGTATATCCCAAAGATTTAAAATAATTATTAACAAATGCGACTTCTTTTCCCCACACATTTTTAGATTGTAAAAATTTCATTGGTTCCCCAGTTGAACCTCCAGTTGTTACAAAAAAACTATCTTTTCGAGGATAGTTTTTTACTTTAATATCATCATAGTTCTCTCTAACAATGTCTTTATCTATTAATGGGAATTTATTTAAATCTTGAACTGTATTAACATCTAAAGGATTACAATCTAAATTTTGAAAAACTTTTTTGTAATAATCACTATTTTCATAAGCATATAAAAGTGTCTCTTTAAGTTTTAAAAGCTGATATTCTTCTTTATTCAGATTTTTCTCTAAAAAAGTTTTCCATTTTCTATACTCTTTACCATTTCGAATATCATAGGGTATAGAAGCATATAAATTTTTCACCCACTCAGGTGAATTTGTATATAAGTTTTTTAAATGGTTTAAATTGAGCATTCTTTTAAATCCTTAGAATATAAAAATTAAGAATATTATCTAATATTATTCGTTATTATATTCTATTCTTTTTATAAAAGAAATTAAATTAAATAGGAATTAAATATGTTAGCTCGTTTACTGATACAACCATTTGGAAAAATATGGAACTTAAAAAAGCTCTGCTTCTCTAAAAATATATTTATATCAAAAAGTGCCAAAATTTTATATGGTTTTTATCAATATGAAAACAACAGTGCTATTGCATGGAACAGCACTTTTAAATCAGAACCTTTTTTCCCTCATGGTATAAAAAGTATATTTATTTCAGGAGGAGCAAAAATAGGTTCAGATTGTATTATTTTTCAACAAGTGACAATTGGGAGTAATACACTTATTGATAGTAAAGGCATTGGTGCCCCTTCATTAGGAAACAATGTATATGTTGGGAGTGGAGCAACTATTATTGGTGCTGTAAAAATTGGTAATAATGTTCGTATTGGTGCGAATACAGTGGTTTATCAAGATGTGCCAGATAATAGTATTGTTGTGTCAGGAGAACAGAAAATAATAACTAAGGAGACAAAACTTGATAATCGATTTTATTCATTTAATAATCAATGGGTTTACTATAGTAATGGTAGTTACCATCAAGTAACTGATGAAGAAAAATTAAAGAAATTAAATATTTTATTAAAATAAAATATCTATTTTTTTCAGATACATCGTAGTTTGGATCCGACTATTAAATTTTTTAAAAGAAGATGATGCCTCTTTTTGTAATTCTAAATATTTTTTCTTATTTATACTTTTTATTGCGAGTAAAAGGTCTTCACTATCTTTAGGGTTAATAAGAAGTGAGTTTTTCCCATCTTCACACATTTCCATGATACCTGACAACTTAGTAGCAATTACAGGAATACCCAATGCAAATGCTTCTATGATAATGCCTGGATAACCTTCTCTATGAGAAGGTAAAACAAGAACATCATAATTATCCATGACTTTCAATACTTCACTTGCACTAAGTGAACCTTTATAATTTACTCCTTTTTCTTTAAAATATTGAATGGAATATTTTTCATTTTTAAATTTAAATGGTCCATAAATATCACAGGTATAGCTTTCATCTAAGTGACTAATTGCTTCACACAGTTCATCGATACCTTTTTCTTTATTAATTGAACCTATATAAACAAATTTTTTTACAAAAGTTCGTTGCTTTTTCATCTGAATACTCGCATCTCGTACATTTGGAAACCAATAGATATTGGAATTGTACTTTTTAAACTCGTTTACAAGATATTTTGTTTCAAAAAATAGATAATCTGTATTTTTTAAGATTAATCGTATTATCCATTTTTTTAGAAAATTTGAATTATGATAAACATCATTGAAACTTCCTGCAAATTTTCGAATACTTGTTTTTTTTGAAAATAGTTTTGAAAGAATAATTATCAAAGGTGCTAATATTAAAAAGCTATTCATAGTTGCATGAAGCGAAATATGTTCATGTTTTGGAATTTTTTTTAATAACTGTAAAATAATATGAAAAAACATAAGTTTATTTTTATAATTAGCTTTTAATGTATCAATTATTGTAAAATTTATTTTTTGATTACTTAATTCATCAATTAAAAGTTCAAAAAGAATACTAACCCCTCCTGTATCAGTTAAATTATACTTATTTTGACGTGGTCCAATTAATAGTATTTTAGGCATTGTTTTTCTTCTTTCTTTTAAGTGGTGTTCCATTATATAAAAAGGAGAGTAAGTTTATTTTGGAAATTAGAAAGTGATGTAAAAAGATTGAACTACTTAATGTGAGAACAAATATTATCATAAATTTCAAATAAATATTAATATCTATCTCTATAAATATTAAACCCATAACAATAGCAATTAGAACTAATAATATATATATATTCGATTTAAGAAATAACTTATTAAATAGATAACTCAAAGTAGTTAGAAATTTTGGTATGACCTTAATACCTAAATACGTAATTAGAAAAAAAATAGTTAAATCAATTAAAAACCATAGATGAAAAATAACTTTTCCATTGCTGATATAAGTACTAAAAGTAGAACTTAACCAATCAAACTGAATAAAAAGTATTAATATTGCTCTCATTGCATCAAAAAAATAAATTCTTATATTTGGACTAATTGATTTAGAACTATGCATTTTTTTTCTCTTTTCTCTTATATTTTTTATACCAAAGTTGAAAAACTAAAATAAACCATAATTTATTTGTCTTATTTAAATTATTTTTTTCTTTATTAAGCTGTTCGATATGGCTTGTTTTAAATAATCCATGTACTTCTAATTTAGTTTGTGTTAAGTTTTCTTTAAAAAGTGTATTTAATTCCTCTTCAAACCATTCCATTAAAGGTATTGCAAAGCCCATCTTAGGACGTTCAATCATCTCCTTGGGAATATATCTCTCTAATACTTTTTTGAGTAAATATTTGCTTGTACCCTCTTTGTATTTATATTTAAAAGGAACTTGTGCCATAAATTCAGCAATACGGTGGTCAAGTAGTGGTTCTCGTCCTTCAATGGAAACGGACATCGTAGCTCTATCTACTTTAGTTAAAATATCATCAACCATATAATGATGATAATCTATTAGCATCATTTTTTCCATATTTGAAAGATGTGGAATGTCAGATAATGAAACTTTGGGATTGTATGCTTCAAATGTTGTTAAAATATTTTTTAAAGCATCATCTCTATAATAAGAGACTCGCTCTACATAAAAATCCTCCCATTTTTTATGCTTTATTAAGGCTTGTATTTTTTTGATTTTCAAGAAAATTTTATGGTTAAATAAGTTCAAGAACTTTACGCCTATTTGACGAAGGAAAAAAGGCATAAGAAATATTTTTTTTCCTAATTTATCACTTTCCCAATAGCGACTATAACCACAAAAAACTTCATCACCTCCATCAGCACTTAAGACAACTTTTACCCCCGCATCTTTAGCAACTCTACATACCATCGTAGTAGGAATAGCACTACTGTCCGCAAAGGGTTCATCATAGATTTTTACATAATCTTTTAAAACCTCTTTAGCCTCCTCTACGCCTAGAATTTTTTCAGTATGATTTGTACCTAAATATTCAGCAATCTCTTTTGCATAGTTCGCTTCATTGTATTTTTCCTCTTTAAATCCAATGGTAAAAGTATGAATATCACCATGATGCTTTTGTAAAATTGCAGCAACAATAGAGCTATCAATACCTCCACTTAAAAAAACACCGACAGGTACATCAGATACCATTCTATATTTAAAGGCATCAATCAATAATGCTTCAAGTTCATCGATTAGTTCTTCTTCTGTTTTTTTAAATTTTTCCAACTTAAAAAAAGGTAAGATTGACCAATATTCTTTTATTTGTAAACGGTTTTCATTTAAAAAGTATTTTAAAGAGTGTCCAGCAGGGAGTTTTTGACAATTTTTTAAAATGGATAAGTTAGAAGATATGTATCCAAAACGCATATATTCACTTAATGCTTTTGTATCTATATTAAAATCATCTAAATGATGCTGAATAGCTCTTAACTCACTTGCAAAAATAAATTTTTCTTCATGATGATAATAATAGAGAGGTTTAACCCCAACTCTATCTCTAATTAAAACCAAGCTGTCATCACTTTTATCATAAATTGCAATGGCAAACATACCAATAAATTTATCAATAGCTTTCATGCCCCATGCATGGTAAGATTTTAAAATTACCTCACTATCGGTATCTGATTTAAAGGTATATCCTAAAAGTATTAACTCTTGACGAATCTCTTTAAAGTTGTAAACCTCTCCATTAAATACCATCTCCAATGATTCAAATTGCATAGGTTGATGACCTAATGAGGTTAAATCTACAATAGAAAGTCGCACATGTCCTAGTGAAATTTTTTCATCTTCAAATCTACCAGAATCATCAGGACCTCTATGCTTAATACTTGTTAGCATTTTGGTTAATTTATTACTATCTTTGCCATTAAAGCCTACAATCCCACACATTTATTATTCACCTTTATCTATTTTAAATTTATTTAGAAAGTACGCTTTTTTCTCTTGAGGATTGAAGTCTCCTGTATAATCAAATGAATCTTTTTTCTTTTCGATAAACTCATCTAAGGAACATATATATTTAATAGGTATTCCAGCATAGACACTATTAGATTTTAGTGTGCCTTTTACGACACTTGAAGCACCGATGATGACATTATCACCAACAATGCTACCAGGTAAAATAGTTGCATTCATACCAATAAAAACATTGTTGCCTATTTTAATACGTCCCATAATATCTACATTTTTATATTCTGGATAGAGGTGACGAATGACATAGACAGAACCATCATGGGTAACAAAGTTTACCCCACTTGAAGTGTAAACACTATGACCCATCTCAATAAGATAGGGTTCACTTCCCCAACCTCTTGTCATAAAACCACAATTCTCCCCAAATTTAACCCCTAACAGTTTTGCTAATTTATTTTTAGAAAGAAGTCTATGATAAATAGCGACTGTAATAAATTTTATTTTTTTGTACATTTTTTAACCTTTATATTATTAATTGATTTTATCCAACGTTTTGATATAATATCTATATCTAAGCTATCCACTATTTTTCTTCCATTAGACGCAATTAATAAACGTTTTGTTTCATTTTGCATAAGTGTTTCTATCTCCTTGGAGAGTTCTTCTATATTTTCAGGTGCAACTAAGATACCATTTTTCCCATCTTCTATAATCTCTTTTGGTCCAGTTGGGCAATCAAAAGAGATAACTGAACACCCATATCCCATAGCTTCACAAAGTCCTCCTGGGAAACCTTCTGAACGTGAAGATAATACATAAATAGATGCTTTTCTATAAAAATACTCCATATCTTCAACAAAACCTAAAAAAACAACTTTTTCAGTTAAGTGAAGTTCCTTAACCATTTTTTCTAATTTTTCTCGTTCCTCACCTTCTCCTGCAATATATAGTTTCCACCTATTATTAGCAATAAGAGAAAAAGCTTTAATGAGCATATCAAAACCTTTTATGTTATGTAATCTACCAACAGCAAGAATAATATTTTCTCTTTTACTTGATACTAAATGTTTATTGCTTATAATTAATGGATTTGGTATTACCTCAACATCTTTAAGATAATAAAAATATTTTTTATCTTCTTCTGTTAAAATAAATACTTTATCAGCTAAAGGATAAGTAACTCTTCTTAATGCTCGCCAAATTAAACCTGATATTTGCCCTCTACTTGTAGTTAAACTTCTTTTATAACTTGTATGTTCTGAAAGAATGACAGGAACGTCCTCCATCCATCCTGAAAATGCAGTAAGAATATTTGTTGAAGCAACAAAGCCAATAAGAATATCTGGATTAAAAGATTGAATTGCATGACGAATATGTGTAATTTGATTCCATATTAAAAATTTTTTATTCGCTACTTGCTTATTAAATCTATAAACTTTAATATCTGTTTCTAGCTTAAATGTAATCTCCATATCACTCAATAAAACAATGGCAATGTTATTCTTCATAACAGAAGAAAAGTAATTGGCAAAATTGACTAAAATACTCTCTGCCCCACCAACATTATTTAAAGAATGAATAACAAACATTATCTTCATATATTACTCCTCATAAACACTTCTCTATTTCCTTTAATATTTAAAAATACCTGAAGAATAGAAAGGAATAGAAAAAGATATACTAATCCTTCTGCTTTAAACAACCAGATTACAGGTATAATTAATAGTAAATTAACAATCATTGTTTTAAACGTAATAGAACGAATTAATTTATACTTTGATTTTAAAGATAAATATGCTGTAAAAAAACCACCTAATGGTTCAAATAAAAGAGCCAGTGCAAATATTTTTAATATTTCAATAGATTGAATATGACCTTTTCCATACAAAAATGTGATAACAAACTCTGAACTCAAAAATAATATAAATGAAGCCATAGATAAAATCATTAAATATAAAAAGAAAAACTTTCTAGCTTGATTTAAAAACTCTTCAGTTTGATTTAAATATTTTGCAAGATGTGGATAGATAACCATTGTATAAGATTTTATAATGCTATTATATGCCATAAATAATGCTTCAGCTAACGCATATATTCCTACTTCGGTATAAGTAGTTAAAAAACCCAATAAAAGGATATTAATCGTTGTATAGAAAGAGACACTTATGTTAGATAAAAAGATATCTTTTCCTGTAATAATCTCTTTTTTTATCTCTTGAAAAGAGGGAAGAATAAATTGAATATGATATCTACGTATAGCAAAATAGAGAGCATAGCCATTCACCATTAATAATGATAAACTATTTAATAAAGGAATCCATATATAATCATCTTTTTCTTGAATGATTAGAAATATAAAAAAAGCATAAAAAATCTTTGCAATAATGTTAAAAATTGCAAGATATTTCATCTCTTCAATACCTCTAAAAAACCATAAAGGCATAATAACATCTGCACAGACTAAGAAGAAAGTAAAAAGGAAAACTTCCTTTTCATTACTAAACATATCAATTGAAAAAAGAGCAATAAAAAAGAACATACTAATAATTAGTAAAAAGAGCATACGAATAGACAGAACCAACCAAAAATGCTGACTAACCTTCTCTATATTATCTCTATGCATAGATATATATTTAGTCGCTGTTAAAAAAAAAGAGTATTGTGTTATTAAAATAAGATAGGAGATTATAGATAAAAAGAAAGATATAATTCCAAATTTTTCTACTCCTATAGTACGGACAATGAAAGGGACAACCAATAAAGGTAATAATTTATTAATGATATTAATAAATGTTAAAGCTGAGAAATTTTTAATTATTTTATGATATTTTTCATTATAAAATAGATTCTTAATATTAATCATTGGACTTCTCTAAAAAAAATTTATTTTTACTTTTATATCCCAATGTAGCCATAAGTACTATTGTTCCAAGTATAAAAGGCATTTCAAACATATTATGAGAAAAAGAAGATGATAAGAGGAAGAAAGGTATAAATAACCACGCCAACTGCCTCTCCTCTTTTTGACCATATTTAAAAATATTATACGTTGTTACCCATAACATGAGTAATATAAGTAAAAGACCGAATAAGCCAAAATCTGCAAGAGTCATAGCAATAGTATTGTGAGGTGAAACATTATATTCCCATAATCTTGTTGATAAAAATCCATTACCCAAAAGTGGCTTATTCATAAACATATCAAGTGCTGCAGTTAAGACCTCTTTTCTCTCATCAGTGTCATGCGTATCAGCTGATTCATGATTAGAAAAGAACTCTACTCTATTTCTCATATTGTCTGTTACTTCTAAATCATAGTTATCAGCCAAATAATCTAATCCACCTGTCCCTAGCCAACTAAAAAAGATTATTACGACAATAAAAAAAATAGATATGTCTTTTATAAAAAACTTTTTTTGAAAAATCATGATAATGAATAATAGAAAAAAAATCATCAAATTTGAACGTGACATTGTGAAAAATAGACCCAAGAAAATGATAAGAATAAACCACATACGATTTTTTTTAGAAACCATATCTATACCAAAAACAAAAAAAATCAACATACCTGTACCAGCTAAATTAGCATTAAGATATAAAGAGGAAGCTCTACCAACTACATAATTAACAATTTCTTTTCCATAATAAAAGTAAGCAGGACTAAAATAGTCTATCAATAATGTAATTGTCGCAATAGGTGCTAAAAAAACTAATGTTTTCCTAGAAATACTTAATTGATTATTATCTAAATTAAAAAGTAAAATTAAATAAATCAATACAATAAGAAGAAAAAAAATAAATTTAATATAGAGAAATTGCTCTTCTCCAGCAGGAGAAAATAAAAAATATGTAAAATTTAAACTTAAATCATAAATAATCCAAAATATTATTGGATTTCCAAATGGAAACTCAATCCTTTTTTTTAAGTAATACGATAAAATAATTATAAAAATAAATACATCTAAAGTATAAGCAGGTAGGGGCCAAAACTTTACAAATGGTAAATAAATAGTTAAATTTAAAAAAATTAAACCAGTAGAGATGATAATTATAATATTCTTCATATTAATACTATTCATAAACTACTCTTTTCAAACGTATCAAAAAAAGTTGTCACACTCTTGCTTCTTATTACTTTTTTATTATTGGGTAATAATTTAAAATTTAAAATTGCTTGACTTAGCATAAGTATATTATCCACTTCTACAATATATCCATTGTTATTTTCATCAATTAATTGATTCATAAAAGATATACAATTGGTTGCAACCACTGGTTTGCCAAGGTATAAATTTTCTAAAACAGCATTAGGTAAACCCTCTCTTCGTGATGACAAAACATATAAATCACTAAAATAAAAAAATTGATAAGGGTTAGATTGAAAGCCATGAAAAGTTACATACTCTTCAAGATGTAATTTTTTAAAAATTTCAAATATTTTTTTAGATTCACCATCATCTTCTCCTAATATATGCAGTCTATAATTTTTATTTTCAGTAATAACTTTTTTAAATGCATACAACAAAGTGTCAAAAGCTTTAGCATAAGTTAATCTCCCAGCAGAGACGATATTAATCGTATCTTCACTAAATGGATTTTTAATATTTTTTATCTTACTATCTATTCCCTCTCTATCTAAAGGGTTAAAAAAAACCTCTATTTTTTGTTTAGAAACACTATAATATTTTTCTATCTCATCTTTCATTTCAGGTGTTTGAGCCAAAATTATATCTGCACAATGACGATAAGCATATACTAACAAAAGTTTTTTATAGAGAGGAAGGGTTCCCTCTTCCTCTAATATTTTTGGAGAAGTTGGATTTCTAATGACAATAAAAAAACTTTTTTTCAAGTGCATAATGGCTAAGGAAAGAACAATACTATTCATCATCATTGTTGTATAAATAATATCTGGTTGATATAACTTAATATATTTTCTCACTTTAAAAAGACTCAAAATAGTTTTATCTATATTCATGTTCTCTATCTTAACATAAGAAGGAATATCAGCAAGAAATGTTCCCTCTCTCTTAACCATTAAGAGGACAATATCATATTTTTCTTTATCCAATTGACGAATGATATTGACAGTAACACGTTCTGCACCACCTCCCCCCAAATTTGACATAAAAAATATAATTTTCTTTTTCATTAATATAACCCATTTTATTTAAATATATGATATTGTATCATATTATTTTTTGTTTAAATATTAAAAATCATTTTTTATTTAATTTTTCATTATAAATATCTTTAATTGTAGAACTATTCATTTTGATATATTTTTTACGAATTGAATCACTTTTATTTCCTTTAAAATCTCGATTATCTCTTGGATAATCAATACTTTGGCTACTATTTTCGCCCCACGAATAAACTCCTTTTCTTTCAATTTTACTAGATTCTTTTCCCCTCTTAATATTGATAATATAATTACCACGTGAATTATTATTATTTTCTCTCATCTGTGCTGATAAAGCTTTATATTTGGTATAATTTATTGCTTCATATCCTAAGCTAGTTTGAATATTTGGATAGCCAAGCACTTGATGTTCTTTAGCATAACCATCAAAAGAAATATTTTCCCAAATCATATCTCCTGAAACATTACTGGCTCTATTATCATATATCATAAAAGGTTCAGACTCGACAAATTTTGTTATTTTTCCCTTTTTATCTTTATTAAAAACTTCCCCTACTCTTTTAAAAGATAAGTTCTTAAAATGACAATTAATCAATGAACTTCCTCCTTCATGAGTATAAAAAGTTGGATTCCAATAAGTATTATCTATAATCTTTTCTTTATATGTTAAAGAGAATGAAGAGTCATGGATATAAAGATGATTTGCAGATGGTGCTTTTACAGAATGATCTAATAAGGGATCTATAAACGTAATACCTACCATTTCAATATAGTTACTATAAATATCAATAGAGGCAGATATTGTATCTCCAAGTGTACAATCATGAAAAACTATACTATTACCATCTCGAATACCAATCTGCCCAGCGAATTGAACATTCTCTTCATTAGAACCTATGAACTGAAAATTTATAGGAATAGGAAGTTTGAAATTTTTTTTGATTCTTTTAGTAGTATTACCTATCCTCTTATGCAAACCTCTAAAAGTTATGAAATTACTTTTGTATCCATTTTTTCCAATTGCACCAAAGACATCATCGAATTCAATATTTTCAAAAAGATAATTTTCCCTATTAACACTCCCATTAGAGTGAATTAGACCCCACTTATTGTCCTTAGTCTCATTATAAAAACTAAAATTTCGCATTACAACATCATGGCTTGCATATTCTAGATTAAAAGCTTTCCTAAAATGATACTTATCATTTTTTTCAATCTCTTCTCTTGCTATAAATTTTGTTTTTCCCATTCCTGCACCCTCAATAATAGTTTGAGATGGGACAAGCATTGTATAATAAGTATTTCCTTTAGGCAGAACGTATTCACCTGCTTTAAAGTGAATAATATGAACCTTCCCATCAATCCATTGATTCTTTCTTGTATTTTTTGCTATTATTGTTTTATATTTTTGAATATTATCAACATAATGTTCTATTGTATTTTTTAAAGAAATTTCTTGAAAACCCCAAGGTGTTTCTTGCATTGGTTTGCCTAATACAGACATTTTTTCATTATAATCTCGATTATAATGTGTTTGAAACAATTTGAAAGAGGAGTTGTTTTTATTTTCACAAGAAGAGAAGATAAGAAGGATTCCAATTAGTACTAAAGCTTTAATTTTCATTAATAGACCTTTAATTATTTTGAATAATATTCACTATTTATAATAAATATTATTAATTTATTATAAAAAATAATACCATATTAAAGAATAATATTAAATTAAAAGTGTTCAAAGATATAACTATTTGTTTTAATAGAACTAATTATCTATTATTTAAAAAGAAAGAAGAGTGTGTTATTATTTATAATAAGGATATAAACTTAAAAACTTAGGTAAATAACCTAAGTTTTTGAAAAGTTAAGGTGTGACGGTTACCACCGTTACTATCATCGTATCACTCGCTACACTACCATCTTTTGCTGTAACTCTAAATTCAAAGTTATATGTTCCTGGGGTCACAAGCGTGTACCAAGCTGAACTTCCATTCCATACTTTTACCCCATCTTTAAACCACTCTTGTTTGACAATTGGTGAACTACCTACGGTTGCAGTTCCATTAAGATGTATCTGTCGATTACTTGCTGTTACATTATGCGTGATGTCTGCTCCTGCATTAGCTGTTAGGGTTCCTGTATTAGTTGCACCTTGATGATTTACATTCACTACCATTGTATCACTTGCTACGTTACCATCAGCATCTGTTACTTTCAATGTTAAAGTATGTGTCCCATCTTCTGTTATGACATACCATCTTGACGCACCTGTGCCTATTAAGGTTGTGCCATTGAACCACTCATATTTCACAATATTATTATTTGGATCGATGGCTGTTCCTACTAAATGAATAGCACTATTACTTGCTGTTACAGTATGATTTATATCTGCTCCTGCATTGGCTATTAAACTACTTGCTTGAAGTGTACTATTCTTAACCTCAATAAGAGAAAATTGAGTATTAAAGAAAACATGCTGTGAATCATTTGGATTGACATAAATATCGCTTCCTAATGCAAATGCAAAATTGTTCACCAAATTTTCCCACGTAAGACCACCATCCCAAGATTGAGCCATAATGATT
>Ga0256833_1001247_pt1 | contig 18931 bp, 20 predicted proteins | sample 356284metaG_FD_190535 | JGI IMG/M metagenome (GOLD analysis project Ga0256833, IMG submission 190535) | Hydrothermal vent microbial communities from Mid Atlantic Ridge, Atlantic Ocean - 356-284 | ecosystem: Environmental > Aquatic > Marine > Hydrothermal vents | place: Atlantic Ocean: Mid... | reverse complement strand
CCACGGCTCTTGCCATGCCGTTTGACGATCAGGCGTTCGACGTGGTATTGTCCGTGAGGCTATGCCACCATATCCGGGAGCGCTCCGAGCGTCTCAATTACGTCAGGGAACTGCTTCGCATCAGCGGCAAATGGGTGATTTTTACATATTTTGATTATCATTCCATAAAAAACCAGCTGAGAGAGGCGCGGAGAAGGTTCTTCGGTAAGCGTCCCAAGTGGACCCTTAAGGCAACGGAAGTCGCGGAGATTGCGGAGGATATGGGATTTGAGGTGGTCTATTCCGTCCCGTTGTCCCGTCTTTTTTCAGGCCACCGCTACACGGCACTGAGAAGGAAAAGTACCGGTTCCAAATAGACACAATTAACGTGGAATAGAATGTTGAATTCAGGTGGGTCGAGGTTGACATGCATTCCAAAATTTGGCGTAATTTAAGTAAGTTCAGGAAAGGCCGATGAATAATAATGAGAATCTGGTTTATTAGGGGGGTTGGGTATGCCGGGCGGATTTGACCTGTCGGTTGTCTTGAGTCAAACATCTGCGATTGAAAAGGTTCAGCAGATTCAGAATCCTAACCCGGACACCCAGCAGCAGCAGTTTGCCGCCCGTTTCCAGGAGGAACGTAAACAGTTGCGTTCCCATGTGCAGGACACAAAAGGATCGGAAGAGACGAAGATCAATCCGGATCGAAAACAAGAAGGGCGGGAGAGAAATCGTTCCAAAAAAGATGATAAAGAAGAGGAAAATAAACCTCCTTCTTCTCACCGCCGTCTGGGCATCGACGAAGGTCAACTGATAGATATCAAAATTTAATGCTCCTCGAACCTTCCATGTGGACACTTCTTCAAATTCTTATCGATTGTCTTCTGATATTTCTTATCCTTTTTCTTCTTGTTGTTCTTTATAAAGAAAGAAAACAACGTCTGCTCCTAAAACAATGGATATTGAAACAGACACGGGTATTCAGGGATCTTGTGCAGACCTCTGATGAAAAGGCCGAAACCCTTTCCCGGTCTGTTGAATCCTTGATCCACCGCCTTAGCCGTGAAATCGCGGCGGCGCAAACGGTCCTTGAAACCTTGGAAAGGGTCTCAGAGGAAAAGGAGAGTTCATCTACACACAATCCTTCCGATCGTCCCCCCGTCGAGCGAGAGGCGATCCGCTACCTTTTAAAGAAGGGGATGAAACCTCTCGAAATAAGTCGCGAACTCCATCTTCCGATTGGTGAAGTGGAATTGGTGAGCAAGATGGAATCCGATCAGCGCTTTAAACCATAGCCATGAATATCGCTGGCATACTTAATTTTATCCAGAGCAGCCGGCTGTTGAAGACGGGGGACGATGTCAAGCCTCTCTTGAGCTCGGGGGATACCCTCTCTTTAAAGGAAGGGGATGTTTTTGAGGGGGAAGTCGTCCGGAGCCTCCCTGAAAACAAGGTGATGGTTTCGTTCCGCGATCAGACGCTCACCGCTAAGACAAATCTGACTTTAAATCCTGGCGACCAAATACGCGTTGAAGTTCAAAGCACCAAAGGGGAAATTGTTTTAAAAGTTCTCGACAGAAAACCTTCTCTGGAAACCTTGCTCAGGCAAGAAATGAAACCCCTCATGGGGTCTTTGCAGCGTTCCATCGACAAAACGGTTCTTAACTTGAAGACGACGATTCAGGCGTTTCTTGCCTCTCAGGCGGTTCCGGAGGATGAGGAGATCTTCCCCTTATTGACAAGACTATCGGCTCTTTTGGATCGTTTCAATCTGACTCCTTTAGTATCCGACAACGAATCTGAAGGGGGTTCTCATGACTTTCCTGTGACTCCAAATGTTCGTTCTTCCATAGAAGTATCCGCTGCGGAATCGTTTCCAGAGGAAGGTTTCTCCGTTATGAAGGCCGATTCCCTGATGGAATGGATAAAAGGCTCGGGTATCGAGTGGGAGAGTAAACTTCGAGCGCTCGTTGAATCCTCTCCAAAAGACGTTGCCTCCACAGTGAAATCACTTTTGCAGAACGACCTGAAAGGGCTGACCCTGAAGGTCATGAACATGTTGTCGAATCTTGAAGAGGCCGGTCAAAAAGAAACGGGGCGAACGGTGCCTCAAAATTTAAATCATAATGGTTTGAGTGAAACGTCCACGATACAGGGGCGGAAATTAAGGCAAACCCCGTCTCTTCCGAAATCTTTTTCTCCCCCTTCCACGTCTTCCCCCTCAACGATCTCTTCGCTTTCTCCTTCCCTGTTGCCCGAGTTGTCTCAGCACCTTGAGCAGCTGGCCCAGACAATCCAGGCACACCAGTGGATAAATGCCATTAGACAGGATTCAGGCCAGCAGTTTTATTTTCAGATACCCCTTGCCCTTTCCGATGGGGTGAAGCCTCTCGATCTTTTTATCTACAAACAGAAACAGAAAAAACAACCTAAGCGTTCAGAGCCTTATGAGGAAAAAGGGGGATACTGGGTGGTTTTTTTCCTGACCTTAAGCATCCTTGGACCCCTTCGGATTGACCTCAGAACCCGCGAGAAAAGCCTGACCCTGTCGATACAGACGGAAACGGATGCCGCACAACGACGGATTTCCCCCTTTCTGAGCGGACTCGAAAGGGCCCTTAAAAATGTGGGTTACAGCGTAGCGGGTTTGAAGGTAGAGAAAGCCTCCGGGGGTAAGGTCCAACGCCCTAATCCAATTTCCGATTTACCTTTCATCTCCAACGGGGTGATCAGTATTGTCGCCTGAAAAAAATCCTCCCGCAAGCAGAAAAACGGCGGTCGCGTTGACTTATAAGCCGGACAGCGATGCCGCCCCCAAAATTGCCGCCAAAGGCAAAGGTGTCGTTGCGGAAAAGATTATCGCCATCGCCAAGGATCATGGCATTCCAATCAAAGACGACCCGGATCTCGTGGCGGTTCTGGCCACCCTCGATATCGACCGGGAAATCCCCCCGGAACTCTACAAAGCTATCGCCGAGATTTTCGCTTTTATCTATCGGGTCAATCAGTCGTCAAAAATCCCGCACAGGTAGGAAAAAACTGCCAAAAGGGATGATATTTCCACCGAGGGTTTTCACCTAAAAGAAAAATTTTTCCTTATATTTCAATTAATTCTGTCGCTTGAAAGTTTCTTTATTTGTGGCATGGCATTTGCTTCCTTTCTCGCGGGAGGAAGAAAAAAATGATGAAAGGCATTTTTACCGCGGCTTCCGGTTCCTTGGCTATCGAACGTCAGATGGCAAACATCTCGAACAACCTCGCGAATATCGATACGGATGGATTCAAGCGAGATTTCCCTGTTTTCCAGTCTGTTGCTCCCAAAGAGGGAAACGGGATTCGGTCTGATACGTCTCTCCCCAATCCCCTGACCTTCACGCTTGTTTCCAAAAATGTCACCGATTTTACACAGGGCCCCTTGATCAATACGGGGAATTCTATGGATGTCGCCCTGGAAGGCCCCGGGTTTTTCACCATCCAATCCGGGAACGAATTCCGTTACACGCGCCGGCTCTCCCTCGTTATTACGGAAGAGGGGAAGCTGCTCACCAAGAACGGTGACAAGGTGATTGGAATCTATGGGGAGAAAAACCGTCCCATCGAGAATCTGGGTGAAGGGAAACTGACCGTAGGATCCGATGGAACCCTCTCGCAGGACGGGGGTGTCGTGGGTCAACTACGAATCGTCGATTTTCAAAAACCTTATCCTTTTGAAAAGATAGGATACGATCAGTATCGTCTATTGGGACAGGCACGTCCCCTGGAAGTGAAAAATACGCTGGTGCACCAGGGAATGGTGGAAAAATCGAATGTGAACCCCATCAGGGAAATGACACAGATGATTTCGGCGTTGAGGGGATACGAGGCCTACCAAAAGGTCATCACCAGTTTAGATGATCTCGCGGGAAGAGCTGTTAACGATTTGGGACGCGTCGGATAGGAGGAAGATAAAATGATCCGTTCCCTATGGTCCGCGGCCTCAGGCATGGAGGCCCAGCAACTCAAGATGGACAATATTTCCAACAACCTCGCAAATGTCAGCACCGTTGGATTCAAACGTAGCCGCGTCGATTTTCAGGATTTGTTATATCAAACGTTACGCGAACCCGGAGTGGAGTCGGCAAGCGGCAACCAGATACCGACGGGGATGCAGTTAGGACTGGGGGTGCGTCCCGCCGCCATCACGAAGATATTTCTTCAGGGAGATTATCAGAAGACGGACAATGAGCTCGATCTTGCCATAGAGGGAAGAGGATTTTTCCAGATTACGCTTCCGGACGGGACCATTGCCTATACCCGTTGCGGCGCATTCAAGCTGGACAGTGAAGGGACTATCGTTACATCCGACGGCTATAAACTTGAGCCTGAGATAGCAATTCCGGAGGATGCCATCTCCATTACCATCACGGATGACGGAACCGTCTCGGTCAAGACCCCGGGATCCACGGTCCCGAGTGAAGTCGGCAGCATTGAGCTTGCCGCGTTTCCCAACCAGGCTGGCCTTAAAAGTATTGGCCGGAATCTTTTTGTAAAAACACAGGCTTCCGGGGACGAAACGACGGGGACTCCGGGATTGGATGGTTTCGGGACCATCGCGCAGGGTTTCGTGGAGATGTCGAACGTGAGCGTGGTGGATGAGATGGTTAACATGATTGTGAGTCAGCGGGCCTACGAAATCAACTCGAAGGCCGTTCAGACCTCGGATGAGATGCTTCAAATCGCCAATAACCTTAAGAGGTAGAACGCCATGAGACGATATGCTGGGCGTGTCCTTATCTTTTTTCTTTTCATAGGCCTTTTCATGGCCGTTGGGAAGGCCGAAGCTGAACGTCCCCAGTTGCTTTTAAGGTCTTATGTCGAAACCTCCCGCCCTTACATTACGTTGAAGGAGCTTGTCATCAATCAAAATGTCCTGGCCCCCTTGGACGCCGCGATCCAGGACCTTCCGGTTCTTCTTCTGAACAACCGGGAGAAGCAACATTTCACGCGCAATGAAATCGAACGTCGATTTAGAACCTTGCGCTTGCCCGTTAGCTCTCTACGTGTCCGCATCCCGAGAGGCGGCATCGATATCAAGAGGATTCACCGGGTTGATCCGGTTCGTGTCGCTCAAAAGTTCAAAGAAACCATCCGCGCACAGTTTGGATCCCTTGGGAATGTTCGCATCCATGAGCTTAAAATCCTGGGGAATACCCTTGTTCCCTCATCTTCCTATCATATCAGCGCGCTTCCACCTTCAAGGCTCCAAAAAACGATGCGGATAACGATGAAAATTCGTGGCGATTCTTGGGAACGAACAATCTTCGTCCGGGGGAAGATAGAGATCGAAAACCGTGTCCTCGTGGCGAGAAAAACCATCCGAAAAGGGGAGTTTATTGACGCCGGTAACACTACCTTGGTGGGAAAAGACACTACCCGGCTCCGGGGTTCCTATCTCACTTGTCTCGCTCAAGGCCTTCACAGGGTCGCGAGACGGACCATTCCAATGGGGCGGGTCATCACCCGCGAGAATATTACCGAGCCCGTCCTCATCCGCAGGGGGGAGGTTGTGACCGTTAAGGTTCAAACTCCCAATATTTTAATAACCACCCTTGCCATTGCCAGACAGGCGGGCAGGCTCGGGGATATCATCCGCGTAGAGAATATACAGTCGAAGAAAACAATTTACGCCAAGGTCGCGTCAAGGCACCTGGTCACGGTGGAGTTTTGAGATGAAAAAGAGAAAAAATACCGTGGGATTCATGAAAACGTGTATTCTTTCGGCCTTTCTTCTGGGAGTATCCTTTTTCTTCTCGGGGTGTTACGCCTCACATCCCGCTAAGATCCATTCGAGCGTCAACTACGCGAGCATCGCGCCCAAGGTTATCCCACAGGAAGCGCGGACTCCGGGATCGCTCTGGATAGGGGTTACGAGCAACAACCTCTATTTCGCGGACAACCGGGCTCGGGGCATCGGGGATCTCGTGACTGTCAAGATCGCGGATAAATCAACCGCGACCAAAAAGGCCACGACCAAGACTTCCCGAGGATCTTCCATTGACGCGGGGATTCCCACGATCATGGGCATTGAAAAGGGTCTCGAGGCCAAGAACAAGGATCTCTCCATGTCACAGTTGTATAAGGCCTCGATGTCGAACAAGTTTGATGGAAGCGGCGAAACAACGCGCGCGGGAGAACTCAAAGCCACCATCACCTGCATGGTCATTCGGGTTCTTCCGAACGGCAATCTTGTTATTCAGGGAGACAAAGACGTGCAGGTCAATAACGAAACGCAGTTTGTCCGTCTTTATGGGATTATTCGCCCCCAGGACATCGAGCAGGACAACTCCATCAGTTCCGATAAGATTGCCGACGCGCGAATCGTTTACTCCGGCCGTGGCATCGTGAGCGACAAGCAGATCGGAGGCTGGGGAACGAAAATTTTAGACTGGATCTGGCCTTTTTAATGGAGATTGTCATGAAACCGTTGCGTGCAGCATGCATTATCTTCGGCATTATCACTGCCTTCCTCTCGATGTCGGCAAATCTCGCTTACGCCGTTCGCATCAAAGACATCGCGGAGATAGAGGGGATGCGTGACAATCAACTGATGGGATACGGTATCGTGGCTGGCCTCAACGGAACGGGAGACAAGGACCAGGCAGAATTTCCCGTGAGATCCATCGTCAATATGCTGACCCGCATGGGGGTCAGGGTTAATCGAAAAGACGTAAAGGTCAAGAACGTGGCGGCCGTAATCGTCACGGCTACCCTGCCGCCCTTTTCAAAACCGGGAAATCATATCGATGTTGTGGTCTCTTCCATTGGAGACGCCAAAAGCATCCAGGGCGGCACGCTTCTGCAGACACCTCTTTGGGCGGCGGACGGCAAGGTCTATGCCGTCGCACAGGGGCCCGTTTCCATTGGAGGATTTTCGGCCAGTAAGGGAGGCGGAAAATCACAGAAGAATTTCCCGACGGTCGGCCGCGTTCCCAGCGGGGCCATCGTGGAACGTCCGGTTCCGTTCTCTTTCCAGAACCATCCTTTTGTGGTTTTCAATCTCTATTCACCCGATTTTACGACAGCCCACCGGGTCGCCAAGGCCATCAATACCTATATGGGCCAGAACGCGGCCTATCCCCTCGACGCCGATACCATTCGCGTGGCGGTACCCGTGGCGCTTCGCAGTCATCTCGTAAATTTCATGGCCGACCTCGAAAATCTGGAAGTCACGCCTTCCAGTCCCGCTCGCGTCGTTTTCAACGAACGCACGGGCACCGTCGTTATTGGCCAGGATGTCCGGATCTCCACGGTTGCAGTCTCCCACGGCAACCTCACGGTTACCATCAAGGAAAAGGTAAAGGTTTCCCAGCCCGCCCCATTTGCGTCAAAGGTAAAAGAAGGGGCCCCGCCCACACAGGTGCCTGGCGGGATTACAATGGCGCCGGGAGGCCAAACGGTGGTGACAAAACAACCAGAGATTACGGTGAAGGAGGAAAAGAGAAAACTTATCCTGTTGAAAAACGGCGCCACGATAGGAGAGTTGGTTGATTCCCTGAACAAAATCGGGGTTACGCCCAGAGACCTGATGGCAATCTTGCAGGCGATCAAGGCCGCGGGCGCCCTCCACGCGAAACTCGAAATCATGTGAGGTCTAAGATGCCGATCGAATTCAATTCAATACAAGACATCCAGGCGGCCTTCAACGGGAAAACCGAAAAGAACGACTTGAAGTCTCTTAAAAAGGCCTGTCAGCTCTTCGAGTCCCTGTTTCTGAACGAATTGTTCAAGGAAATGAGGAAAACAATTCCCCAGCAAGGCCTTATCAAGGAGCAAAACAGTGACCGCATTTATAAATCCATGCTGGATCAGGAATACGCCACGCGAATGGCGGAGTCGGGGGGGATCGGCTTGGGGGACATGCTATATAAACAGCTTTCAAAAAACATTGTGGACAAAAAAATGGGGCGAATCGTCCCGGCGGAAAAAATTAAGGTGCCATTAAAAAAGGATTGATTAAAGTTATTGTTAGGACATGCCGATAGGAAGAAATAAGGAATAGGAGGAGTGAGGTGAGAGCATGAAGATCAATGACAGCCAGTTGATCGAAGGTTTCAAACAGGTCGTCCAGGGGCCTCAGGCACAGCGCGCCCAACAGGGAATAAAAGAGGTCAACCAGAACAACGGCCAGACTGCGACTGACGACGTCAAACTTTCTTCCAAGGCACGTTTCTACCAAAAAATTAAGAAAGCCGCGCTGGAAGCTCCAGAGATCCGAAAAGAGAAGGTGGAAGGCATAAAAGAACGGATCGATACGGGGACCTACAATATCAAGGGCGAGCGTGTAGCTGAAAAGATAGTCCAGGAATCTCTCGTCGATACTTTTCTGTAGGTGGCTCAAGGCTTCCAGGCGGCTCAACAGGGAGAAAAGGTATGGAGAAGACCGTCAGCGGCCTGGTCGCTTTACTGCATGAAGAAGCGGACATCTTTGAGACACTTCTTGAAATTCTCAAAAAGGAAAACCAGGCGCTCATCCACATAAACGTGGAGACTTTACACCGTCTGGCAAAGAAGAAGGAAACCCTCGCGCTCAAAGGTCGAATGTGCGAGGAAACGCGGCAACATCTTCTCGAAAAGTTGAAACAGGAACTTCAAATGTCTGCCATCCCAAGCATCAACTATTCAGAGATTATTGATCGCATCCCCGAGCATCTCCGTCCAGCGCTTTCACAGGCGAGGAACCGTCTATTGAAGGTCGCGGAAGAGATTGTTCTGGTTAATTGTCAAAATGGAACGCTTATCCGTGATTCTCTTCGGCTCATTGAAAGTTGTTTGAGCCTGGTAAGGGAAGCTACGGGGACCGCCACATATGAAAGAAAGGGCGTCCTGCATGAGGCTTCGACCGCAAAGAAACCGACGACCTTTTCCGCTAAGATATGACGGGGGGAAAATAAGATGATAGGCTTGGCGCACGCCCTGGATATTTCAAAATGGGCCCTCTTTACCAACCAGCTGGCCATTAATGTTGTTGGCCATAATATCGCAAACGTCAATACGCCGGGTTATTCGCGGCAGAATCTGCAACTGGAAGCTACTGTTCCTGAAAACTATTACCCCGGACAAATCGGCGGGGGCGTCAAGGCGAACGCGGTTAAGCGTTCCTACGATCGTTTTCTGGGGGTTCAAATTAATAACGAACTTCAGCCTCTCGGTTACTGGGAGGCCAAGAGCGACTTTTATAAACAGATGGAGGTCGTTTTCAATGAAGCGGAAGGGAATCGTCTCAACGGGGCGATGAACGATTTTTGGGACGCCTGGCAGCAGGTTGCCGATGATCCTTCAAATACCACTGCGCGGATAACGCTTTTAACCAACGCCCAGGACATGGCGGCCATGTTCAACCATACGTATGAAAACTTGTTCCAACTCCGCAAGGATTCGAATGACCAGGTCAAATACGCCGTTTCCGAGATCAACCGGCTTTCGGATGAAATCGCCGGCCTAAACAAACAAATCGCCCAGGCGGAGCTTGCCAGTCAGGACGCCAACGATTTTCGGGACCAGAGGGATCTTCGCCTGAACGAACTCGCACAATGGGTGGACATACAGTATTTTGAGAACGATATCGGGGAGGTCAATGTCTTTACGTCGGGAGGGCGGACCCTCGTTCAATCCGTCTATTCCACGCATCTTGGCGTAACGGAAGACGCCACCAATCATGGATTCTATCGGGTGACCTGGAACAGTGAAGGCAGCGTGCCAACCGATGTCACTGACTCCCTGAGCCAGGGGAAGCTCAAAGGTTACCTGGATATGCGGGATACGGATATTCCGGACGCTATGCATGAGCTCGACCGCGTCGCGGCGGGAATCGTCAATGAGGTTAACAAACGACACTATTTTGGGTATGGCTTAAACGGCACGACGAACGTCAACTTCTTTGATCCGATCGAGGCAACAGCAACGGCCGCCTATGAGAACGACGGAGACGCAGGCATCACGGGAAGGATCTACGACCCGACGATCTTAAGCAGAGACGACTACAAGATCGATTTTATAACCGGATCTACCTATAAGATTACGAACGACGCAACCGGTGAAGTTGTCGGGTTTCAGATCCGTTCGGGGGCCAACGATCAAATCGTATTCAACGATGGCGGGGGAGATACCACGTTGACCTTGACGGCTGGTGCCTACAGCGCTGATCAGCTTGCCAGCGAAATTGAAGCCCAGCTGGAAGCCAATTCCAGTTCGGGACAGGAATACACTGTCAAATGGGACGACCAGAATCAACATTTTCTGATTACCAACGATTCGGGAAATGCCAATCCCTTGGTGTTGAGATAGACGGCAGCCGGCTCGACGGCGGCGGCAACTCTTGGATTCTCCGTCACTTCCGACGATACGCTCAATGCTGGTCAGACCGCCACGAGCGATAACGCCGCGGACCATACCTTTCAATACGTCTCTGGGGATGACGTCTATTTTCAAGGGGTTCAATACACCATCACCGATGGATCGGGAGGTGGCCCGGCGGCGGGTGATACATTCACCGTTTCCGTGACCATGGACGCGTCGAAAACGATGTCGGTCAACAGTGAAGTTCTTCAGGACAGCAACAAGGTCGCGGCGGCGGGGTCTCCCGAAAATCTTCCTGGTGATAATCAAGTCGCCCTCGATCTGGTCGCCCTCCAGCATGAGAATGTCATGAACGAGGGGAAGTCCACGATTGATGCCTATTACAACGGCTTTGTGGGTTCGGTGGGGATCAACACCCATGCCGCCGAGAATACCGTTAACCATTATCAGGCCATGAAAGAGCAACTTGAAACCCGGAGGGAGGCGGTTTCCGGCGTCTCCCTGGACGAAGAGATGATCAATCTCATCAAATATCAACAGGCGTTCAGCGCGAACGGAAAAATGATTTCCGCCATTAATGATATGATGAAAGAATTGATGGATCTTATATAAAAAGGAAGCGTGCCATGATAAACAGAGTTTCGAATAAAATGCTTTACGCGAGCCTGAATCGGAATATCATGAACAACACCATCCGGCTCCAGTCGATTCAGGAACAGGCTTCTTCCGGAAAACGGATCAACAAACCATCCGATGACCCCCTGGGTGAAGTCAAGGTGCTGGATTATCGGACCATCCTATCCAACGTGGAACACTATTTGTCCAACATCACAAATGGGACTTCCTGGCTGAACATGATTGATTCCACATTGAGTGACATGGGAACCATGGTTACGCGTGCCAAGTCCCTCGCCCTTTCGCAGGCGGCGGATACGGCGGATGCGACCACAAGACGGGGAACCGCCGTTGAGATTGAAAGCCTCTATAATCGGATCATCGATTTGGCAAACACCCAGATGGGAGAATCATATATTTTTGGGGGCACCATTACAGATCAGGCGCCCCTCGACCGGAGCGGCACCTATCACGGGAATGCCCAGAAAATCTCCATTGAGATCGCGAAGGGAATCACATCGGAAATCAATTCCGCCGCTTCTGATTTTCTCGTGACCGATTTGGATCCCGCCGTTTCCCTCGATCCTGCGACGGCTGGATATACCTTTTCCTCGGAGGACGCCTCCAGCCGGTTTCTCATTGACGGGTCCAACGATGTTTTCCAGGCCATGCTCGGCGGAGACACGGGTGGAGTCCATGATATCCATCTCAATAACGGGCTCTATTCGGGAGAGGAGCTTGCTCAACTTCTCCAGGACGCCTTGCGAAGCACGGGAGACAGCGGCGGTGTCGATTACAGTAAAATCACGGTGACCTATGATGAAACGACAAATCATTTTGTTTTCGACAGCGGCGATCCTGCTACAAATTTCGATACGATTCAGGACATCTCCGGGGGACATGCCTTGGAAACCCTCGGTTTTTCATCCAATATCACCGGCAACGGGGACTCCGACGTGGAGTCGGACACGGCGGTGGCCTTCAACATCATGACCGGTGTCAACGACACCTTCAGTATCCAAGTGGATGGAGGCGCCCCGCAAACCATAACCATTTCCCCCGGAACGTATACCACCGCCACGCTGGTCACCGAAATGCAGTCACAATTGAACAGCGCCTTGGGGGCCGGAGTGGTCACGGTCGATTACAATGCGAGTCATCCCAACCGTTTTACGTTGACCTCTTCGACGACGGGAGTGAATTCCTCCGTCGTTTTGGATCCGGGAACAAACGATTTCTTGAGGATGGCGGCGCTTGAACCCGATCTTTCCGTCAATGGAACGGAGGCCACGCGCGTCTCGGACCTGAACCTTGGGGAGGGGGTGACCCTTGGGACCATACGAATTACCGATCGGGCGGGCAACACGGCAACGGTTGATCTGACCTCCGCGGTTACCTTGAAGGACATTATCGACACCATCAATTCAGCGGGGAGTGTTCAGGTTACGGCTTCATTGGACACATCGGGGAAGGCCCTTGTCATAACGGACAACAATGCCCCTCCAGCCCAGCTTCAAAACCTCCGCATAGAGGATGTCACGGGAACCTCAGCTCAGGATCTTGGTATCATGCAAGACGTCCCCGGAAACATAACAGGAAAAGATTTAAATCCAGCCGTTACGTCGCAAACGCGGATATCGGCTCTTTACGGGGGCAACGGCCTGACCTTGGGGACCCTTAACGTTGTCAACAACGGGGTTCATGGAACGGTGGATCTTACCGAATCCGGTTCCATTGGTGACGTCCTTTCCCGCATCAACGCCGATTCAAACAGCGCGCTCAACATAACCGCTTCCATTATGCCGTCGAAGAAGGGACTGGATGTTCGTTCAACCCTTGGAGACACGGTGGCGCTGGTTTTCGATGGGGATGAGCGTAAAAGCAGCTCCCGACTTGGGATTCAAGGGGATCAAGACATTCTCAAGACACTTAAACTCCTCCAGGAGGCACTTGAGAAGAACGATGGTCACGCCATTCAGGGGCTTTTAGAGCACCTGGATGAGGGAAGCGATAAGCTTAACGTAGAACACGCCAGTGTCGGATCTTCCGCCCAAATCTTGAAGAAATCCGAGGTTGTTCAGAAGGATTTGAGGGTCAACACCCAGAAGGCCCTTTCCGACACGGAAGACGTCGATATGTTCAAAACTCTCTCCGACTTCAGCCTTCAGCAGCTTGCGTTACAAGTCTCTCTTGAATCGGCGGCCCGCCTCGTCCAACCCACGCTCCTCGATTTTCTTAGATAAGGAGCGGCTGTGCTCATCTTGACACGGAAGTTAGGGGAGCGAATCACCATTGGGGAAGAGATTGTCGTCACAATCCTGGAGATTCACGGCAGGCAGGTAAAGATCGGAATCGAGGCGCCCAGAGAGATGGCTGTTCACCGCGAAGAAGTCTTCTTGAAGATTCAGGATGCCAACATACGGGCCGCGTCTCCCGATCCTAATGCCTTCGGAATTCTGGTGGAAACATTAAAGAAATCGTCGGATACAGTCGATAAAAAAGCAGGGAGGAAAGCAATTGCTGATTAGGAAAACAAGGCTGGGAGATATTGAGGTGGATGACGAGAAGATCATCACCTTTCCCTATGGCCTCTTGGGATTTGAGGACATGAGAAGATACGTGTTGTTATCACCAAATCCCACGGTTCCTTTTCGTTGGCTACAATCCATCGAGAACCCCGGCCTCGCCTTCGTTGTTGTCAACCCCTTGGTGTTTCATCCCAGATATGACATGAAAATTCCGACCGCCCAGTTGTCGGTCATTGAGTGCGGTTCGCCGGAAGAGATTGCTGTTCTCGTCATCGTTACCATCCCGGAAGATCCTGCCGAGATGACGGCCAATCTCGCTGGCCCCCTCGTCATCAACACAAAGAAACGGCTCGGTGTTCAGGTGGTCTTGGGGGATGAAACCTATTCCACGGAGCATTCGATCGTAAAGGAATTCCAATCCCTGAGCAACAGGCCGTTTGAATCCGTCAAAGACAACCTCGAACCAATCGCAACGAACTATTAAATCCTTTCCAAGAAATCCTTACGATGAAAGAACGTGAGGCGTCTCGTTTTCCTTAGGATGGTCTTTACAACTTTGCGACCTTCCGGAAGTGGTAACCGTAGATGGCGAAGGTCACGGCCTCGGGGAAGAACCTCGGCTTGCGAAAGAGGGTCCAGAACAACATCTTCCAGTAGTGAAAGCGTTCCTTCCCGAGGATGCCCAAGCGGATGTTCGCCCTGAAGAAGGCAAAGATATACTGGAGGTCGATGGGAACCCCAACCCGCGGTTTCCGGTACTCCTTTAAAAACACGCGCACCCGCCGGTAGTAGTTGCCGGGGGAATAGAGGCAGGACAGGATGTAACGGTAGCCTTCCTTCAAGAGGGCAGGGTCCATCTTGGGAATGATGTTAGTCGTTCCGTCCGTGTCCCCCGACATATCGCCCAACACCCGTCCCTCCCGCTTGAGGCGCTCGTAGAGGGGCGTGCCGAAGGGGGCCTGGAGGATTCCCACCATGGCCGTGACGATACCCGTTTTCTGGATGAATTCAACCTGCCTCTGAAAGATGGAAGGGGTATCATGGTCGAAACCGACGATGAAACCCGCCTGGACCTCCAGGCCGGCGCGCTGGATGGTCCGCACGCTTTCGGCCAGGTCCCGGTTCCGGTTCTGCTTCTTGTTGCACTCGGCGAGGCTCTCCTCGTCCGGCGTTTCGAGCCCGATAAATACGGTGTCGAACCCCGCCTGGACCATCATTGCCATCAACTCGGCATCGTCGGCGAGGTTCACGGAGGCCTCCGTGTTGAGGGGAATCCCCTTCTTTCCCTTCCGCCACTGAATCAGGGCGGGGAGCAGTTGGGTCTTGAGATACCGCTTGTTCCCGATGAAGTTGTCGTCCACGAAGAATACCCGGCCCCGCCATCCCTGGTTGTAGATGGCGTCGAGCTCCTCGATAATCTGTCCCGCGTCCTTGATCCGGGGCCGATGGCCAAACAGGGCCGTGACGTTGCAGAAGTCGCAGTTGAACGGGCATCCCCGGGAAAACTGGAGACTCAAGGCGGCGTAACGTTTCAAATCGAGGAGGTGCCACGCGGGTGTCGGGGTTTTCTTGATGTCCGCGAAATCACCGGTTCGGTAGATCCGCTTCGGTGACCCCTTGGCCAGATCTTCCAGGAACGGTGGCAAGGTGATCTCCGCCTCGTTGAGAATCAGGTGATCGATCTCCCCGAAGGTTTCGTACTCGCTGGTAAAGAGGGGACCGCCCGCAACGACCTTCGTCCCCGTTTTCCGGCACCGTTCTATCACGTGCATGACAGAGGGCTTCTGCACGATCATGGCGCTGATGAACACGTAGTCCGCCCACCGGAGATCCTTCTCCGTGAGACGTGTGACGTTCATGTCCACGAGACGGGTTTCCCATGCCTGCGGGAGCATGGCTCCGACGGTGAGCAGGCCCAGGGGAGGTTGTGCCGCCTTTTTGTGGATGAATTTTAGGGCGTGTTTGAAACTCCAGAACGTGTCGGGGAACTCGGGATAAACCAGCAAAACCTTCATAAACCTTTCCTTCCAGGGGCAAGGGACTTTCGTGCCCTTTCCCAAACGTATCCGAGCTGTAAAAACCGAGATGGCATGAGATAAGACTCTCTAAACAGGATACAAACTTATATATGAACCATACCACCAATCCGATCCGGATACAAGCTCCCCGAAAAACCGGACTTGCCGGTGGCAAAACCCTTCGTTTCAGGTCATAAGTGTCATGGCGCGGCGGAAACAAAGAGAAAGCTTCCCTGCGGTTATTTTTTGAAAAGGGAAGTGTAGGCCCCGTAGCCTTCCGCGACGAGGCGTTCTTCCGGGATGAAAAACAGGGCCGCGGAGTTGATGCAGTAGCGCTTGCCGGTGGGCGGGGGTCCATCGTCGAAGCGGTGTCCCAGGTGCGAGTCCGCGTGACGGCTTCTTACCTCGACGCGGCGCATCCCGTAGGAGTTGTCCGGCCGCTCAACGACATTTTCCGCCTCGAGGGGGCGGGTGAAGCTGGGCCAGCCGGTTCCGGAGTCGAACTTGTCCCGTGAGGCAAACAGGGGCTCCCCGGAGACTACGTCCACGTAGATTCCCGGCCGGTGATTGTCCCAGAAGGTATTCTTGAAGGGAGGCTCGGTGCCTTCCTCCTGGGTCACCTGAAACTGTAATGCCGCCAATACCTTTTTGAGGACCTTCCGGGGCGGCTTTTCGTATCCCAGCCAGTAGCGCTGCCTTTCCGGGAAGAGCCGAAAACGAGGATGGGCGCCCCAGACCTTTTCCTTGAAGCCGACGCGTCCCGATCCCCGGTGGTAGGCATCGAACTTCAGGGGACAGGTCTTGTAATAGTCCTGGTGGTAGGCCTCCGCGGGATAGAACGCCCCGGCGGGGAGGATCCGCGTGGCGATCTCCTTTTTGAAGATCTTCGCCGCGTTCAGCCTCCGCTTCGATTCCTCCGCGAGGAATTTTTGCCGCTCGTTCTGGGTGAAGATGGCGGTCTCGTACTGGGTGCCTCGATCGTAGAACTGCCCGCCTGGGTCGGTGGGATCGATGTTCTTCCAGAAGACTTCCAACAGCCGCTCGTAGGCGATCTTTGCGCTGTCGTATGTTACCTGGACGGACTCGTAGTGGCCCGTCTTGCCGGAGCAGACCTCCTTGTAGGTGGGATTCTTCACGTGCCCGCCGGTGTAGCCGGAGATCGCCTTCACGACACCCGGCTGTTCCTCGAACACCGCCTCCAGGCACCAGAAACATCCCCCCGCGAAGAGTGCCGTTTTCATTTGTCCCGATGATTCAGGCATCGTTTTCGAAGTTTCGCTGATTCTTCCGCCTTGCGAGATGGTCCCGCCGCCGTGAAACAGGAAAAGACCCGCCACGAGCGCCGCGACAATAATTTTGCGTTTCTTCAAGTCAATCCCTTCGGGTCCCACGGAAAAAAAGAGGAGGGCGCGCCGCCCCCCCTTGAAAATCCTTACCCCGGGTATTTCTCCTGGATGAAGGCGAGCGATTCATCGATGGCCCGGAGAGTCTTTTCCAGGTCTTCCTCGGTATGCCGGTGGCAGAGGTAGGCGTGGTGGTGAGGGGTGAAGAAGAATCCCTTCCGGATGAGCTCCGTGTAGAAGGCGGTCCGCCTCTCCCTGCGAAGCTGCTTGTTGCCGTCCTCGCCCACCTTGAAGGTGATGAAGAACATGGGGGCCACGCCGCTCAGCTCCGCGCCGACGTCGTACTTGTCGAGAATTGCCTGGATCTTGGCAAGAAAGTGTTTGCCCTTCTCCCAGATGCCGTCTAAGACCTTGTCGCGTTCCAGTATCTCGATGGTCTTCAGCGCGGCGATGTAGGGCAGGCTGTTGGGGAAGAAGGTGGAGGAGATGAAGAGCTCGGAGGCCGCCGCCATCATGATCTCCTTTTTCCCCGTCACGACACTGATGGCGTAACCGTTGGCCATCCCTTTTCCGAGGATGGTCAGGTCGGGGGTCACCCCGTAGTATCCCTGCGCCCCGCCCAGGCTGAGCCGGAAGCAGGTCCGGATCTCGTCGTAGATGAGGACGGCGCCGTACTTATCGGCGAGCGTCCGCACGCCCTCGAGGAATCCAGGTTTCGGTTCTTGCATCTTCTGGTGGAGGGGATGCCCGAAGGGCGTTAGGATGATGGCGGCCGTCTGGTCGCCGTGTTTCTTCATGAGGTCTTCCAACTGGTCCAGGTCGTTGTAGCGGAAGCCGTAGACATCCTCGTAGAATTTCTCCGGGATGCCCCCCTTCATCTCCACGCACCAGTCGTGCCACCCGTGGTAGCCGCAGCGCATGACCTTCAAACGGCCCGTGTGGGCGCGGGCGATGCGGATGCTCGCCGTGGTGGCGTCCGAACCGGTCTTCAGAAAAATGCTCATCTCCGCGCAGGGAACCAGTTCCTTCACCTTGCTGGCCAGTTCGTTCTGAAAGGGCTGGGAGAGGTTGAAGCAGAACCCCTTGTTCTTTATCTGCGCGATAACGGCGTTGTCCACCTCTTCCTCCCGGTAACCCAGGATGATGGGGCCGTAGCCGCACAAGAAATCGATGTATTCGTTGCCGTCCACGTCTTTGAAGTGGGCCCCTTTCCCCTCCGTGATAAAGATGGGATATTCGCCCATGATAAAGTCGGTGGGCTTTCTGGCGCCCAGAACGCCCCCGGGGATGAGGGTTTTTGCCTCCTCGTAGAGTTCCAGGCTCTTCGCGAGATTGAGTTTTTTCGTCTCTTCCATGTCTTGCACCCCTTTCAAACCTTAAGGAGGGATTCAACCGTTTCCGTCTGATGGATACGAGCGCCCCGTTTGATGAACTCGGAAAGAAATTTCTCCGGGTCGATGCATCCCTCCGGGGCGACGACGCCCTTCACCGTCACATAGCCGTCGTCCATCATCAACGCCGCGATGGAGGCGGGCAAGCCCGTTCCGGGGGCCATCCTCCCCACCATGTCGGCGGTATAGGTAATGCGATTGTCACCCTTCACGCCCTTCACGATGACCTTCAGGCCGGAGGCCTGGGGCCCGTTGTCCCGTCCCTCGGGGATCTTCTCCCAGAGTTTCAGGGTCAGGTCGTAGGGAACTACCTTGGTTCCCTTCACCTCCACCGGTTCCGAGCTGAGAAAACCCGTGTCCCGCTGTTCCTTGATGAGCTCATCCACCCACGAGGGGATGAGGGCCCCCTTGATGATCACGTTCTTGACGCCCTCGATGTATTTCGGGATGGTGATGGGCTGGGGATGCCCCACGTAGCGCATCACGCAGGTGCCGAGGGGTTCCAGGAACTGGGCCGTCTCCTCGCCCGTTCCTCCCTCCACGTGGACCAGCTTCCCGTCGATATACTGGGGAAGCTCCCCTGTCACCATGTGGAGGCTGTGATCCCACGCCGCGCCGTGAAGCTCGGCGATGCTGACCACCCAGAAGAGCTTGATCTCTTCCACCTGATCCAGCTTGTTGGCGTACCAGCGGACCAGGACGTTGTTCGTCCCCGGATCG
>Ga0256833_1001246_pt1 | contig 18938 bp, 16 predicted proteins | sample 356284metaG_FD_190535 | JGI IMG/M metagenome (GOLD analysis project Ga0256833, IMG submission 190535) | Hydrothermal vent microbial communities from Mid Atlantic Ridge, Atlantic Ocean - 356-284 | ecosystem: Environmental > Aquatic > Marine > Hydrothermal vents | place: Atlantic Ocean: Mid... | reverse complement strand
CTTGAAAATACCCGCCATCCGTCCTCCCGGGACACTTACGCTCTTTTATTCACGGTTTACACGTAATCTGATTATAGAATCTCAGGAGAATTGAATCAAGCCGCGAATTCAACTCATAAGTGCAACTCGGGAGTTTGACCTTGAGAATTATTATAGAACACCTTGGAGTTTAAGGAAAATCTTTTTCCAACGCTCTTCACGTTTTCTTTGAGCTGATTCTTCTTTTCCCTTGATTTCCCAGAATTCACTTGTGGTTGGGACGATATCGGTAACCTGGAGGGCTTTAGGTTCACAAACCTCCACACACTTGGGTGTTCCTCCGCAAAGGTCGCATTTAACGGCCTTATCATCCAGAATTTCAATCATGCCGAAGGGACAGCTCTCCTCACAAACCCTACATCCTGTGCAAAGGTTAGCATTCAGCAGGATTATTCCGTCTCTTCCCCTTTTCAATGCCTCTACTGGACATACTTCAAGGCACGGGGCATTCTCGCACTGGTAGCAAATGAGAGGAAAAGAAACCCCTTCCCTCGGGAAACTTACCACGTGAATACGTGCTCGCCCAGGTTGGAATAACCCTTCTTTGAACGCGGAACAGATCAGCATGCAGCGTTTGCAGCCGGTGCACTTTTCCCAATCGACACGAATCCGTTTCGTCACCATTCCCTTAATCTCCATAAAGCGATGAAAGACCAAGTTTCAAAAGAGTTTCCGGTTTAGGGATACCACTATCGTCCCATCCTCTGCGTTCATAATAAAGGGATAACATGGTTTCAAAGTCCTCTTTCGAAATGATTCGACCATCCGATGGACCCCGTCGGAGAGGCTGCTCTGTTAACCTTGATGGCAAATAGTCATCACTTCTATCAAATCCAACTTTCAAGTTAAGCAAGCGGATCAGGTTCCAAATTCGTTCTCCGGTTTTTGTGATCTCATCTACACTTACGATTTTCCCCATTCCGAATTTTAGAAACTCGGCCAGAATTTCCGGCGTTATCGAAGCCCAGAAATCACAAAATCCAAAGGACCACTTAACGCTGTTGAAATCCTGGCCCCGAATAACCCAAGAAACCATGGTCTCGATATCGAAGGGGTTTTCCTTGAAAACGGTGAAAGCACGCAGGTGGCAGGCCCCGCGTTCAGAGGTTGCATAAGCGAGGCCCATTCCATAATTCCCCCGGGGATCGTAAGCGGGTAATTCCAAATTTTTCACTGCCACGGCCATATTCTCTCCCCCGAATTGTTTACCCAGGATCTGGACGCCTAAGGCAAGTTCCCTCCCTCTCGAACTGCTTTTTCCGGCGACTTCCTTTGGGATGGATAAATAGTTCTCCACGTCACCGAAGCGAATGCCGAAATCGTGACGACCTCTTTCCGTCATCTCCATGGCAAAGGCAAGGATATCGCCCATGGACATGGTATCCAACCCTAAATCGTCGCATAATTCGTTAAATCGAGCTATAGCCCGGACGTCGGAAATACCGCAGTTGGCCCCGGCCAGGGCGAGAGTTTCGTATTCTGGGCCCTCAACCCGAACCTCGTCGAAGCGAACGAAGTTCCCACATCCAAGAGGACAACTCACGCATGCTCGCGAACGTGCCTTTATCGATTTTACAGCTTCTGTTCCGATTTCATACCAGTCATCCCAGCTCCCAAATTGGAAATTTTGCACGGGGAGAATTCCCAAATCGTTCGTGTAGGTAACGAGGATTGGTGTTCCATCAGTTTTCGCCCAGAGGTTCGCATCGGTCATAAGGTTCTCATTGGAAACTCGGCGAACATAATCAAGAAAACCTTGCATATCCGCCACTTTCACACTGCCTTTTCCCCGCACCACGATGGCTTTCAGATTCTTGCTCCCCATAATGGCACCGGATCCTGCACGCCCGAATTGCCGATAGCATTCACTACCAATACACGCAAAAGGAGCCTGGTTCTCACCGGCAGGACCTATCGACATTACCTTGGCTTCTAAATCCCCTTCTTTCTCCTTGAGAAATTTTTCAGTTTCAAAAATCCCTTTCCCCCAAAGGTCAGTAGCATCTTCAATGGTGGCCTCACCGTCTCGAATTCGGAGATATACAGGAGAATCAGCTTTGCCTTTGATAATCAATCCATCGAACCCCGCATATTTGATCTCTGCGGCCATTGCCCCTCCCATGTTCGATTCGAAGACGGTTTCCGTTTTTGGAGATTTGGATACGAGAACCAAGCGTGACGTAAGGGGGGCTAAAGTCCCTGCCAGGGGACCGGTCATGAAAACCAGCACATTGTCAGGAGAGAGAGGATCAGCATGAAAATCCAGTGTTTCCAACAAATACCTGAAGGCTAATCCCATCCCCCCAACATAGGTATCAAGCCATTCCTCTCGGGTAGGGACAGGTTTGACTTCCCCATGGTCTAAGTCTACATAAAGGATTTTCCCCTGATAAAGAAACACGTTTAATCTCCCACTAATCAAGGAGTTAATGTTGATGGATTCGCAAAAAGTCAGATTTTACCATAATCAGCCTTGTAACCCATTGAAATTATTATGACCAAAATTCAAAAATCAACCATTTTCAGACTTTTTGCGAGAACGTCAATGTTGGGCTATTTCTTTGACTCTCAATTTTGCAACTATCTTTCTGTAACCTTCCGCCAAGCCTCCCGGATAATACAACATGACGAAAATGAGAAACAATCCATATATGATGAGGTTCAATCCCGGCATGTCGGAAAGAACGGATCGGATTACCTCCATGGCGAAGACAAAAGGAACAGCCGCAACTGCACCACCCCACAGGCTTCCGCGACCACCAATGTATGCGATGACCAGAACTTCCGTCGTCTTGGCGGTAGACATTAGATCCGGTGTAAGAACCCCGTAGTAGTGGGCATAAAACCCTCCGATCCATCCCGCGAAGGCACATGCAAGAATAAAGTTTACCACACGAAATTTGAGGGGATTGATGCCGGAGGTTCGCGCCGCCTCCATGTTCTGGCCAATCGCCCGAAAAGCGAGGCCATAGTGGGACTGAATAACGAGTTTCATGACCAGATATGTCACGAACATCATCCCAAGAATCGTGTAATAATATGGAACATTCGAGGCTGTTTTGTACAGGGTGGGACAGGGCAGCCCTAGGGATCCTCGTGTTAAAAACACTAATTTCGTAGCCAACCCCATTAGGGCAAGCCCGACAAACCACGTAAAACATAGAATCATCATTCCCCGAAGACGCAAACTCACGAGGCCTGACAAAAGCCCGAGGATAGCGGGAGATAAGGCTCCAATAAAAATCGTCAGCCATGGTGAGAGATGAAAACGTATTGCCAAAAGGGCGGAAGTATAAGCCCCTAAGCCGAAAAACCCCATGAACCCGAAATTGATAACGGCGATAAACCCGCCGCTGAAGTCAAAGGCGATAGCGCTTGCTCCTACAATTAGCGCTGCAATCAGCCACCTCAGGATATATTCCTTGTTAAACGGGGGAAACCAAGGCAACAAGAGGAGAAAAACCCCGAAAAGGAGTCCTGGCATGCTTAATCCGATCCGATCTTGGAATTTTTTCATTTTACCTATTCCTTGGTTTCCTTGAAAATCCACGTTACTATTTCTCCCAAATTCCTCTTACTTTGGAACCAAACAGGCCATTCGGTTTTACAATGAGCACCAGCGCAATTAGAAGGACCGGGATGACATACTCCCATCCTTCCCCCACGTAAACGCGGGTCAGTATTTGAAGAAGGGCAATCATAAATCCCCCCGCAGCAGCACCTGCAATATTTCCGAATCCAACGATAATGATGACGAACCAGGAGTTATACAATGGTTCCAAGCCTACAGTGGGATACGATGGATACATAAACAAAAGACTCCCCCCTGCCATGGCCGCGAGGGCACAGCTCATGATCATGGCGAGGAGCTGAATATTGTCCACGGAAATCCCTACCATAAGGGCCCCCGTCTCATCCTGAGAAACAGCTCTTAAGGCTTGCCCAACCTTTGTATACTTCATGAAAACCCAAAAAATCGCGATGGTCACGATGGCAAGGACGCTGGCAAAAAGACGATCGATGGAGATATAAACACCAAAAAGAGAAACTGGAGGAAGCGGCCAATATCGTACAATCCCTTTGTACTGGGTTCCAAAGATCAACTGGTGGGCATTTATCAAGATGACTGAAATACCCAGGGTAAGAAGAAAACAGTTCATCAACCAGTTTTCCTTGCTCCTTTTCCGAAGAGGGTAAAACACCAGCCGATCCGTCAAGATTCCTGACATCCCTCCTACCACAAAGGCACTAAACACTGCGATGACTGGCGCCACCAGCGTAAGGAGATGGTTAGGGTGACTCTCGAGATGCTGGTGTAAAGGGGTAAAAACGTAATAAGCCACCAGGGTTCCGATCATGAAATATTCACCATGGGCAAAGTTGGAAATATTCATCACCCCGAACATCAAGGTCAGCCCCATGGCCATGAGGGCCCACATGCCACCCGTCACAAGAATATTGATGATAACGTAAGCCCCTTGATCCATAGCCGCGTAAGCGGCGATGACAAGGGTCACAAGAATCGTTATTCCCGCTGACGATTTCAACCATCGGAAAAATCGCACAATAACAGGTTCCATAACGATGGCTTCACCCACGTTACTCAAACCTCCGCAAATCATACCCCAAGATAAATCTTTCGAATATGCTCATTCCTTGAAAGCTCAACGCGTGATCCTTCGAGAACGATTTTCCCTCTTTCTAAAACATATCCCCGATCCACTACTTGTAGCGTTTTTGTAACGTTCTGTTCCACGAGAAAAATCGTAACTCCTTTTTTGTTTAAAACCTCAAGGGCTTGAAAAACCGTATCCACCACACGGGGCGCCAAACCAAGAGAAGGTTCGTCCACGAGCAGGAGAGATGGGTCAGACATGAGGCTCCTGCCAATGGCCAACATCTTGCGCTCTCCTCCGCTCAATGTCCCGGCGAGCTGGATACGCCTTTCTGCCAACCTGGGGAAAAGTTCGAACACAAAATTCATTAGGGCCTCTTTTTTCTTTTTTCCCCGGATGGTATAGGCACCCATTGACAAGTTTTCCATTACGGTCATACCCGTAAATAAGTTCATCTCCTCGGACACAAGACTGATTCCCATGCGGCAAATCTGATCCCCTTTCTTGTCTCCTATAGAGATTCCCTTAAAAAATATCTCTCCACTTTTTATCTCAATAAGCCCGGCAATAGATTTGAGAACCGTACTTTTTCCAGCCCCGTTTGGCCCAATAAGGCAAACGTATTCTCCTTCATTTATCACAAGGGAAACATCCCATAGCACATGTAGGAAATCATAACAGGTATTCAGATTATTAACTTCAAGCATATCGACACGCCACCTAATTCGTCGAAGCATTTCCCAGGTATGCCTCGTTCACAACCGGATCCCTCGCCACTTCCATTGTTGGCCCTTCCGCAATCTTGTTTCCGAAATTGAGAACCACCAAACGATCGGAAAGACCCATGATGACCTGCATGATATGCTCAATCATTAAAATAGTGATCCCGCTGTCCCGAATACGCCGGATAATGTTCATTAATTCTTCCAGCTCTGCCCCTCGCAATCCGGAGGCCAATTCATCCAAGAGGAGAAATCTCGGTGAACTTGCCAGGGCTCGGGCCAAATCCAGTCGCTTAAGCTGAACAGCATTAAGCTTTTCCGTCAACATATTTTCCGGCATGCCAAACTCTACAAACTCCAACTTCTCACGTGCCACGGACACCGCTTCCGATACCTTTCTCTGGCGCCGTTCACCAAAGATCCCAGCCACCATGACATTCTCGATAACCGTCATCTTTGGAAAAGGTCGAGGGATTTGAAAGGTTCGGGAAAGTCCTCGATGGCACATCTCTTCTGGTGGCAGCCCTGTAGTCTCCTCACCAAGAAAATATACGGAACCAGCGGTAGGGGGATCCAATCCAGCTATTGCATTTAGGAACGTGGTTTTTCCGGCGCCATTTGGTCCTATCAACCCGACGATTTCTCCCTCGTTCACATACATGGAGACATTATCCACAGCTTTAAGCCCATCGAAATACTTAGATAATCCCTTCGTCTCTAAAACCCGCATCATGTAATGCCTTTTGAATCCCCCTACCCTTTCAAGTTGTTACTTCTTAAATACCGGTTCTTTTTCCCTTAAATCTTTTGGATAGACAATATAGCTTTTTCCATTCATGTACTGGATAACAGGGAGAAACCAATAATCAGTCCCAACGATGGGATCATTAAAGGTTTTAGGATTGTACGCAATTTTTTTCACCATGATGGCTCCATCCTTTTGACCGTAAGTCAATTTTCCCGGACAAACCTCGTCTACGATCAGCTTGCGAATCGTTTTTTTATCCAGTTTGCCGTATTTTTTCAACGTCTCTTTCAGAATCTTGATAAAGAAATGAACATTATCATGATTCAACCCGCTGGCGGTCGCTCCCGGCGCGTAGCCATACTTCTTTTTGTAAGCCTCCGCCCAGGTTTTTGCCTTTTTTGTGCCAAACTTGGGAATCATGTCGAAAACACCGTTGGATGCCTTCCCCGTGAGTTTGTACCATTCGCCAATCCAACCCAGGCCATCGTTGATGATGACAGATTTGACTCCGATCTCTGCAGCCTGCTTGATAAAGGCAGCGGAAACTGCAGGCGCGGAAGATGATCCAGCTAAAACAGCCACACCCTTCTTCTTGTATTTTCCCATGAGGGGATAGAAATCGGTCTGGGTTTTGGAAAAGAAATCGGACGAAACAATCATCCACCCCTTGGATTCGAAACTTTTCTTCAAACCGCCTACGACTTCGCGCCCCCAATCGTTGTCGATGCCATAAAGAGCAACTGTCTTCTTAGCTGGCTTGAATTTACCACTCTTTATGGCATCCTCGAGGAGCTGCACATAGGCTATTGAAAGTTTGGAAACAATAGGATATCCCCGCATCCAGAGTCCTTTGTATTTCGGACCGGACTTGTATTTTTCTACTGCACTTGAAGCTCCGCCCATGGAACCTACATTGGGTATCTCATATTTCGCCGCCAAATCCATCAGGGCCAACATTACGCTACTGTACCATCCGCAAATCGTAGCTTGAACACCTTGGCGCTCGGCAGCTTCGGAATATGCGCTGGCCGCCTTCGCAGGATCCCCTTGTGTATCTATATAAACGAGCTTGATTTTGTAATCCCCCACCTTGTAGCCGATACTCTCGAAGGCCATCTTGGCGGTGTTCTTGATCTCCTCCCCTGTCCTCGCAGACCCCCCAGTAAAGGGACCAATAACTCCGACTTTAAGAATCTTTTCGGCATGCACGGGAATGGATGTGACCAAAACTCCCATGCTGATAATCATGATTCCTGCCACGAAAGCCTTCCAATACCCTTTCATTTTTACCTCCTCCTTTTTGTTGATTTTCCACCTCGCCATCTACACCCGAAGCCGTCATTTTTAGTAGATGACGAAAATCAAATTCTCAGAACAATTTTATCCTAGTTTACCCTTATTTCTCTCACTTGAATCTCCCGAAATTTCACGGGGGCGCCCAGATCCGTCATTCCCTTTAAAAACTCCAAAGGATTTAAACATTCGGCCGCTATGACGCCGCGATCCGTCTTACCTTGAACACACATTTTTGCACCCACGACCACCGGTGCAGCCACGTAGACGTTTGAGGCACCGAATTTCTTGTAGATTTCCAAACGCTCTTCAGCGGTAAGATAAAGAAACGTAGGGAAAAATATTTTGTATTCCACGTCTTCACCCCTTTCCGAGCCTTTTACATCGACGCTCGTTCCTGCAACCACCTTCAAGGGCGCTCCGGCCGCTTCCTCGGTTTCCTCTAAAAAAGAATTCACAGGACGTTTAACCAGGGCCATTAAGACATCAAAAGGAGAAACTTCCACATCCTTGACTCTGATGGGTTCCATTTTTGCAAATCCCGTTTTGATAAGAGTACCCGCTTGGTAATCAACCGTGTACTTGAAATCGCAATAACGCATTCCTTTACCAATGAAATGTGGTAAGGTAATAGGCTCTTGGTGTTGATGGGTTACGAGTGGAATCTCGCCAACAGGTTCCGGAAAAGCATAGACCTCATAATTACTGAAAATCGGGAATTTTTTATACTGACCGTCGACATAGACTGTTGGTTCGACAGCGTATCCCCATAACGCACGAAATGGCGACCATGTTGGAGACCACGCGGATACAATTTCATCTTTGGGTTTTCGAATGTTTCTTCCAAGCTTTATTTTGATACTTTCCACTTTATCGAGCTTGTCGCAGGCGTAACGAGCCAAAATATTCACCACCCCGGGTGAGCTTCCACATCCAACCAAAGCGGTTAGCCCTGCCGACTTATATTCTTCATCGAAACGGATGGGACGCTTCTCGATGATGTCTCTCAGGATATTTTCCCTTGCCCTGATATCCATCAGTTTCGGCTCACCAAAAGAAGTATCCACGTAGTGCGCCCCAACCTCCAGAGCAGCTTGCATGATCATTGGATTGAAAATCGTCACAGTCAAGTTGATGATTACGTCAACTCCTTTCGCAACCTTCTTCAAGGAAGCAACGTCGGAAGCATCAACCCATACGCCTTGTACTTTATCGCTGCCCACCTTTTCAATCACCTTTTCAACAAGATCCATGTCGATATCAGCAAGCAATATCCTGGACACATCTTTATCTTTGGCAAGAATCGAGACACAAGGTCCTCCCTGTGCTCCCGCTCCGACCACCATAACCTTCATATCTGTCTCCTTTTTGTCACTCTTGCTCCGCCAAAGATGACTTTTAGTCTTTATTAGGTTAAATACACCTTCACAGAGATGCTATGATTGTCATCTCCATCAATGTACCCGCCACCTATTTCCCCTTATCAGCTTAAGACAGCTTCCAAGTAGACCATCGTTCGTTTAGCTTATTGAGCCTGGGTCGCCACCACTCAGAATTAAAGCTGAACTGCTTTTTCAGGTTCTCTGGGTAAGTAGGAAGTTCTTTTTGCCTGTCCTTGTCAATGTAATTATAGGCAAGCTTGTTTGATGGCCCATAGGCGATGAGTTTTCCACATTGATACCCTTGGCGTTTCGGATCAAGCGCAAACTGGATGAATTTCATGGCTAATTCCTTGTTCTTTGCTCCCTTGGGAACTGCCCACACATCCCAGTCATAAGCCGCGCCTTCCCATACGATAACCAGGGGAATTCCTTTTGCTTGCGCAACGTTTACTCGTCCATTCCATGCCGAGCTCATGGCCACAGCTCCGGAAGTCAGTTGTTGTATGGATTGGGCGCCCGATTTCCACCAGGAATCAATATGATCTTTTATTTGATTCATTTTTTTAAACGCCCGATCTACATCCAACGGATATAGCCTATCTTTGTTTACGCCATCTGCAATGAGGGCAAACTCAAGGTTGAATGGAGCCAAATCTTTCAGAGAACGTGCACCAGGATAATTTTTTACATCCCAAAAATCCGCCCAGTTTTTGGGGGCTTTTTTCACAAGCTTCTTGTTGTAAGTCAGCGCTGTGGTAAAAGCGATATTCCCAATACCGCATTTGAAAATCGCCTGTTTCGTAATATTTTTGAGATTTACGATGTTTGTATCGATTGGTTCCAAAAGGTTTTCCGCCGTCGCGGTTGCGAGCGTCCTTGTCGCAATGTCTATGACATCCCATTCCACGTTTCCACTTTCTACCTGTGCCTTTATCTTTGCTAAATCTGGTCCCGTCGCCTCAACAATCTCGACCCCCATCGTCTTTGAAAAGGGTTCAAAAAATGCCTTTCTTTGTGAGGCCTGGTATGATCCACCCCATGAGCAAATGACCAACTTTTTCTTGGAAGTCGCCGTCGCCTTCCGAATGAAAACGTGCGGCCCGACTGCTGCAGCAGCCGTCATTAAAGCACCCTTTTTCACAAACTCTCGTCTTGTTATCCTCTTTTTCCCCATCTTCCCCTCCTTTTTCCCTCCCTTCGGAGGTCATTTTGTTTACCTACAGACATAGCAAAAGACATACCATCAACAATTATTCATAAAAACATTATAATAACACCGTGTTATGTGTCAGGTAAGGTTGGCCCCATTATTCAGTAATTCGAAATGGAATCATAGATACAATAGAAAACTATAAAACTTAAAACAGAACACAAGTCAAGGATAATTCCATATAGAATCAAATGATTCTATATGGAATTATTTAATTGCCTTAATCCATATTTCTTTATTTTCTTCACGACGGATGACTGGCTGATGCCAAGCATTTCAGCCAAGCGATAAGTATTTTTTTCCTTCTCCATAGCTTCTTTTAAAATACGTTTTTCTGTGTTAAAAAGAATTTGTTTTAATCCATGTTTTTTATCCAGGACAGATCTTTCCCCCCGTCCACCCGGAAAAAGATGGACTACTACCTGAGGACCATTGATTACAGTGGTGTCAGCCGTAATGATAATTCTTTCGACCAGATTCTTTAACTCCCTGATGTTTCCAGGCCAGTGGTATTTTTTCAACTCTTCCAAGGCTTCGCGTGAAAAACGTTTCTGAAATCCATATCTTCTATTGAAGATTTCAAGAAAATATTCCGCGAGACGAGGGACTGCCTCGAGCCTCTCTCTCAACGGTGGCAAAACAATTGGAAACACATTCAAACGGTAATAGAGATCTTCTCTGAACCTGCCTTCTCTCACCATAACTGCCAAGTCATTATTACTTGCCGCAATAATTCGACAATCCACATGAATTAGCTTCGTTGAACCTACACGTACAAACTTTCGTTCTTGAAGAAAATGCAGCAATTTTACCTGAAGTTTCAAAGGAATCTCAGAAATCTCATCCAGAAACAGGGTGCCACCGTTGGCAATCTCTACAAAACCGATTTTCCCTTCATTTTTTGCACCAGTAAAAGCCCCTCTTTCATAGCCAAAAAGCTCCGATTCAATGAGATTGTCGGGAAAAATCCCGCAGTTTACCTCAACAAAAGGGCCCTCTCTCCGATTACTAAGCTGGTGAATGTAGCGTGCCAACACATTCTTTCCAACACCCGATTCTCCCTGTAAAAGTATCGTCGTGTCAATTTTAGCCAGCCGATTTACCGTATCAATAATCTGCCTGAAAGAAGAACTCTCAACAACCAAGTTTTCGAACATGGATCTGGATTCGCGCAGTCGGCTTAGTTCTTTTCTATATCTGCCCACCAGCAATGACTGATCTTCTAACTCCTGTTTTAGTCTTATAAGTTCCGTCATGTCTTTACTGATACTTACCACTCGTGAAATTTTTCCAGAACTGTCGAACACAGGGGTAGCCGTCACCATCACCCGTTTGCCGCTTTTTGTTTCTTGAATAATTGTGGCAGGCTTTTTTTCTTTTAATACTTTTACTGTCACAGATGGATAAAAGACTTTGCGCTTTTCAAGATCCTGAACATATTTCCCGATGATTTCACCTGCAGTAGACCCACACATTTCAATGGAAGGCTGGTTCGCACGAAGAGTTTTGCCCTCCCCGTCCGTGACAAAAACACCATCGTATGAAGAATCATAAATGGCTTTTAGTTCCTGGTTCAACTCAATAAGCTCGTTAACCGCATCATTAGTGGAAAGGAGAGGATAAAAACGAAACACGTCGAAATGATCATTCCCAACAATCATTGATTCTCGGCTAACTTTGTATTCATCGTAAAATTGTTCGTGTTCACTGTTTTTTATGATGTTTCTAAGAGAGGGGGTTTCCGAGATGATTTGGTCAAGATTTTGATTTATGACCTCATCAATATCTCTGCCTAAAAGTTTAACAACCAGATTGTTCACGTAGACGATTGCCTTTGAGTAACTGCTAACAACCAGAATTCCCTCAACACTATGGTCGAGAAGCTTTTTAAATAAGATTTTTTCATCCATGCGCCGTCCCCTAGTTTGAAATGTTTCCGACGGTTGATACGTGTATTCTATGGAACTCGGCTACCTATTCACAGTGTAAGGTTTGGAGCATAGCTGGGCAGGATTTTCCTTCCATTAACGCTTTTCCCTTCTCCGTCACATATCCAGAGCCCGTCGAACGACGATTCGATGATCGCGTCGAGAACATCCGCGTGGTGCTTGAAAATACCCGCCATCCGTCCTCCCGGGACACTTACGCTCTTTTATTCACGGTTTACACGTAATCTGATTATAGAATCTCAGGAGAATTGAATCAAGCCGCGGGACAAAGGAGGAGGCGCTCAGTCAGAGCGTTTCGCGGCCTTGAAAAATGAAGACTTTAGTAAAGGCTATCAGTCAATAACTGCCAGCCGCCAGCCACTTCTCTCGCTCTCTCGCCAAGGCTTCGGCGGTCGGGTTTTCCACTTACTCATCATTGACACCTCCTACGTTTGTCTTTAAGATTCGTTTAATGCAAAACAATAATTTTCTACCTATCCTTCACCCCAAGCGCAGTCTCGGCCAAAATTTCCTCGCGGATCCAAACACGGCCCGCTGGATCGTGAAACAGGCGGGAGTCGCCCCGGTTGACCATGTCATCGAGATCGGCCCCGGAAAAGGCATCCTAACCCGGGTCCTCCTGGAAACCGGCGCGCAAATCACCGCCATCGAAAAGGATACCTCCCTCTGTAAATACCTTGAAAGGCAATTCGTGGGTCACACAAGCCTCACCCTTATCGAGGCCGATGCAACGCATTTCCCGTGGGAGACGATCGCTGACGAGCGAAACCGGGCCATTCTCGTGGGCAATCTTCCTTACAATGTTTCGACACAGATTCTCTGGGATCTCCTGGATAAAACTGGATATTTCAAAAGGTGGCAGTTTCTTTTTCAGAAAGAGGTGGCGGAGAGGCTCTGCGCCGAAAAAGGGTCCGCCTCTTACGGGGCGTTGTCCGTCTTCACGCAGTCGGTCACTCACCCTACCCTCGTGAGAATCTTCCCTCCGAAATTCTTTTCCCCGCCGCCGAAGGTCGATTCCGCCCTTGTCTCGTTCGAGATTCTTTCCCTCTCAACTCCTTCCCCAATGAAAAACAAATCGTTCGTCCGAATCGTCAAGGCCGCCTTTTCCCACCGCCGAAAGATGCTCCGCAACAACCTGAAACCTCTGTTCGGTGGAGACGCGCGGGCGCTGGCATCTTTCCTTTCCCGCGCGGGGATTCCCGGCACGCTGCGCGCGCAGGATCTGTCGGTCGCGGATTATCTGGATCTGGCAAACATATATTCAGAAATGTTTTCATCGTAATTTCATGTATTCGCTTAATCCCATGCGGCTCAAACCCAGATATTTGCCATGGATTGACGGTTTTTTTTCAGACTACGCCTTATACCTTTATATTTCAACGTTTTAGCGCTTTCCGTCGCCGCATTCGCTTTCGTCTTTAACCTTTTTCCCTGTGTCTTAGTTTCCCCTCTCCAATTTATCGTCGCTTCCCCTATTTTTTTGTTTACATAATCGTTTTAGTGATTATATTTTGACCGACGAAAAAAATTTCATCTGGAGGAGAAAATGATACGATTTGACAAGTTTACACTCAAGGCCCAGGAGGCCATACAAGCGGCACAGAAAATCGCGGAAGGACGTCAGCACCAACAGATCGAGCCGGAACACCTGCTCCAGGCGCTGATCGAACAGCCGGAGGGGATCATCCAGCCGATCCTGCAGAAGCTGGGCGCCTCGAAAGAGGCCATCCTTGGAGGGATCGAGTCCGCCCTGGCGAAGAAACCCTCTGTCACGGGTGGCGGCGTTGGGGAAATCTACCTATCCCCCGCACTGAACCAGATCTTTGAAAAGGCACTGGCGGAAGCCGACCGCATGAAAGACGAATACATCAGCACTGAGCACCTGCTCATCGCCATAGCGGATGACGAAACCTCTGAGGCGGGACGTATCCTGCGGGAAAACGGCGTGACAAGGGACGCCGTCTTCACCATCCTGAAAGATATCAGGGGAACCCAGCGGGTCGTGGATCAGAATCCCGAGGACAAGTACCAGGCCCTGACCAGATACAGCCGGGACCTGACGGAAGAGGCCCGGAAAGGGAAGCTGGACCCGGTCATAGGCCGCGACGAGGAGATCCGGCGGGTCATCCAGGTCCTTTCCCGGCGGACCAAGAATAACCCGGTCCTCATTGGAGAACCGGGTGTTGGTAAAACCGCCATCGTGGAGGGACTCGCCCAGCGTATCGTCAACGGGGATGTCCCGGAAAGCCTTAAAAACAAGCGGCTCGTGGCCCTGGACCTGGGCGCGCTCATCGCCGGCGCCAAGTTCCGCGGGGAGTTTGAGGACCGTCTCAAGGCCGTACTGAACGAGATTATCGAGTCGGAAGGTCAGATCATCCTCTTCATCGACGAGCTTCACACCCTCGTTGGCGCCGGGTCCGCCCAGGGCTCCATGGACGCCTCCAACATGCTCAAGCCCGCCCTCGCCCGGGGTGAATTGCGCTGTATCGGCGCCACGACCCTGGACGAGTACCGCAAGTACATCGAGAAGGACGCGGCCCTCGAGCGGCGTTTTCAGCCCATTTTTGTGGGGGAACCCTCCGTGGAGGACACCATCGCCATCCTTCGCGGCCTGAAGGAGAAATACGAACTCCACCACGGCGTCAGGATCAAGGATTCCGCCATCATCGCGGCGGCGGTTCTCTCGCATCGTTACATCTCGGACCGGTTCCTTCCCGACAAGGCTGTGGATCTGATTGACGAGGCCACTTCCCGCCTGCGTATCGAGATCGACAGCGTTCCCACGGAGATCGATGAACTGCAGCGCAAGATGATGCAGTTGGAGATCGAAAAAGAGGCCTTGAAGAAAGAGACCGATCCCGCCTCATTGGATCGGCTCAAGAAGATCGACGAGGAATTGAGCCAGTTGAAGGAGGAAATCGCCCAGAAGCAGATCCACTGGAAGAACGAAAAGGAGGCAATCCAGAAGATCCGTGACCTCAAGGCGAAGCTCGACGCCTTGAAGAACGAGGAGGCGGAGGCGGAGCGCCGCGGTGACCTGGAAAGGGTCGCGCAGATCCGTTACGGCCAGATGGTAGAGATCCAAAAGGAACTGGAACAGACGCAGAAACACCTGGAAGCGCTTCAGCGTGACAAGAAGATGCTGAAGGAAGAGGTGGACGAGGAAGACATCGCCGCCGTGGTCTCCAAGTGGACGGGCATTCCCGTCTCCAAGATGCTGGAGGGGGAAGTGGAAAAACTCATCCATATGGAGGAGCGGCTCAAACAGCGGGTCGTGGGGCAGGACGACGCCATCGTAGCGGTCTCAAACGCCATCCGTCGCGCCCGCGCCGGATTGCAAGACCCCAACCGTCCCATCGGGTCGTTCATCTTCCTGGGACCCACGGGCGTGGGAAAGACGGAACTTGCGCGCGCTTTGGCCGAGTTCCTCTTCGACGACGAGCAGGCCATGGTGCGCATCGACATGTCCGAGTTCATGGAGAAACACTCCGTCTCACGACTGATCGGCGCCCCTCCGGGATACGTGGGATACGAGGAAGGCGGATACCTCACCGAGGCGGTCCGGAGACGCCCCTACTCCATCGTCCTCCTCGATGAAATCGAAAAGGCGCACCCAGACGTTTTCAACATCCTGCTCCAGATCCTGGACGACGGGCGCCTGACGGACGGCCAGGGCCGAACAGTGGATTTCAAGAACACCGTCATCATCATGACCTCGAACCTGGGAAGCCACTACATCATGGAGATCGGCACCTCCCGCTACGAGGAGATGAAGAACAAGGTCATGGAGGTCCTGCGCCAGTCGTTCAAGCCGGAGTTCCTGAACCGCATCGACGACATCATCATTTTCCACGCCTTGACGCGGGAACATATCCGGAGAATCGTCGACATCCAGCTCCAGCACCTGCAGAAACTCCTGGAGAACCGGAAGCTCAAATTGGAAGTGGACGACAGGGCGAAGGACAGGCTCGCGAACCTGGGATACGACCCTAACTACGGCGCGCGCCCGCTGAAGCGGGTCATCCAGAAGGAGCTGCAGGATCCCCTCGCCATGGAAATCCTGAGCGGCAAATACAAGGAAGGCGACACCATCCACGTCACGGTGGATGATGATCGGTTCGTTTTCCATTAATTTGCCGGGGGTGCTTTTCTTTTGAGACAGGGCCTGCCGGTAAGCCAGACCCTGTCTCTCCGCGCTCCGGCTTCACGCAGAAAATTTACCTATCGGGCGTTGACATTGTTGACACCTACTTTTCCCGTTGATAGATTAGCCTCAATGGGAAAAGCGCTCAAAAGGGCTGCATTTGAAGTTTAAAGGCCTCATTTATTTTTTGTTTTTTATCCTTACCCTCATTTACAACGCGGCCGTTGCGCCGACTCCCGCTTTTCCTCATGCCTTGCCGGGAACCTACAATTACGTCACGGTTCAAAACCGCAATGTATCCTACCGCCTGATTATCTCCGGGATCGACATGTGCCGACTGACCCACTGGAACTGCGAGGACCTGACGGAAAAAGATATCGGGCGTTTGAGACAGGCCCGCGTCGAGGTGGAAAGGAGGCTCAACGAGGGTATTCGTATCCTGCAAGGGGGAACCCTCCTTCCGTTACATCTCACTACTATTGGCCCCCTTCCCTTCGGTTTTGAAATCACCATGTCCGCCCATGCCCCACAGGACATCGATGCCCTGACGATTCACTACACCCTCCTGAAAAAGAAAAATCCCTCCTACCAATCCTTCTTTAATCTCGAAACACCGGGGATGAAGGACAAAACCCGCCTCTTTATCCTGGACGGACGGCATACCATTCTAAAATGGCGGCGAGGGGGAAGCGTGGAGGTTTGCGCCGAAAGCCCCCTGCGGCAGCGGCTCTTCGACCTCCAGTCCTTCGTCACCCGGGACCTGTCCACCGCCTGGCTTTTTATCGGGTTTGTCATGGCCTTTTTCCTGGGGATCGGGCACGCATTCACCCCCGGACACGGCAAATCCCTCATGGCGGCCTACCTGGTGGGACAGCATGGGCGCATCAAAGACGCGGTGGTCATGGGGCTGACCACCACCTTCACGCACACGTTCAGCGTGATCTTGCTGGGACTTGTCATCATGTTCTTCTCCCACATCATCCTGCCGTCCACCCTCTTTCCCTGGGTGGCGCGCGTTTCGGCGATTCTCATCATCGCCACGGGGATCTATGTCCTTTACGCGAGGCTGAGGGATAAAGGAGTGCCGCAACATTCCCATGACCACAGCCACGATCATCTACACCCTCACACCCATCCGCATACGCATTCACACGCGCACATTCATCACCATCCCAAGGACGTGTCCCGCAACCGTTCCCACACCTGGCAAGCCTTCTGGCTCTCCTTCTCCGGGGGAATCATCCCCTGCCCTTCCGCCATGGCGGTCTTGTTCGCCGCCATCTCCATCGGGAAGATCGGCTACGGGATCCTGATGATCCTCATTTTCTCCCTGGGCTTGGGGGCAACCCTGGTGGCGATTGGCATTGCCATCCTGACCTCAAGGAACTTTCTTATCCGGATTGAAAAGGCGAGCGCCCTTTTCAGGCACCTAGACCTGGTCGGCCCCGCCTTCATTATCGTCATTGGAATCTTGTTTTTGATTCACGGGCCTTTTGGGTCCGTAAAAATCTAAGGGAAAGGAGGGAGATTGAACGTCGTTTTTCAGCAACGAAACAACCATTGAACACAAAAGGAGAGATTGAATGAAGACATTGACCGTTATCTTGGCAATCGTGATGCTGGGCCTCGTGGGAACCGTCAGCGTGGCATCGGCGGGGAAATGGGCCGTGGTGGTCGTGGACGTCCAGGGAGACTTTACGACCCTGAAGAAGGGATCCCTGGCCGTGAAGGGAACCGATGCCGCCTATCTCGACAAGGTCGTCGCGGCGGTGAAGGCGCTGAAGGCCAAGGGCCTGAACATCTATGCCACACAAGACTGGCATCCGAAAGACCACCTCTCTTTCTTCACCAACCATCCGGGCAAAAAACCCTTTTCCGTTATCAAACTCCACGGCAAACCGCAGGTTCTCTGGCCCCCGCATTGCGTCCAGGGCACGGAAAACGCGAAACTCCTCGTGGACAAGTCTCTTTTTACTCTCGTGGCCCAGAAGGGAATGATGAAGGACTGGGATAGCTATTCCGGTTTCTACATCGGGGATAGCAAGAAGACCGTTCTCGAAAGCGCCTTGAAAAAGGCCGGGGTGGACAAGCTCATCATGTTCGGCATTGCCACGGACTACTGCGTGAAGAGCACAGCCATCGACGGCGCCAAGTTGGGCTTCAAGGTCACCGTCATCGAGGATCTTTGCCGGGGTGTGGATCCCAAGACCAGCGCCGCCGCCGTCAAGGAGATGGAAAAAAACGGCGTCAAGGTGGTCAAGGCCCTCGACATGTCCATGATAAAGTAGAAAGAAACGTTTCGACCCGAAGGGGGGAGGCATTCACTCCTCCCCCTTCTTTTGTCGTTTTGGCTTGTTATCGCCTGTATTTCCCCATCAAGTGGGCTTCGCCCAGGACATGCCCCTTGATGGCGGAAAGAAGTTGCCGTTTCGTGGCTCCCGGCGAGAGGTCAAGCTTGGTGTCAAGGGCGTAGAGCTTGAAAAAGTACCTGTGGGCGGGACCTTTCGGGGGACAAGGGCCGCCGTATCCGACGCGGTGAAAATCGTTTATTCCCTGCCGCGTTCCATCCGGAAGTTCCTTGATGGCGGGAATTCCCTTGGGGAATCCCTTCGACTGGGAGGGGATATTGTAAACCACCCAGTGCACCCACGTGCCCGCGGGGGCGTCCGGGTCGTCACAGATCAACGCGAAACTCCGGGTGCCTTCCGGCGCTCCCGTCCACGCGATCTCCGGGGAGATATCCTTCCCGTCGCAGGTATACGACGTTGGGATGTCTTCTCCCTCCTGAAATGCTGGGCTGCTGATGGTAAAGGCCATGGCTTGTCCTCCTGTCGT
>Ga0256833_1001245_pt1 | contig 18950 bp, 16 predicted proteins | sample 356284metaG_FD_190535 | JGI IMG/M metagenome (GOLD analysis project Ga0256833, IMG submission 190535) | Hydrothermal vent microbial communities from Mid Atlantic Ridge, Atlantic Ocean - 356-284 | ecosystem: Environmental > Aquatic > Marine > Hydrothermal vents | place: Atlantic Ocean: Mid... | reverse complement strand
GGATTAGAGAGAATTGGCAAGGCAATTAGGAGTGCTACAAAAGACTCTTTAATCTCTGCATATTCAAAAAAAGGCAAAAGTGGCAAGACATTTGGATTTCACAAAACTATGGATATTGCAGGGGAGCTAATCGGTAGCATAATAGCCTTTTTAGCACTTTTTTATCTTGGGCAAAGCGAGGGTGTTTTTAAGAGTATTTTTGCTTTTACTCTAATTCCTGGAATTTTAGCTGTAATAGTAGTTGCATTTTTTGTGCAAGATGTGCCTTACAGTGCCAAGAGAAAAACTCAAAAGATAGATTTAAGCCAAGATTACCATTTGCTACCTATAATGCTTTTATATTTTGGATTTACATTTTTTATATTTAGCGATTCATTTTTTATTTTAAAGGCAAAAGAGGTAGGATATGAGATGGCATATATTCCATTATTGGTTATTTTGTTAAATCTGACTCAAACACTATTTAGCTACTATTTTGGTCTAAATATAGATAAATTTGGTGCAAGAAGAGTTCTTTTAATCTCTTTTATATTTGGTATTATCTCAATGGCACTTTTGCATTTTAATTTTATAATATTAGCATTTATTGCACTTGGACTCTATATTGTTAGCAGCCTAAATGCCATTAGAGCATTAATATCAAATAGTGCTGTTAATAAAGGCAGTGTATATGGCTTTTTATATGGTGGTGTAGCAATAAGTTCAGCTTTAGGTGCATCAATAATTGGCATCATTTGGCATAAGTTTGGTGAAGCTTTTGCAATAAACTTTTCGCTAATAGGTTTAATTGTAGTTAGCTTAATATTTTTGTTTGCAAGAAAATAATTATTTATATCAGCCACCATTATACAACTAAACAATTGTATAATTGTATAATCTTGACCTTTATAAAATTTAGAGTAAAGATATTAATATATAAAATAGACTTTTATATAATAATATTAACCCAAATTATGCAATAGAAATTACCTGCCTTGCAATAGTCATTGTGCCGTGGGCATTTACAAAAAATCATCACCTAACCTTTGGGTTAAGTTCAAATTTTTTCAAACACCCACAACACAAGCACTATCACTAATTTTAGCAATCCTATTGCATAATTTTGAATTAAAGTATAATATAACGAACATTCTCCAATAAAACTTTTATTCAAGCCCAATAATTTGAACTTTTATATGGTTTTGCTAAAAATTCCGTGTGTTATATAAAAATAGTTGCAAAGCCCTGCTACATAGGCATTTGCAACTATTTTTTGTCGTGACTAAGTTCTTGACTACATAAAATTAAATAAAATGCTTATTTAAGTATCTTATTAATATATTTTCGTGCCTATTTTTGGAGAATGTCCGATATAAAATATCTAATTAAATAAGTGGTGTAGATTCGTGAATTTCTATTGTATAATATGGATTATGTATAAGAATTAGAGACTTAAGTTTATTGAGGTTAATATATTTTCAACTCCCCAACATCCACAGCTTTGCCTTTGCTATTGATTTTAACATACTCTACTATTAAGCCGTGGATTCTGGCGTAGGCGTTGGCTCTATTTAGGGTTGGGTAGATTTGGATGTAGTTGGTGTATATATTTTCTATCATCCAATCTTGTAGCTCATTGTAGCTTTCAAATTCGTAGTCAAAGGCTTTTAGTAGTCTGTTTGTATAAGCATCTACAACAAAGGCTTCTTTGTAACAGGCGTAGTTTAGTATAGCATCTGCACTCTCTTGCCCTATGCCTCTTTGGTTTAGTAGCCAATCTCTTGTTGCACTCTCTTTAAACTCTTCAAAGCTTTTGTAATCTTTTAGAATATTAGTTGATATATCTTTTAGGTATCTGCTTTTTTGTTTGTAAAATCCACTTGGGGTTATTAGATGTTGAAGTAGCTCTATATCTATATTTGAGAATTTTTCTAAAGATAAAGTATTGTTTTGTTTTAAATTGTTTAGGGATTTTTGCACATTTTCCCATTTGGTATTTTGGGTTAAGATGGCTCCTACTAGCACCTCAAAGGTGCCACTGTTTGGCCACCACCATTTATCTTGGCTGATGTTGTCATAGCCTAACTCTTTTAGTTTGATTAAAATTTCTATTAAATTAATCATTTTCCTTTGGTGCAAATGGTATTAAGGCACTTGCCCATGTTAAGCCACCACCAAATGTATCTAGTAGCATTAACTCTTTGGGCTTTAATCTGCCGCTCTCGTAAATGTCGTTAATAGCCATTGGTATTGATGCTGCTGATGTATTACCATATTTGTGAACTGTCAAAACCACTTGGCTCTCGCTCATATTTAGTGCATTTCCAACTGCATTGATAATTCTATAGTTTGCTTGGTGTGGCACAAAATGGGGAATATCTTTACCCTCTAAACCATTTTTTGATAAAATCTTTTGGACATCTTTTGTTAGTGTTTTAACTGCTAATTTAAAAGTTTCATTACCTTTCATTTTAACAAATTGTAAACCCTCTTCTATAGCCGCATGAGTTGCAGGATTAACACTTCCTGGTGCTGGAGTGATTAGAAAATCCCAATAGCTTCCATCTGCACTTGCGTGGACATCTATAAAAGCTTCCTCTTTATTGGTTGTTGCACCAATTACTGCCGCTCCTGCTCCATCACCAAACAGAACACAAGTATTTCTGTCACTCCAATCTACTATTGAGCTAAATTTTTCTGCACCAATAATTAATACATTTTTTTTCATTCCACTCTCAACAAAAGCTTTTGCAACACTTAAAGCATAAACAAAGCCACTACAAGCTGCGCTAATATCGAATGCTTGAACATTTTTAATGCCTAGTTTATCACTAATTAAACAAGCAGTTGAAGGCATATTAAAGTAATCTGGTGTAACTGTTGCACAAACTACTAAATCTATATCTTTAGCGTTTAAACCAGCTCTTTTAATTGCTATTTCACTAGCTTTTGCTGCCATATCGCTAGTGCTTTCGTTATCTTCAGCAATGTGGCGCTCTTTTATTCCTGTTCTTTTAACAATCCACTCATCACTTGTATCAACCATTTTTTCTAAGTCATGGTTTGTCAATACTTTTTTAGGGACATAAGCACCAATTGATCGAAATGCTGCATAAATTTTTTCTGACATACTCTTTCCTTATGCGTGGTAATTTGGACTCTCTTTAGTAATAGTTACATCGTGAACATGGCTCTCTTTAAGTCCTGCACTTGTTATCTCTACAAACTCTGCTTTTTCCCAAAATGTTGGTATATCTTTAGAGCCACAATATCCCATTGAAGAGCGAAGCCCCCCAATCATTTGATGCAACACTTGAGATATTTTACCTCTATATGGAACACGACCCTCAATTCCTTCTGGCACTAATTTATCAGCTGCTGTTCCCTCTTGAAAGTATCTATCTGTGCTTCCTTTGCTCATTGCTCCAATGCTTCCCATACCACGATACTCTTTAAATTGTCTTCCATTATAGATTATCATTTCACCTGGTGCTTCATAAGTTCCTGCTAAGGCACTTCCTAGCATTACACAACTAGCCCCTACTGCTAAAGCTTTTGCTACATCTCCAGAGTATTTAATACCACCATCGGCAATTACTGGCACACCATACTCTTTTGCAACTTTAGCTACATCATCAATTGCACTAATTTGAGGAACTCCAACACCTGCTACAATTCTTGTGGTGCAAATGCTTCCTGGTCCAATTCCTACTTTTACTGCGTCTGCTCCAGCTTCTATTAAATCTTTTGCTGCAACTCCTGTTGCAATATTTCCTGCTACTACATCTACATCCAAAGTAGCTTTTATCTCTTTTACTGTATCTATAATTCCTTGCGAATGACCATGGGCAGAGTCTAGAACTATTACATCTACTCCTGCTTCTACAAGTGCTGTGGCTCTATCAAGTTGCCCTACCCCAATTGCTGCTGCAACTCTGAGTCTTCCAAATTCATCTTTATTTGCATTTGGAAATTGCTCTTTTTTTAAAATATCTTTTATTGTTACAAGACCTTTAAGTTTATTGTCTTTATCTATAATTGGTAGTTTTTCTACTTTATGCTTTTTTAAAACTTCTGCTGCATCTTCTAGGCTAATACCCTCATTTGCAGTAATAAGTGGTGCTGGTGTCATTACATCTTTTACAAGCAGAGAGCTTAAATCTTTAATAAAACGCATATCTCTATTTGTAATTATGCCTATTAGAGTCATATCTTCATCTACAACTGGAACGCCAGAGATTTTATACTCTCCCATAAGTGCATCTGCTTTTGCTACACTCTCGTTTGGAGATATGAAAATTGGGTCAATTATAATACCACTTTCACTCTTTTTAACTTTTTTAACCATATGAGCTTGAGTAGCTATATCCATATTTTTATGAATAACTCCAATCCCACCCTCTCTAGCCATGGCAATTGCGGCTTTATGCTCTGTAACTGTATCCATAGCAGCAGAGATAATAGGAATATTTAAAGATACATTTTTTGTAACTTTTGTCTCTAAATTTACCTCTTTGGGTAGAACTGTAGAGTGTTGAGGAACTAGAAGAACATCTTCAAAGGTAAGTGCGCGCATTTTTATATTCATATTTTTCCTTTAGTTGTAGTTTACTCTTTTTTCTAGGCTAAGAGCCGTATTAAATATTGGCTGTTCATTAAATGTTTTTGCTATTAGTTGCAATCCAACTGGTAATCCATCTGCATTTTTCATAATAGGCAAACTTAGAGCTGGTAATCCAACAAGATTAATAGCAATTGTAAACATATCACTTTTATACATCTGCAGTGGGTCGATTGTCTCTCCGACTTTAGGGGCAACTGTTGGAGTAATTGGGCTTAAAATTAGGTCTGCTTCATCAAATATTTTGCTAAACTCATCTCTGATTAAGTGACGAACCTGTTGAGCCTTTAGATAGTAGGCATCATAATATCCAGAACTTAATACAAAGTTACCAAGAAGTATTCTTCTTTTTACCTCATCTCCAAAGCCTTCACTTCTTGTTTTTACATATAAATCTTTAATATTTTTTACATCTTCTGCTCTTCTTCCATATCTTATACCATCATATCTTGCCAAGTTTGTAGCAGCTTCGGCAGTTGCAATTATATAGTATGTTGCAATGTCATACTTTGTGTTACTCATAGTTTTATGAATAATTGTATGTCCTGCATCTTGCAAAGCTTTAATAGCTAAACTATAAGCCTCTTTTATATCGCTATTAGCTTCATCTATATAGTTATCTATAACTGCAATTGTATAAGTTTTATCTGCATCTAAATTTGGAGTTATTGGAGTATGCTCTAAATTTGCACTTGTAGAGTCTTTAGGGTCATAACCTGCAATAATATCATAAAGCACGGCACAATCTTCTATATCTTGAGTAATTGGTCCTATTTGGTCTAGGCTACTAGCATATGCCCCAAGCCCATAACGGCTCACTTTTCCATAAGTTGGTTTAAAACCCACTACGCCACAATAACTTGCAGGTTGGCGAATTGAGCCACCTGTATCGCTACCAAGAGCAGCAATAGCTGAGCCCTCTGCAACTGCTGCTGCACTTCCTCCACTGCTTCCTCCTGGAACTCTACTTATGTCGTGTGGGTTTAGAGTTGCACCATAAAAACTGCTCTCAGTAGTAGAACCCATAGCAAACTCATCCATATTTGCACGACCTAGTGGCGATAGACCAGCACTATTTAACTTATCTATAACAGTTGCGCTGTATGGTGCAATATAGCCTTGTAGTATTTTGGAGCCACTCGTAACGCTCCAATTTTTTACTTGTATATTATCTTTAACCAATATTGGAACACCATCACCACTGCTATCTGTGCTAATGTATGCATTAATTTTACTCTGCTTTGCTTTAGATAAGATATCTTCTCTTAAAGATTTTACCTCATCTTTATTTAGTTTTAAAGCATCTCTTAATTTCATTATCTCTCCTGCTTCTTCTTATAATACCTAACTACCATTAAACCTATACCAACAAAGATAAATATCAATCCAATTGCTTCAAAAATCAGCGATAATGGAACAGGTTTAGAGAAATCCACTATTTTACCACCTCTTGACATCTATCACAAGCTTCATCTTCAGCTTTTGCTGTGTATCTCCAGCATCTAGGACACTTATAGCCACTAGCTCTTACAATTTTATAACTCTTATTATCAACACTAAACTCTGCAATTGGCTCATTTTCGCTACTATCTGCAATTTCGCTTACACCAAACCAATCTTCTAAATCTTTTTGGTTACTTAGCCCAAATATTGAGTTATCGCCTACTATTGCCAACTCTAGTGTTGCTTTAACAACTTTATCTTTTCTTAATTGATCTATTGCCTCAAAGAAGTTCTCTCTAGCTTTAAGCAGAAGTTCATCATTAATTTGACTTACCACTTCTGGTAACTCTTTATACTCTAAATCAAAAATATCTTCTATATCTTTTTTGAAAATTTCTGGAGCATAATCTATAACTTCATCAGCTGTATATGTAAGAACAGGTGCAACAAGAGCCAACATTGACCTAGCTATTAAATACATTGCGCTTTGTGCGCCTCTTCTAGTTAAAGAGTCTTTAGCATCGCAATATAGTCTATCTTTTACCAAATCCATATAGATACCACTTAACTCATTTGTTAAGAAATTATTTAACAAAGAGAAAGCTCTTGCAAATTCATAATTTGTCATCTCTTTATTAAATTCACTAAATACTTCATTTGCTTTAGAGAGAATCCATTTATCTAACTCTCCAAATTCATTTATACTTAAAACCTCATCTAATCCATCTAGGTTTGCAAGTAAAAATCTAAAGCTATTTCTAATTTTTCTATACTGCTCAGCTGTCTGTTTTAGGATATTATCACTGATTTTTAAATCTGTTGTATAATCACTCAAAGCTACCCATAGTCTTAAAATTTCGCTACCATACTGCTTGATGACTTTATCTGGGGCAACAACATTACCTTTAGATTTGCTCATCTTCTCACCCTTCTCATCAACTGTAAAGCCGTGAGTTAAAAGCGATTTATATGGTGCAATAGAGTTTACCCCACAACTTACAAGCAGTGAGCTCTGGAACCAGCCTCTGTGTTGATCTGTTCCTTCCAGATACATATCTGCGGGGTAGCTTCCTGCATCATAATTTCCAGAAGCCAAAGTTGCATTCCAGCTTGAGCCACTATCAAACCAAACATCTACCACATCTAAAACTTTCTCAAGCTCCTCTGGTTTATAGCCACTACCTGGATATAAAAGATGTTCTATTGGCATCTCATACCAAGCATCAGCTCCTTGTTGCTCAAATATCATAGCAGTAAAGTTTAGCACCTTTTCATCTAAAATAAGCTCTTTGGTATCCTTTTTCCTAAAGAAAGCAATAGGCACACCCCAGCTTCTTTGGCGACTAATACACCAATCAGGTCTGCCTTCTATCATAGAAGTTAGTCTATTTCGGCTATGCTCTGGGTAGAATTTAACACCTTTTAGTGCATTTAGTGCCAAATCTCTTAGGGTCTTATCTTCACTCTCTATCATCTTATCGATTGCAACAAAAATCTGCTTTGTAGCTCTGTAGATTACTGGCTTTTTTGTTCTCCAACAGTGTGGGTATGAGTGAACAAATTTACCAACTTTAAGCAAACTACTTCCAAGAAGTTCTAAGATTTTCTCATTTGCTTTGAATATATGCATACCTACAAACTCTTGTGGCTCTGGCAAAAGGTTTAGAGTTACAACGCTTTCGTCATAGCAACCCCTGTCATCAACTGGCATAATAACATCAAGATTATACTTTAGAGAAGCAAAGTAATCTACCTCTCCATGACCTGGTGCTGAATGAACACATCCTGTTCCTCCATCAAGCTCTACAAAATCTCCCAAAATAACATATGACTCTCTTCCATTTAGAGGATTTGTAGCCTTTAGATGCTCTAACTCTTTTGAGCTAAACTCTTTTATAACTTCACTGCTTGATAAAACCTCTTCTTTAGCTAGTGCTTCTACTCTATCTTTTGCAACGATATATCCATCTTTTGTCAGCACATATATAGCTTCTGGATTTAGGGCAATTCCAACATTAGCCGGAAGTGTCCAAGGTGTTGTTGTCCAAATTACTAATGCACCTTTATCTATACCAAGTTTCTGTTTTGCTTCATCTTGCAATTCAAAAGCAACAAATAGAGTATAATCCTCTTTATCTTCATACTCAATCTCAGCTTCTGCCAAGGCACTTCTTGCAGCCCACGACCAGTGAATTGGTTTGTATCTTTCTATAATTAAGCCTCTTTTTGCAACTTCGCAAAGTGCTCTGTATATATTAGATTGAAATTTAAAATCCATAGTAAGATAAGGGTTCTCCCAGTCAGCAATTACACCAAAAGTTTTAAACTCCTCTTTTTGAATCTCTACAAATTTTTGGGCATGTTTGCGGCACTCTTTTCTAAAGTCTGCTGTGCTCATAGCCTCTTTCTTAGAGCGGCCCAACTTCTCTTCTACCTTTTGTTCAATTGGCAAACCGTGGCAATCCCAACCTGGAGTATAGCGAACAGATTTTCCTTGAAAGTAGTGATACTTTACAATCATATCTTTTAAGATTTTATTTAGTGCATGTCCAATATGCAAATGTCCGTTTGCATATGGAGGACCATCATGCAGAGTAAATGATTCTCTGCCTTCTCTGTTTTTTTTCATTTTTTCATAAACAGCACTATCGAACCACTTCTTATATCTAAGTGGCTCATTTTGAGGTAAATTCCCACGCATAGGAAAAGTAGTTTTAGGTAGTAAAAGCGTATCTTTATAGTCCATTTTGGATAATCCTTAAGATAAATTAATTAATAACTTTAAAAAATTGGGTGATTATAACTAAAAATCTATTACAATTTCGTTATAATAGATTTTATTTTTTAGAAACAACTCTATTTAGGGAGCAAAAGAGATGTCAAAATTACAAAAGCCCAATAGTATAATTTTTATTGGTGCAAACCTTTATAAAGATTTTGTGCAAAGAGCATATTTAGAGAGAGTATATCCATATATAAAAGATGCAAATGAGATATATAAATATCCTACTTTTGAAAAAGAGATATTAGATAAGATTGCCAATAGTGATAAGAGAGATAAAAAAGTGGTTGCTATGTTTATCTTAGATAACTATTGTGATATAGTTTATGACTATTTAGACAAGAGTGGATATAGCTATATAGATAAGAGTGGCTCTCGTATCTATAGTGTAGATGAGTGTAATCTAATAGTAAAATGTATTGATATCTTTAGTGAGCTTCCTGAAATAACAAAAATAGTTAATAGAAATGTCTCAGATTTTAAACTTTTTGGAGATGCTAATAAGTTAAAAGAGTTAGAGAAAAAACTTGAAGGTCACGCTATTATTAAAAAAGTTTTACCAACTTGGTTTAATATTGAGGTAAAAGATAGCGAAGGTGAAGAGATATTAAGCAAATTAGCAAAAGAGCTAGAGTTAAAGATACTTCCTGTTAAGTCAGTTAGAGCTTATCTTATTGAGCATCTATCTAAAAAATGTAAAACATTATCATTTGCTGAGAGTTGCACAGGTGGTTTGCTTGTATCTAAACTTATTGCAATTAGTGGAGCATCTAATGTTATAGAGGGTTCAATGGTTACTTATAGTAACAAAATTAAAAAAGAGTGGCTAGGTGTAAAAGAGGAGACTTTAGAAAAATATGGTGCAGTTAGCAAAGAGTGCGTTAAAGAGATGTTAATTGGGATAAAGCAAAAAGCAAACTCAAATATAGCAGTTGCTATTAGTGGAATAGCTGGTCCAACTGGTGCAACAGAAGATAAAGATGTTGGAACAGTATATATTGGTGTATTAAATGAAGATGATATAAATATAGAGAAATTTAAATTTAATGGGGATAGAGGTTTTGTTCAGGAGCAAGCTGCTAGAAGTGCATTAGAGATGATAATTTACTCTGAAAAAGATTTTTTTAACTTTTTTTAACTTTTTTCTAAAAAAAGCTTGACTTTAAAAAAATTCTGAGCTATAATTGCGCCACTTAAATGTTAAGAGCATTTAAATAGCAAGACCCGTTAGCTCAGTTGGTAGAGCAACTCCCTTTTAAGGAGTGGGCCCTTGGTTCGAATCCAAGACGGGTCACCATTTTTTTTATGACTTTATGGACTAGATGACCCTTTCATCTAGTGGCCAAGGATGCTGTGTTTTCCGCACAGAAACAGAGGTTCAAATCCTCTAAGGGTCGCCAACCCAATATTAAGTCAATTAAGGTCGCTTAGCTCAGTTGGTAGAGCGCTACCCTTACAAGGTAGATGTCATAAGTTCGAGTCTTATAGCGACCACCATAGATAAAGTTGCGGCGGTAGTTCAGTTGGTTAGAATACCTGCCTGTCACGCAGGGGGTCGCGAGTTCGAGCCTCGTCCGCCGCGCCACCACTTTTTCTAAATGATTATAATTTTTAATCCTCCTCCTTTAGTATATAGAAAAAGAAAATATAGGGGTATTACCTACCCCATCCCCATTAAGCTACACATTGTTGTGTAGCTTTTTTTATTGACCCGTTAGCTCAGTTGGTAGAGCAACTCCCTTTTAAGGAGTGGGCCCTTGGTTCGAATCCAAGACGGGTCACCACTTCTGGTCGCTTAGCTCAGTTGGTAGAGCGCTACCCTTACAAGGTAGATGTCATAAGTTCGAGTCTTATAGCGACCACCACTAATATTAATATTGCAACTTATGTTTCACTTTATAAAACTATTATTATGCTATAATTTCATAATTTAAAATATGGAGCAAAAAATAATGAGATATTTAATTACACTTTTAACATTTATAACTTATATATATGCAAAACCTATTGTAGCTGTTAGTATTCCTCCTCAAAAGTATATTATAGATAGTATATCTAAAGGCTTAGTAGAGTCAATGGTTATTGTTGAGCCTGGTAATTCACCACATACATATGAGCCTAAACCTTCGCAGATGGTAAAATTGAGTAAAGCAAAGGCTTATTTGGCAATAGGAGTAGAGTTTGAGAGAGCTTGGTTACCAAAATTTACTCAACAAAATAGTAAATTAAAAGTTTTTTATGTAGATAAAAATATAACAAAGATATCTATAAATCACAACTTAGAGATAGAAGATGACCCACATATTTGGCTAAACAGCAACAACTTAAAAGAGATAGCAAAATCAACTACAAAAGCTTTAATATCTATAGACCCGCAAAATAGAGAGATATATTTAAATAACTTAAAAGAGTTTATAGTAAAGATTGATAAAAATAGTAAAGAGATAGAGTCTATATTAAAAGATGTAGAGCCTAGAGTATTTTTAATATTTCATCCATCTTGGGGATATTTTGCAAAAGAGTATAATTTAAAGCAAATAGCTGTAGAGATTAGTGGAAAAGAGCCAACACCAAAAGAGTTAATAGCTGTTTTAAATTTAGCTAAAAAATATAGAGTAAAAACTATATTTGTTCAACCTGAATTTAGTAAAAAGAGTGCAAACTTAATAGCAAAAGAGTTAAATATTCATGTAAAAGAGCTTACTCCACTAAAATATAATATTTTAGATAATATGTTAAATTTTGCAAAAATGTTAAAGGGTAGATAGTTGAATTGTATATTAAAAGCTAAAAATTTATACTTTTCATACAGTAAAGAGAGTGTATTAGAGGATGTCTCATTTTGCGTAGAAGAGAGAGATTTCTTTGCAATTACAGGTCCTAATGGTGGTGGAAAATCTACATTAATAAAAATCATATTGGGGATACTTAAACCACAAAAGGGTGGAGTTAGTATAGATAGTAGTTTAGACAGAAATATAGATTTTGGGTATGTCCCTCAAAATACAAATATTAATTTAGAGTTTCCTATAACTGTTTTAGATGTTGTATTAATGGGTAATGGCTCTAAACATAAAAGTAAAAGAGGGTTACTGTCTATAAAATACTCCAAATTAGAGATTGAGTGTGCAAAACATAGTCTTAAAAAAGTTGGAATGGAAAACTATTTAAATAATAAAATATCAGACCTCTCCGGAGGGCAAAGACAAAGAGTTATGATAGCAAGGGCTATATGTTCACATCCTAAAATACTTATATTAGATGAGCCAACATCTAGTATAGATATTAATGGTCAAAAAGAGATATATAAACTTTTAAAAGATTTAAACAAAGAGCTTACAATTATTGTTGTTACACACGATTTAAAAGTTATATCAAACTACGCAGATAAAGTGCTATATATTAATAGAAAAGGGTATATGCATAACTTAGATGATAACAGATTTAAGCTAGATAGAGATGGACACTTTTGTGAAGTTGAATTGATGCAGATGTTAGGAGCTAAAGATGCTTGATATATTACAATATACATTTATTCAAAATGCCCTACTCTCGGCTGTTTTAGTTAGTATTATTTCTGGTTTTATAGGTTCATTAATTTTAGTAAACAAAATGACCTTTTTAACTGGTGGTATTGCTCATAGCTCTTATGGGGGCATTGGATTAGCTATATATTTTGGATTACCAATATTTTTTGGGGCTTCTGTGTTTGCAGTAGTTAGTGCTATATTAATTGCTCTTATTAGCTTTAAACAAAGACATAGAATAGATATATTTATAGGATTAATTTGGGCTGTCGGTATGGCTATTGGTATCGTTTTTATAGATTTAACTCCAGGGTATAATGTAGATTTAATGAGTTATCTATTTGGCTCAATTTTGGCAGTTAGCAAGAGTGATTTAATATTTATGGCAATATTGTTGGTAGTAATATTAATATTTACGCATAGATATTATAGAGAGATATTGGCTATATCTTATGATAGTGAGTATGCCACTTTAAGGGGAATTAATGCAAAGGGCTTTTTTGTTGCAATTTTAGTTCTATCTGCATTGGCTGTTGTTGTTGCAATAAAAGTCGTAGGATTAATTTTAGTAATTGCTCTAATGACAATACCAACATACATAGCAGAATTAAGTAGCAAATCATTGTATGGGATGATGATAAAGTCTGCAATTTATTCAACGATATTTAGCGTTAGTGGATTAATTGTAAGTTATCTATTTGATATTACATCAGGAGCTTCTATAATATTAATAGCTGCGACTTCACTTATAATATTTTTGCTGTTTAGAAGAATTAAAAGATAAGAGTAAAAAAAGAATTATACTCCATCTACTCTTAGAGGTTTGGTTTGTCCAACCATTAACTCCATACTCATTTTAACTCTTTTAAATACCGACTCTTGTCTATACTCTAAATTGTGCTTTTTACATATATCTTTTACGATTGGCTGAAGCTTTTGATAGAAGCTATGGGGTTGATTTGGAAATAGATGATGCTCTATTTGGTAATTTAAAAATCCATGTAAAAAATCTTTAAAATCTGAGCCAGTATTGTAATTTACCGAACCCATAATTTGCCTTAGATAGAACTCTCCTGTATTTTTGTGTGGCTCGTTAAACATATAGATATCTTCTGCTGAGTGGTTTGGAACAATAACCAAAAATGAGTGTAAATTTGTAATAATCTCTGCTAAAACAACTACAATAAAAGCATTAAATACAGCTTGTGTGCCTAGTGGAATAAATAGTGCTGGTATTGCTATAAATTTAACTATAATATATGGCAAAAGATAATCCATCCAGAGTTTAATACCTCTATCTTTTTTAGGGTTCCAAACTTGATGAGCCATCTCCTCCTCTCCTCTTTTTCTTGCCTCCTTATTTTCTAATATTTTAAGAGTATTTGGTGCATAGTAGGTAAATTTCCAAGTTCCTGCAAATAGATACATTATTATATATCTTATTGGCATAGGGATTTTAGATTCTGTTAGCCATTTAACATTATTCTCTACATTATCTGGGTCATCTAATTCACCTAAATGGTAGTGGTGCATAATATTATGTTCATACTCCCACGCTTCTGGTTTTATCCAATCTAGCCAATCTAAATATCTTCTGTGATTTTTAGCAAAATATGGCTTAGTATATTTTTTAGGAATTCCCTCTACCTTATCGTATGCGCCGTGAAGTATCGGATGCACTACATTTGCCCATCTTGAAGTATTGCCTACTCCAATTAATACTGCTGCAACTATTGCAAAAAACCAAAATGTAAATGAGCTTAAAGAGCTTGTTACTTCTATATAGCTGATAGTTGCTACTATTGCAAAGCCTCCAAAAGTTGCTACCCTGCCCCATCTCTCTAGTTTCAATAGATGTTTAAAATCTTCATATGTTGGTTTACCTAGTTTATCTCTTGCCTCTTCTATATCTTTTTGAAGTTGCTCTTTATCTATCTCCTCATATTTAGCATATCCAATATTTGCGTGTCTCTCTAGAGTTCCCAAAACCTCTCCTCATAATTTTTTTACCATTATAACGACTTATTTTAAATGTCAATTTAATGTATTGTAATTTTCTATTATTTAATCAAATTTATAAAATAAGAGAAAATTATCCACTTTTTCACATTAAATACACCAATAATACACCATTTATTCACTTAATTTGTATAAAATGGCAATATAACTTATATGAAGGAGTCAAAATGAAAAGAGTATTTTTACTTATTACGATATTTGCCACAATGGCATTTGGATATAACTATAATGGAACTTGGAAGAATATTAGTGCAAATGGATATAACGACCCAGTAGTTTTAAAGATTAATGGTAGTAGTGTTTCACCTATTATAAATAGAGGTCAAAAGAGAGTTGCTCTTAAAGCAAAATATGCTACCAATGTTGGAAGTGGATTATTTGAGGCTTGGGGGCATGGCTATAGAAATTTAGTTCTTTTTATAAAACCAATAAATAGTAACAAGCTAAAAGTTATTGCTAAAAAGATTGATACTCAAAGAAAAAGAGTAGTAACTAAAAGTTTTATATTTAGAAAAAATATACCACCTGTCAATCGTAAAAAAAGATTTGTAGGAAACTATAGAAGTTCGAGTAATTTTAGTGCTATAAAGAAAGTAACAATTAGAGAAGTTGATGGTAAACTATTTGTAAGAGCGTGGAAAAATAGCCCAAGAGGATTACAACCATTAGGAGTTGCAAGAGCAAAATATTACAATAATAGATTGCATATGACTTGGAATAGGGGAAATTTAGTAGTAGAAGCAACTATAAAAGGGTATAATTACAACTCTAGAATAGATAGATATCGTAACTTAGAGTTATCAATTAGAGCAACCAATTTAAACAATGGCTTAACAAATAGCCAAACAATGCAATTATCAAGAGGAGGCGTTACAGTTCCTAGAAAGCCTATATATAAAAGAATAAAAGTTGGTCCAGTAGATGTTAATTTAATGATAAATAGTTACTAAATTTTATACTTATTTAACCATTTATTAGAAGTAAGGCTTTTGACCTTACTAAAAAAGTTTAGTAATATTTACTCCCTTTTTTATAACCAATAATAATTTTTTATTAAGCCCAAAGACTTACATCCAATATTATTCTAAAATATATACATAAAAAAACAGGCTAGTTATATCAATTTTTTATGTGTGGTAATATGTTATAATACTTTAAAAAACTAGGAGTATCCGATGGAGAGTAGCAAAAGTAGAGCTTTACTAAAAATAGATGCCCAAATTGTATCTGAGGGAGAAGATTTTATTATAAAGATAAAAAATAGCGAAAAGGGTGAAATGGTCGAGGTTGATAGCGTAAGAGATTATGCTGAGTATTTAATAGAGAGTGTAAATAGCTCTTTATGTGATGATTTTGTTGCCAATTGGCTACCATCTCCTGATGCAAAAAGAGAGCATATAGATTTAATAGGTATGCAACTTGGAATGATTCAAGAGTGGATGGATAATGAATTGAAACAAGATGGAGAAGAGATTACCTCTTAAACTTCTCTATCTTTTTAAAGTTTTGTAAAATAAATGGTAAAAAGAAGATAACTTCTAAAACCAAAGAAATAGCAACCACTTTCCAAGTTCCCATTGGGTCATTGGCAAGTGGCAATCCACCTGTATTCATACCAAAAAAGCCTGTTAGGAGAGTAAGTGGCAAGAATATTCCAGATAAAAGAGTTAAATAATAGACATTTTTATTCATCTTTTCATCTACCTTGGCACTATAAAAACTATATAGATTATCTAACTTTTCAAGTGCAGATTTAGAGAGGTCATATACCCTTTTTGTCTCCTCTTTTATATCTTCTAAGGCATGAATATTAACACTACTCTCTTTTTTAAGTGATAATACCAACTGCTCAACTGTAACTGAAGCATGAAACATAAGTCGATTAATTAAAGATACATCTTTTTTATAACTTAACCACTCTTGCATAAAGGTATTGCTTAAATTATCTGTATAGATACTCTCCTCTAAATTATCAATTAAGATGTGATATCTCTTTACATCAGAAATTAATTTCTCTATTTTAGAGTTTAGTGCATCTAAAAGGTCATCTAAAGAGCCAAAATCTTCTAAACTCTTTTTCTCTCTATTATATATAGATACTCTATCGCCCTCAATTATATATGCATATGATTTAATAGTAACTTCTAAATCTACTTCTGGTAATCTTAAAATTAAAACATTAAAGCCATCTCTTTTTATAAAGTCTGATGGGTGTTCATCTCCTTCTATATCTTCTATTATATATTTATCTAATTTTTTTAACTCCAAACTACTATCCTTTTTTAAGTGATTATACATAATTTATATCTATTTGCAACTTATGTAGCATAGATAAATTTAGAAAAAGTATAAACTTCTATCTGTAAAACCAAAAATATAATTTTAAGGAGTAGATATGAAAAGATTAATATTATCTTCAATAGTAGCAATATCACTATTAGGAGCTAATGCATATGCAGAGGCAACAAAGGTTACAAGTAAAAGTGTATCAAAGAGTGCTGTAGCAAATGCAAAGAGTAGTGCAAACAAACAAAAAAGTGATGTTAAAGTTGTAAAAGAGGCAGTTGAATCTATTGTTTTAGTAGCAGAGACAATAAAGCATATTGATGAAAATAAAAAAGATGAAGCTATTAAGAGTTTAGAGAAAGCTATTGGTAAAATTGAGGTAGTTTTAAGTAATCCTAAAGTTCCAGAGCTTATTCCTGTTGATGCTAAAGTTGTTGTAAATGAGTTTTTAGGTAATTCAAGAGCAGCAGAGAATGCAATTATTACATCAATTGCTCTACTTACAAATAAAAGAGTTCAAGAGGGTAGAAAGATAGCTAGTTCATTAGTTGATGAGATTGATTTTTCAACAGTAAATATTCCACTAATTAGCTACCCTAGTTCATTAAAATTAGCAGCAAAATATCTGCATGATAATAAATTAAAAGAGGCAAAAGCAGTTTTAACTACAACTCTAAATACATTTGTAACTGTAACTCAAATAACTCCAATAGGAATACTTAAAGCTCAAGAGTTAATTACAGCTGCAAGTAAAGTTGCAAAAGATAATAAAGAGTTGGCTTTAGCACATTTAGCCCTTGCTAAAGAGTCTTTAAAAAAAGATGAAGTTTTAGGGTATGTTAGCACTTCAGAGACAACATACAAAGTTTTAAATGATGAGATATCAAAAGTAGAAAAAGAGGTTAGAGGTAAAAACAAAGCTGAAAAACTATTTGAAGAGTTAATCAAAAAGATTAAAGAGTTTAAAGAGAAAGCTTTAAGTAGCGTAAAAAAGTAGAAAAGGATTATTGATGGCAGTAGTAGGATTTACAAAATTGGAGGCACTTTTTAGAAAAGCGGCCTCTTTAGATATTCACAAACAACACGCAAAAGAGATTACAGATTATGCTGGGAAAAAAATTTACGATATTTTATTAGCAGCAGAGTTTAGTGCAAATATGAATGGTAGAGATGTAATTTGGGAGAGTGATTTACCAATTACAAAAGGGCTTCAAGAGGCAATAATTGAGTTTAGAAAACTTGAAGAGGAGCTTCCTGTAGAAGATATTTTAGAGCAATTAACTCACTATCCTGTATTGAAGTATGAGTTGTCTCCAGAAGTTGAAGCAAAACTACCAGAGATTACGGGAACAATTTTAATTGTAATGGCAAAAGTTATGAAACAGGTTAATGAAGAGAGTCGTCAAGTTACAGAACAATTAATAGAGAAATCTGAAATTATATTAGATTTAACACTTTAAATAAGAGAGGAAGAGGATTATGGTTAATTATAAACTATTTATAAATAATAAAGATTTAACACAGCAGTTTGCAAAGAGTAGTAAACTTTATGGTATTATTTTTATAATATTAGGTATATTTGGAATGTTTTTTCCAGGTATTATGTCGCTAACTTCAGCAATTTTTGTAGGTTGGTTATTACTTCTAGGTGGTATATTTACAGCTGTTCAAACTTGGCAATTAAATAAAAAAGATTGGTTAAGTTGGCTTAAAGCGTTAATGTATATTGTGGTGTCAATTTTAATTATATTTAATCCACTATCTGGAGTTGTAGCTCTGGCAATTATCTATACAGCTTACTTCTTTATTGATAGTGCATTAAATTTAACTATTGCACTAAAACTAAGACCAAACAGTGGGTGGTGGATTGTCCTTTTAAATGCAATTTTATCATTTGCAATAGGTGTATATTTTTGGCTATCTTTAGGCAACCCTGTTAAGACAGTATGGCTTGTTGGAATGTTTGTAGGAATTAGCTTATTCTTCGATGGAGTTATGCTAATATCTCTAGCAAATGCTGCACAAGAAGATAGTAAAAAAAATTAAAGTTAAATATCGCCACTAAAATATAACAGTGGCGATATTGAATAATTTTGGTTTAACTTTCGCACCTAATTTAATTATCTTTTAACGCAAACAGTGCCACTACGACAGATACTGAAAAATTCTATATATAATGTCAAATAATATTAAAATGAATAAAAGTTAAGTTATTCCACATTTGATCTAAAACAATAAAAAATCTCTCTAAACCCTAGAATTTATTCGAGGTAAAAAAGTTTAAACTCTGTAT
>Ga0256833_1001244_pt1 | contig 18990 bp, 20 predicted proteins | sample 356284metaG_FD_190535 | JGI IMG/M metagenome (GOLD analysis project Ga0256833, IMG submission 190535) | Hydrothermal vent microbial communities from Mid Atlantic Ridge, Atlantic Ocean - 356-284 | ecosystem: Environmental > Aquatic > Marine > Hydrothermal vents | place: Atlantic Ocean: Mid... | reverse complement strand
AAAAGCAATAAAACAAAAAATTCTTGAAGCATTAGAGAACGGAGACCCTATTGATAAAAAATGGCTTAAAGATTTAGGATATTCTAATAAAGAGATTGAAAGTAGATTTGGAAAAGTAGTATATATATAAAATAGTTTATAAAAGCAATGTGGAAATTAAAGTTATTTTTTAAATTTTAATCTTTTTAAGATTATATACAAAAAATAACGACATAATTGTCAAAAGTATTGTAATTTCAAACATTTTGTTTAGTCCAAATTTTTGTGCAATGATTCCTGCAAAATAGATTGTAATTGAACTGATACCAAAATTAATTGCCATATAGATGCTGTTTATAAATGTAGGAGTATCAGTTTTAATGTCGTGAACGTAAGCTAAAATAATAGGAGATGTTGTAAATACAAAAAATCCAAGTGGTGCTAAAAATATAATATTGCTTTGCCATAAGAAGAGGGTTAAAAAAATTGCAATTCCAATAGTTGTGATGTATAATGCATTACTTCTTCCTATTTTATCTGAAATTCTTCCACCATAAAAAGCTCCAAGAATTCCAAAAGCTTGAAAAATACCAAAATAGATACTTGCCATCTCAACACTTAATCCTTTTTTTGTTAAAAAGAGAGGCAAAAATAGACTTAATGTATATTTTGGTGTGTTGTTTAAAAAAATATAAAAAGCAATAAAAATAAAAAACTTTTTGACTTTTTTTAAAGTTGCTTTTATATCTTTTGTCTCAAATTTTTTGGCTTTATATTTTGGAGTGTAATCTTTTAGTTTGTAATATAGAAATATTGAAGAGAGTATTCCAATTGGTGTTAGTTTCCATATACCTTCAAGCCCCCATATAGAAATAACTCCTGCTGCAAGTATTGGACCTATAGTTCTTGCACTCTCGCCTCCAACCATAAAATAGCTCATCCCTTTTCCACTTTCATTTCCTGAGAATTCTTTTATCATAGTAGGAGAAGGGATATGAAAAAATGCTGCACTAAGCCCTGCAATGAAGAGTAAAAATAAAGCAATGTAAAATGATGATGTTAAACTTAAAAGTCCCATAGAAATTGCAGTTATGCTTGGTGTTAATATAACGAAATATTTTGCATTTGTTTTTTCAGCTATTATTCCTAAAAATGGGTTAAATAGTGATGGTGCTTTTCTTATAATATCAAGCAAACTTGCTTGTGTAAGAGAAATTCCAAGTTTGTCAATTAAAAGTGGCAAAATTGGTGCAAGAAGTGATGAAAATATATCGTGTGTAAAATGAGCAAAAGATATTAATATTACTTTTGATTTGTTAAATTGCATTAAATTCCTTTTAGTTTGATTTTGATTAAAGTATATAATCGATATTTTAGTGTTTTTGCTACACTGAAATTTATTATTAAAAGCCTCCTAAATTAAGATATAATTATAAATAAAAAAGGTAACAATGGATATAAATAAATTATTAAATTCCAAAAAACTTTTAACTGAAATCTATTTTGAACTTCAAAAATATTATGACTCAATTTATCCAAATGCTGTTGTTTTAATGGAAGTTGGGACCTTTTTTGAAACATATGAGGCTGAGGGAATTGGAAAAGCAAGAGAAATTGCAAATGTTTTAAATATTCAGCTTACTAAAAAAAATAAATCAATAAATGAAATTAGTATAAAAAATCCTTTAATGGCTGGATTTCCAAATCACGCTCTTGATAGATATCTTCAAAAATTAATTGATGAGGATAAATATACAATTATTTTAATTAAACAAAAAGGGACTCCTCCAAAAGTAAAAAGATACTTAGCAGATATAATTTCTCCTGGGGTTAATTTATTAAAAAATGAAATTGAAAATTATGTAACAAGTATTATTATTGAAAAATATAATGCATTTCATATTGGATATGCAAATATTGATGTTAATACAGGAAAGAGTTTTGTATATGAAAACTATTCTTCAAAAGAAGACCCAACTTATGCGTTAGATGAGCTTTTTAGACTTCTTCAGACTTATAAATCAAGCGAAATTATTTTGACACTAAAAAATGTAGAATGTGATGAGATAATAAATTATCTTGAACTTGATGGTAAAAATATTATTATTAATAAAACAAGAATGAAGATTGATTATCAAAATGAAATATTTAAAAGAGTTTATAATATTCAAAGTTTACTAACTCCTATTGAAGTTATGAATTTGGAAAAATATCCATTAATTACTGAATCTCTTGGAATTTTACTTGAATTTGTAATTGCTCATAATAAAGATTTGTTAAATAAAATAAAAGAGCCTGATTTGATTGAAGATGAAAAATTTGTCTATCTTGGAAATAATCCAATAAAACAGCTTGAAATTAATAAAGTATTAAAACTAATTGATAAAACAAAAACTCCAATGGGAAGGAGGTTAATAAAAGAGAGATTATACAATCCTATTTTTGATGAAGAAGAGTTAAAAAATAGATATAGGGCAGTTGATTTTATGATAAAAAGATATAAAGATTTTAATTTAGATGATATCTATGATATAGAAAAACTTGATAGAAAAATTAAAATAAAAAAACTTCATCCTTTTGAAATTGGATTTTTATACGATTCTTTAAAAGCAAGTAGTGATATTTTTATAAAACTTAGAAAAAAAACTACTAAAATTGATAATTATATCTCTTTTATAAAAGAGCATTTCAATTTAGAAAAAGTTGGAGTTAAATTTGAAGATATAAAAGATAACTTTTTTAATGAAGGTGTTGATAAAGAGATTGATGAACTTGTTAGAGAGAAAAATTATTATGTTAATGAGTTGGAAAAAATAAAAGAAGCGATTGAAAATCTTGGTGATGTAAAAGTTGAAATAGGAATTTTAGATAAAGAAGGGCATTATCTATCTCTTACAAAAAATAGATTTAATCTAATAAAAGATAAGTTTTTAAATACTTTTATTGAAGTAGATAATAAAAAAATCTTTTTTAAAGATTTTAGAGTAAAAAATTTAACAAATAGTGTAAAAATCACAGGCGATATTATAGATTATCTAAGTGAAAAAATTTTGGCTTTACAATCAAAAATTATAAACTTAACTCAAAAAAAATATTTAGAAATTTTAGAAGAGATGGATTATAAATTTCCTTTTTTAAATGAGCTTGCAAAAGAGATTGCAAAAATTGATGTTGCTATTTCATCTGCTAAAGTTGCAATCAAATATAACTATTTCAGGCCAAAAATAACTGATAAAAAAAGTAAATTTATAGACCTTAGACATCCATTAATTGAAGTTAATGAAGAAAATGGAATTTATATTCCAAATGATGTAGATTTTAATGAGTATGATGGAATGCTTCTTTATGGAATTAACAGCTCAGGAAAAAGCAGTTTAATGAAAAGTGTTGGAATTGCAGTTTTTTTAGCACAAAGCGGTTTTTATGTACCTGCAAAAATGGAATTTAAACCATACAAAGGGATTTTTACAAGAATTGAAGCAAAAGATAATTTACAAAAAGGTCTTTCAACCTTTGCAGTTGAAATGCTTGAGCTTAAAAATATTTTTAATAGAGCAAATAAAGATAGCTTAGTTTTAGGAGATGAGATTGCGCACGGTACTGAGACTCTATCGGCATTGAGTATTGTGGCAAGTGCTGTTATTAAATTAGCAAAAGAGAAAATAAATTTTGTATTTGCTACTCATCTTCATCAATTGATGAATTTAGATGAGATTAAAGAGTTAAAAAATGTAGTTGCTAAACATCTTGAAGTTTATTTTGATGGAGAAAAACTTGTTTATGATAGAAAATTAAAAGATGGAAGTGGAAGTAGTGTATATGGATTAGAATTTGCTAAATCGATTTATATGGACAAAGAGTTTTTGCAAAAAGCAGAAGAGATTAGGAAAAAATTATCAAAAGAGTATTCAGAGTTAGAGTTATTAATAAATAAAAAACGCTCTCGTTATAATAAAAAAGTTTATGTTACAACTTGTGCTATTTGCGGAGAGATTGTTGATGATGTTCATCATATCATTCCAAAAGAAGAGGCTAAAGATGGATTTGTAGATAATATTAAAATTCATCATAAATACAATTTAATACCACTTTGTAAGAAGCATCATAAAATGGTGCATGAAGGGAAAATTAGAATTAATGGATTTATTACAACAAGTAAAGGTATAGAGCTTCATTATGAAGAAGTAGATTAATATTTACATATAAGATAGTTTTTTTTATCTTTTTCAATTAAATAAAGAATGCTTTTTTTAAGAATAACACCAGCAATTTTATTATTTAACAGTTTTTTTTGATTATTATTTATAAGATAATTTTTCGATTTTTCATAGATAATATATTTGTAAGGATTTATTATATAATCAACATTTTTTGAGGTTAGTTTAAAAATTTTGTTTTTATTTATATCGTAATCATATAATCCATCCTTTTCAGTTGTAAAAAGTATTTGATTATTGAATTTTCTTATATCATAAATTACTTTAAAATCAGTTAATTTGTAATTTATTAAATGTATGTTATAGTTAAATTTAACAATAAAAATTTTTTTCATTTTTACAAAAATGTATAAATAAGGTTTTTGTTTGAATATTTTAAGACCTGTGGATTTATAATTGCCAAAAGTTTTTGAGTTTATTAAATTAAGATTCTTATCAAGTTTTAATATTACAAATCTTTTAATTATATTTCCTATATGGTCAAATATTTTATAGCCAACAGCGACATATCCATTATGAATTTTTACAATATCAAATCCTTCAGCTGTGTTAAAGTATGTTTTTTGTATTGTTTTGTTTTTTGTAATTTTTGCAATCCAAAATTTTGAATCTTTTAGGCCTGTAAGTAAAATAGTGTTTTTGTAGACTTTAATGCTGTTTATTTTTGCATTAAATTTTTTCTGCCATTTTAAATTTAGATTTGAATCAAACACAAGAAGAGTTTTGTCTTTAAGTAAAACAGCAGGGTAGGTTGATGAGTAAAGAATAGGCCTTTTAGGTAAAACAAAACATTTTGCATAAATAAATATAGGTATTAATAATAATATCAGTCTCATTCGAATGTCTCTTTTAATATTGGAAGTAAGTTTATTTTTGAATATATTTTTCTTTTTTTGATTTTTTTGTAATAGGCATCATTTCTTTTAAGTGTTGATAAATAATGTTTGATATTACTTAAATCGATAAAAGTTTTTAATTTGTTATCTACACTTTTTACATTTTTAAATAAAAGGCTTTTTGGATTTTCTTCTATTTTTTTTCTGACAAAAAGCAAAATATTTTTGTTTTTTTTGTTAAGTTTTATTTTATAAAAAAAATCTCCTATGTAAATAGCGAGTGCATTTTTTTCTTTAATATAAAAGTTTTTTAGGTTTATTTTTTTTAAGTTAAGAGTGTCGATTTTATTTAAAATTTTTTTGATTTGACTTATATTTTTAATATCAAAGATTTCTATTTTATCGGTAATTAGGTAAATTTTTAATTTGTGTTTGTAATAAATTGCTGAAAAAGCCAAAATATTTAAAATTTCTTTTACAATATCTAATTTATCTTCAAAAAGCATATTTTTATCAAGAAGGATTGCTAAAATAATTTTTTGGTTTTTTAGATTTTCTCTTTGAATGGATAATAGTTTTTGGTGTTTAGAACTGCTTAGCCAATGAATGTTTCTTACATCTTCTCCCGGGATGTAATCTCTTATTTCTTTAAAATCATCACCTTCAAAAAATTTAATTAAACTTTTAGATAATATAAATTTTTTAATTTTTATTTTTTTCAACAAAGGCCTTTTTGTATAATTATATCAAAGGATTAAAATGAGTATAAATGATGTAAGTTGTGGTTTGTTTACAATATTTGATGTTGTTACTGCTATATTTTTGACAATATTTTTTGTAAGTAGAATAAAAAGGTTTTTATGAGCTTTTTATATCCCCAAAATGCTGTATTTGGATTAATTTTTTTATTTATTATATTGTTTTCAAAAAAAATAACTTTTACTCACTTAGAGTTTTTTCAAAAGAAAAAAAATTTTACTTTTAACTTAATTGATTTATTGATGGCTTTTTTTATGACATTAGCTTTAATGTATCCACAAACTACAATAAAGAAAAATTTGAAACTTCAAAAAAATTACTCTTTATTAGATGAAAATAAAAATTATAAGATTTTAATTTTAGATGATTCACTTTCAATGTCTGAAAAGGGATATTTTGAAGATGAAAAAGATGATGCTTTACGATTAATATATTCTGCTGCGAATAATGATTATATAATGATTGTGATATTTGAAGGTGATTATGATATTTTAACTCCATTTACAAATAACAAGGAATTTTTAATAAATAAGTTAAATAGTTTAAAACCTAATATGGTGACAGATTATGGTGGGTCTATGTTAAGAGACACTGTAGCTGCTATTATTCATTCTTTTAAAGATTTAAATCCTGAAATATATATTTTTAGTGACGGAAGTGAAAATGATAATTCATCTGTTACAAAAGAAAAATTAAAAGAAATTGCAAAAGATGTAAGTATTAAATATTATGCCTATGGTGTAAGTAAAAACAATAATTTTTATTTAAATATATTTAAAACAAAAAAAAGAAAACCGCATTCATTTTTTATGAAGAAAATAGAAAAAATTGCATACGAATATAAAGTGTATGATACAAGGATTTTATATATACTTGTTTTGCTTTTTTTATATAAGATTGTAAGGATTAGATTTGAGAATCATTTTGTTAATAATTAGTTTTACTTTTTTATATTCATTTGCTGGTGTTAAGTATATTCCATCAACACAAAAATTATATATATATGTTAAAAGCACTAAAAAACCTCTTAAATATGATTTGCCAAATTTAACGATTGATAATGGTTATATTGAATTTATAAGAAAATTTAATTATTTTCATAATGGGTATTATTTTGTAGGTGAAGTTTATAAAATTTATGCTAAAAATTTTAAAATCAAACCATTAATTATTTACTATAATGGCCAAGAATATATAACAAAACCTTATAGTTATAAAGAAAAAGTTGAAGAACCTTATATATATTTGTTTTTTCACAAACAAAAATCACACTTTTTTAAAATTATTGAATTGTATATTTTTTTATATATTGTGGCATTATTTTTTATCTATTTTATAAAAAAAAGAAGAATTATTGATGAATTAGGAGATGATATTAAAAAGTTTTATTATTATTTGCTAATTAATAATTTTAGTGAAGTTGAAGAACTGAATAAAAAAAGAAATTTATTTAAAAAAAAGATTTCGGATGTAAGTGAAATTTATGAAAAAGTATTATATAAACTGCTTCAAAAACAAAAATTTTTTAGAGAAATTGTGTTTTGGAGTATTGTTTTGATTATTGTATTGATTATTGAGGTGAAAATATGAAAATTTTATATCCTGAAACTCTTTTTTTAATACCTTTTATTTTTATGTTTTTAAATAAAAAAAATATTTTTTATGTTTTAAGTGCTGTTTTTTTAGTTTTAGCAATTAGTAATATTTCAATAGTTAAACAAAAAAGTATAAAAATTCCACAAAATGATATTTTTATTTTGCTGGATACTACTTATTCTATGAGTTGTAATGATATAAAACCAAATAGATTAGATTATGCCAAAAAAGAGATAAAAAAAATATTAAAAAATGTAAATAAAAATATTTTGCTTTTCACATTTACAGATAATATTAAGCTAATTTCCAAATCAAACCTTGATAAATTAAAACCAACAAAAGCAAAAACAGACATAAAAGCAGCAGTCAATAAAGCAAAATACTTAAGCAATACTAAAAAAACTATTGTTGTAGTAAGTGATGGCGGTGAGAAAAAGGTAAATGGGGATTTTGTTTTTTTTGGAATAGCTACTAAAAAGGGGTGTGTTTTAAAAGATTTTGGAGTTGTTAGCAGATTAAATATTATTGGCAATAAATATTTTAAATACAATGAAACTGATAAACTCATTAATTATTTAAATAGTATTAATAAATACACTGAAAAAAAGATTGAAAGCTATAAAAGTTTGAGTTTTGTTTTTGTAATTTTAGCTTCTGTATTTTTTATGGTTGCTCTTTTTAAAGAGAGATTTTTTATGGTGATAGTTTTATTTTTATTATATCCAAACAGTTTAAAAGCTAATGATTTTTTAGGGTGTTTGTATGAATATGTAGGATTAAATAAATTAGCTATTAATGAATATAAAAATTCAAAAAGTGATTTTGCAAAAATGAAGATGGCTTTTTATTATTTTAAAAAACAAAACTATAAAAAAGCATTAAAAATTTTAAATCAGGTAAACGGATATAAACTTAAAAAAAATCTTTTAAAAACAGTTGCTTTTATAAAATTAAAAAAATATAAAAATGCATATAATACAATTAAAAAAATATCTGATATACCTGATAAAAGGGTTCAAAGACTTTATAATGAATTAAAAAAATACACATATGAAGAAAGCATAATATCTCAAAAAACAAATTCAACAAAAAATATATCAAAAAAAAAGGTTCACTTATGGTAAAAAGCATAAAAAACGAATTAAAAAAAGTTATAGTTTCTCAAGATGAATTAATCGATTCATTAGTTGCTGCTATGTTTGCAAATGGACATATTTTAGTAGAAGGGCTTCCGGGAGTTGCAAAAACTACAGCAATTAAATATTTAGCGAGTATGTTTAGTTTTAGATTTTCAAGAATTCAATTTACTCCTGATTTATTGCCAAGTGATATAATAGGAGGTGAAATATATTCTATGAAAAAAGATACTTTTTATATCAAAAAAGGACCTATTTTTGCAGATTTTATTCTTGCAGATGAAATAAACAGAGCCCCTGCAAAAGTTCAATCGGCACTTCTTGAAGCTATGCAGGAAAGACAAGTTAGTATAGGAAATGAGAGTTATGATTTAAAAGAGCCTTTTTTGGTAATGGCGACAATGAATCCAATAGAAGAAGAGGGGGTTTATGATTTGCCTCAGGCACAGCTTGATAGGTTTTTAATGAAAGTAATAGTAAATTATCCAAACAAAAAAGAAGATGAAATATCAATTCTTGAAAGGTTTGATAAAAAGTTTAATCTAAAAAAGTTTTCTTCGACTGATTTTTTCAATACAAAAGCTAAAATTGAAAAAATAAAAGTAAATAATGAAACAAAAGAATTTATTGCTGAAATTATTATTAAACTTAGAAATTCAAAAGAATTAGAACTCTCCCCATCACCACGTGCTTCTATTGCTCTTTTGAAATTATCTAAAGTAGTGGCGTTTGAAAATTCAAGAGATTATACTATGCCAAGTGATGTTATGAAATTTTTAATACCTGTATTAAGACATAGAATTATTGTGAATTTTGAAGTAGAAAAAAGTGAAGATGAATTTTTAAAAGATTTTATTAAGAGGTTATTATTTTAAATTTTATAATTTTTTAAATATTCTTTGAAAAGAGTTGTTTCTTCTTCTTTTATTCTTTTTAGTAAATGCTCTTTTAGTTTTTTCATATTTTCTAAAATTTTTGATGTGTTATCGTGAGAAAAGAGTTCTTCTTCTAATGTTTGTAAAATTTGTTCCATTTCTTTTTCTTTTTTTATAATTTCGTCTTTATTTTTAGTGTGTTTTTTTAAGTAAGGATATAACTTATTGTCTTCTTTTTTAATGTGTTCTAAAAATTCTTGTTTAAAAAATTTTAGTAAAAAAAGAGGTTTGTGTTTATAACCTTCTATAAGGCTTTGTTCAATTTCTAAAAAAGAGTTTAATAGCTTTTTGTGTTCTTCTTGCAATTCTCTTATTAAATTATTATCATATTTAGCAAATTTTATTTTAAAAAAATTTTTAATCCCCCTAAACATTTTTCATCCTTTTTTGTATAAAATCGATTATATTACAAATTAATGACTTTTTTATTACATTAATAAAGAATTAATAAATTTTACTAATATAAAAATATGATAAAATGCGTTATTAATAAAAAAAATTTTAAGGTTATGTATGATAAAAATAAGGCATCTTAGAAAGGTTTTTGGAAGTAAAGAAGTTTTAAAAGATGTTAATTTAGATATACATGATGGTAAAGTTACTTATATTTTAGGATTATCAGGACAGGGTAAATCAACTATTATTAAGCATATTGTTGGGCTTTTAAAACCTACAAGCGGAGAGATTTGGGTTGATGATATTAATGTTGCTAATGCAGATACTAAAAAATTATATGAAGTTAGAAAAAGAGTTGGGTTTACATTTCAAGAGGGGGCATTGTTTGATAGTATGAATATTTTTGATAATGTTGCTTTTCCTTTAAGGGAGCATACAAAATTAACTAAAAAAGAGATTGAAAAAAAAGTTTTTGAAACATTAGAGATGGTAGGACTTGATGCAAATAGAGTGGCTTTTCTTTATCCACATGAGCTAAGTGGTGGAATGAGAAAAAGAGCAGCAACTGCAAGGGCTATTATTTTAAAACCAAAATATATTTTATACGATGAGCCAACAAGTGGGCTTGACCCTATAATTAGTGATAGAATAACAAGAATGATTGTTAATCTTAATAAAAATCATAATATGACAAGTGTTGTAATTTCGCATGACTTAAAAGAGACTTTTAAAAGTGCTGATTTTATTGCTATGCTCTATAATGGAGTAATTATTGAATATGGAAGTGTAGAGGAGTTTAAAAATTCAAAAAATCCAATTGTTCAGGCTTTTATAAAAGGTGATAGTGAAATTTATGAAAAAGTTGCTGAGGGAGTTTAGATGAAAAAGATAATTTTAATTTTAATAGGTGTTTATTTAATTGCTTTTGATGGTAAAGTTGAACCAATTAATGAATATGATATTAAATCTGCAGTTTCTGGGAGAGTAGTTTTAGCAAATAAAAATTTAGAAGCAAAAAATTTAAAAAATGAGTTAGTTGTAAAGGTGGATGATTATCAAAATAGAGTAGATTTAGAAAACTTAAAAACTAATGCAAAACTTTTAGAAAAAGAGATCAAAAATCAAGAAGAAATTGTTAAAAGAAAAAATGATATTTATCAAAGGTATAAAAATTTAAAAACAAAATCTAAAACTTCTAAAGATTTGAAATTTTTTGATTATATTGCAAGTTATAATCAGCTTCTTTCTTTAAAATCTCAGTATTCAAATACATTAGCAAATATAAAAAAACTTCAGGACTTAATTAATAAAAAATCTATTAAGATAAGTGGATATTTGTATAAATTGTATACTCAAAAAGGAGATTATTTAACACCAGGTAAAATAGTGGCTAAAGTATATGATATTTCAAAACAAAAAATTGATATTTATGTTCCAATTGATTTTGATATAAAAAACAGAGAAGTTTATATAAACGGTAAAAAAAGTAATTTTAAGATTTATAAAAAATGGATAGTTACTGATGATAATTATATTACAAGTTATAAAGTAGAATTGATTGGTAATGGATTAAAATTTGGAGATGTAGTTAAAGTAGATTTAAAATAAAGAGGGAGTTGAATCCTCTTCTTTGTAGTAATAATATTCTTTTATAAATTCGCCAATCTCTTCGACATCAATAAAATCAGGGTATTCAATTTCTATTCCAAAACTTGTATAAAATATGGCCTTATCACCTCTAATTTCTTCAAATTCTAAAATTTCATCACCACTAAGAATTTTATCTCCCTTTTTTAATTCATATACTTTCAAATTAAGCCTTTATTAGCGGTTTTAAAAATTATAACAATAAAAAATGACAATTAAAAATAAAATAACAATTTGTTAATTCCAATTTTCAATGACATCTTTAAAAATATGTGAAAGTTTAATTACCTCATCTTTATGTACTCTTTCATTTGGAGCATGAATTGTGTCGTTTTTTACACCAAATTCAACGACTTTAACCCCGTATTTAGCAAAAAATCTTGCATCGCTTGTACCACCTGCAGTTGAGTGTTTTGGAGTGATATTAGTTTCTTTTTGTATGGCTTTATCTAAGTTTTTCACAACTTTGCTATTTGGATTTGTGATAAAAGGTTCTGCACTTTGTTTAAGTTCAAGTGTATAGTTCATGTCTTTAAAATGTTTGTGGATAAATTCTTTTATTTTTTCTTTGTCAGTGTGAGTATTGTTTCTTACATTAAACATCATTTTAAGCTCACCTGGTGTAACATTTGTAACTTCCATCCCAGCTCTAATATCTGTTACAACAAATTTACTTGGAGCAAAGAATTCATCTCCGTTATCTAAATTTACTCCAGCAATTTTGTGAAGTACTTGTGCTACTTTATGGATTGGATTTATAGATTTTTCTGGATATGCAGCATGTCCTTGTTTTCCAATTTTTTTTAATACTCCATTGATTGAGCCTCTTCTTCCAATTTTAATAGCATCTCCAAATACCTTCTCACAGGTTGGCTCTGCAACTATTGCATAATCTGGAATTAGATTTTTTTCTTTTAAAACTTCAAGCATATATTTTGTTCCATATACTGCATCACCTTCTTCATCGCTTGTAATAAGAGCTGATAAGGTTCCCTTGAAATTTTTAGCATTTTTTATAGCCCATAAAAATGCAGCAAGTCCGCTTTTCATATCTTGAGCGCCTCTTGCATAGATAAATCCATCTTTTTCTACCGGCTCAAACGGGTCACTTTCCCAACCAACACCAGGAGGTACTACATCAATATGTCCTCCAAAGCAAAGATGGTCTCCATCAGCGAATTTTTTATAAATAAAAAGATTTTTAACACCTTCTTTTTCAGTTTCTATTATTTCAAAATCATTTAAATAATTTTTTATAAATTCTAATGCTTTATCATCATTTGGTGTGATTGATTTAAATTTTAATAATTCTTTAAATAAACTAATTACATCCACGTTTTACTCCTACAAATTGAAATGGTTTTTCATTGAAATGGATAATATCAAAACTTTTAAATATTTCAAAAAATCTATTTTTTTCAATTGGGTATTTGTCTATAGTCTCAAAAATGAAATATCCATCTGTTTTTAATGATTTTGGTATTTGTTTTAAGATTTCTAAATTAAAATATTTAATTTTTATGATTACATCATACTCATTTTGTGGTATAATATAAGTATCTAAGTCTAAACAAAAAGTATTAATTTTAGGGTTGTTTATTTTTGAGATTGCGACATCTGAAATGTCTATTAAGTCAACAACATAACCTTTTTTAACTAATTCATAGGCATTTCTACCAAGTCCTCCTGCTAAATCGAGGGCTTTTTTATTTTTTGCAGCAGGGATGTAATTTAGAAGAGGTGAGGGAGGTTTTAGTGTTAGAGTTTTATATTTTTCATTCCATTTTATTTTTTCCTGTAACAAATTAATCCTTTAAGGAGTTTTTTATGAAAAAAATTGTAGCAGAAATAGATAATTTAAAAGATAAAATAATTGAAATTAGAAGACATATACATATGTACCCAGACCTTTCAGGAGAAGAGAAACCAACAAGAGATTATGTAAAAGCAATTTTAGAAGAAGAGGGAATTGAGAATATTAAAACATTTGAAAATCACTATGGTATGGTTGTTGATATAAAAGTAGATGATAATCTTCCAACAATTGCATTTAGGGCGGATATGGATGCTTTGCCTATCCAAGAAGAAAATAAAGTCCCTTATAAATCAAGAAAAGATGGAATAATGCATGCATGTGGGCATGATGGACATACTGCTATTCTTACAGGATTTTTAATTGCTTGTAATAGACACAAAGATAAACTACCTTTTAATATAAGAGGAATTTTTCAACATAAAGAAGAAGTAATGGATGGGGGTAGTGAAGATTTAATAAGAGATGGAGCATTAGATAATGTTAGTGCTATATTTGGGCTTCATATGTATCCGTATTTGAAAACAGGCGAGATTGGATATAAATATGGGGAAATGATGGCAAGTGCTGATATGTTTGAGATTGAGATTTTTGGAAAAAGCGCTCATGGTGCAAGGCCTCATGAAGGAGTAGATGCTATACTTACAGCTTCATTAGTTGTTAATTCAGTAAATCATATAGTCAGCAGAAAAATAGACCCTCTTCATCCGGCTGTTATTTCATTTGGGACTATTGAAGGAGGAAAAGCAGCAAATATTATATGTGACCATGTAAAACTTAGTGGAACTGTTAGGACACTCAATGATAAAGTAAGACAAAATATAAAAGAGATGATGGAAGAAGCAGTTGCTGGAATTTGCAGGTCTATGGGGGCAAGGTATAATTTTAATTACTATTTTGGAAATCCAGAGCTTGTTAACGATAAAGATATGGTAGATGTTGTTATAAAGGCTGCTAAAAAGGTAGCTACTCCTGTTGATTTAAAACTTCCTGTAATGGGAGGAGAAGATTTTGCTAATTATTTAAAAGTAGTAAAAGGTGCTTTTTTTAGACTTGGTTGTTGTAATGAGCTAAAAGAGACATGTTATCCGCAACATCATCCAAGATTTGATATTGATGAAGATAGTTTAATTATTGGAGCTAAAATTTTTGCAAATATTTTAAAGGTTCTTAAATGAAAGGTCATATAGGAATTTCGTCTCCTTTTTTTATAGTAAAAGAAAAACTTCCGGCTTTAATTAGGGATATAAAAAAAGAAGACGCAAAAGATATTGTAAAACTTTTTGAATTAAATTATGAAGATACTTATTATAAAAAAAGTTTTTATAATCCTACTACATGGGAAGAAATGGCTCAATCTAAAAAATATTATCCTGTTGTTGCTGAGGTTGAGGGCAAGGTTGTTGGTCAATTTTTGTTAATAGTTAATGATAACTATAATGGAGAAATTGCTGCTGTAGTAGTCCATCCAGATTATAAGGGAAGAGGACTTATGAATCAAATGTTTGATTATTTGATACAAAAAGCTAAAAGTTTAGGTCTTTTTGCGATATATGGAGAAGCTATTATGTTTCATCCTTTCTCTCAAAAAGCAAATTTAAAACATGGGATGATAGAAACTGCTTTACAGCTTGGAGAAGTTGCTTCTTGGATTGCACAAAAAGATATAAAATTTGAAAAACGCTCAGCCACACTTGTTTCATATCTTCTTTTTAAAAAACAAAAACGCTCACTATATCTGCCTAAAATATATAAAAATATTATTTTAGATAGATATAAAAAATTAAATATTCCTTTATCAAAAGCTATTATTAGACCACTAAAAAAATCACTTAGACTTTGGGAAAATAGGCTTCTTAAACTCTCAGGATTAATCATTGATGGAAAAATAAAAAATTTTGAAAATAGATTTAATACTCTTTTTGCAAAAGCAAAATTAAGAGGAGAGATGGTTTATGCAGATATAAATTTACATACAAGAGAGATTGATGAAATTGTCAGTTTTTTAAATAAAAAACGATTTTTTTATAGTGGAGTTTTGTTTTATAGGTATAATGGATATGATTATTTGAGACTTCAATATGAAAATACACATAATGTTGAAGAGAGATTAAATGTTTGTTATAGTGACTATTGCAAATGGCTTAGTAAATTTGTTAGAGAAGATAAAAAAAGAGTTTATAGATTGTAAAAATTTTCAATCATAGACAAATAATCATTAATATTTTCAAATCTATGATTTCCTCCATATTCTACAATTACTCTTGCATTAGGGAGATTTTTGAATTTTTTAAGAGTTTTTTTGTAATTTAAAATCTCATCTTTGCTTTGAAGCAAAACTAAATATTTTCCTCTTATGGGTTTAGTTTTTAGTTTTTTTAGCTCTTTTAAATACTCTTTTTTCCATTTAAAAGGTTTATTATCACAATATCTGTATTGAATTCCGATATATTGTTTTAGTGTTTTATATGGTTTTAAAGAAGGGTTTATTAAAACAGCTTTTAAATTATATTTTACAGCAAAATAAATTGCATAATACCCTCCAAGCGATGAGCCAATAAGCATTGTTTTTGGAGTAATTAAACTTTCTATTTTATTAATTGCTTCTTTTGGATTTTCTGGAAGCTGAGGAGCATAAAAGTTTAAAAAGTGTGATTTTAGTATTTTTGTTTTATTAGAATCAGCACAGCTTCCAAATCCGTGTAAGTATAAAATCATTGTTCAGGATTTTCGTAATATATATATGTTGAAAAAGTTGTAATTTGAAAATATAACTTTTTCTTCTCATCTGGGTCTACTTTATAGTTGAAATTTTTATCTAAATATCCATATCCATATTGATAAGGTTTGATTTTGTTATCAGAAGTATAACCTGTTGTTAATTTATCAACTTTTAGCCATCTCTGAACAAGTTTTCCTCCACTATATATATCAACAACTCCATTAATTCCTGTTATGTTTTGTACTGAGCGAGAGATTTTATTTTGTTGCTCTTGGGTACAAGATGTAAAAATTAATGCAATAAATGGTGCTAATAAAAGAAACTTTTTCATAAAAATCCTTTTTTATTTATTTTAACATATTTTAAATAAATAACATAGGCAGGTGTTATTTTGTTTTGGTTAATCTCTAAACAGAAAAATTATCAATTTTCTTTAGTCTTTTTATATAAAGATTTGATTTTTTTTTGTAATTTTGATATAATCTAATTACTACGCCGGCTACAAATATGCTACAATAAGTAAAAAATGGAGTATTTATGATTAGAAATCATGAAGAATATAAAAAAGCAGTAGAAACGCTTAAAAAATGGGCATACTATTATTATGTGTTAGATAATCCATTAGTTACTGATGAAGAGTATGATAAATTATATAGAGAAGTAGAAGAGTATGAAAAAGCTCATCCAGATGAGATAGACCCAACATCACCTACTCAAAGAATAGGGGATGTAGTTTTAGATGAGTTTAAAAAAGCAAGACATATTACGAAAATGTGGTCTATGGAGGATGTTTTTAATGAAAATGAATTTATAGATTGGGTAAATAGAGTTAAAAGAGCTGTTGGAGATGAAAATTTTACATTTTATATTGAACCAAAATTTGATGGTGCAAGTTTAAATTTAGTATACAAAAATGGAGAATTAATAAGAGCTGAAACAAGAGGAGATGGAGAAATTGGCGAAGATGTTACATTAAATGCTAAAACTATTAAAACAATTCCTTTAAATATAGATTATAAAGGTCTTATAGAAATTAGAGGTGAGGTTGTAATAAAAAAAGAAGATTTTGATAAATTAAATGAAGAGAGAATCAAAAAAGGCGAAAGTACTTTTGCAAATCCAAGAAATGCTGCAGCTGGAAGTTTAAGACAGCTTGACCCTAAAATTACAGCAAGCAGACCGTTAATATTTTATCCTTGGGGAGTTGGATATCCAATTGAAGTTTTAATAAGTGATGAGGTAAGCGAAGAAGAATATAAAAAAGATAAAGAAAAATTTATAAATCAATTTAAAACATATAAAAATATGATGGATTTTGTATATTCTCTTGGATTTAAAGAACCGCCTAAAAGAGGAGAATGTAGTGCAAGTGATACTCAATGTGTTTTAAAAAAATATAATGAATTTGTTGAAATTAGAGATGATATTCCTGTAATGCTTGATGGAATGGTTGTAAAAGTTAATGATTTAAGTTTACTTGATAATCTTGGATATACCGCAAAATATCCAAGATGGATGGTTGCGTATAAATTTCCAGCTATTGAAAAAGAGACAATTATAGAAGATGTAGTTATACAAGTTGGAAGAACGGGAGTTTTAACGCCTGTTGCTGTGTTAAAACCTGTTGAAATTGGAGGAGTAATAGTTGAGAGAGCTACTCTTCATAATTTTGATGAGATTGAGAGAATGGATATAAGAATAGGTGATCATGTAATAGTTATTAGAAGCGGAGATGTAATTCCAAAAATTACAAAAGTTTTATATCATAAACGAACAGGTAATGAAAAGAAAATACCAAGACCTACTCACTGTCCTGTTTGCGGAAGTGAGGTATTAGATGAAGGTGCTATAATAAAATGTCAAAACCTCTCATGCCCTGCAAGAGTAGTTAATACGATAATTTATGCAGCAAGTAAGAATTGTTTAGATATTGAAGGTCTTGGTGAGAGTGTTGCAAAACTTTTATATGAAAAAGGTCTTGTAAAAGATATTAGAGATTTATTTAAATTAAAAGTTGAGGATTTAGAAAAACTTCCTCTTTTTGCAAGAAAAAAGGCTGAAAATTTAGTAAATGCAATTAAGAAAGTTAAAGGAATTGAGTGTTGGAGATTTGTAAATGCTCTTGGAATTGAACATATTGGAGAAGTAGCAAGCAAGAAAATATGTGATACTTTTGGGGTTGAGTTTTACAAACACGACCCAGAAGAGTTTTATAAAATTGATGGATTTGGACCAGAAATGGTTAAATCTATTGCTGAGTATATTAAAGTTAATAAGGATAAAATTGAGGAGTTAATAAAATTAATTCAGCCAACAAACCCTAAAAAAGAGGCGGTTAATTCGCCTTTTACTGGTAAAACTATAGTTTTAACGGGTAGTATGAGTAAGAGTAGAAGTGAAATAAAAGAGATGTTAGAAAATCTTGGCGCTCATGTAACAAATAGTGTTTCTAAAAAAACTGATTATGTTATTGTAGGAAAAGACCCAGGAAGCAAGTTTGAAAAAGCAAAAAAACTTGGTATAACTATTTTAAATGAAGAAGATATGTGGAAGATGATAGGAGAAGTAAATGGCGATAAAAAATGAAACTATATCAAAGACAAAATTTTTATTGCCAAAACTTTATAAAGTAATTTTATTAAACGATGATTATACAACTTTTGATTTTGTAATAGAGATTTTAAAAACCGTTTTTGGTAAAAGTGAAGAAGATGCGATAAATTTAACGCTCAAAGTGGATAGAGAAGGCTCAGCTGTAGTTGGGCTTTATCCATATGAGATAGCTGTTATGAAAGTTGATAAAGTCCACCAGTTAGCAAGGAGTGCCGGCTATCCACTAAGGGCGAGAATTGAGGAGGAATAAATGCAAATTACTGAAAGTTTAAGAAAAATATTAAATAAAATTATTAATGAAGCTAAAAGAAGAAGGCATGAATATATTACAGTAGACCATG
>Ga0256833_1001243_pt1 | contig 18992 bp, 13 predicted proteins | sample 356284metaG_FD_190535 | JGI IMG/M metagenome (GOLD analysis project Ga0256833, IMG submission 190535) | Hydrothermal vent microbial communities from Mid Atlantic Ridge, Atlantic Ocean - 356-284 | ecosystem: Environmental > Aquatic > Marine > Hydrothermal vents | place: Atlantic Ocean: Mid... | reverse complement strand
CCGATCCCTGTCTCCCGGACATAGATCTGCCGCAGAAGCTGCCGCCAGCGGCGGTACTGCTGCTCGGCCGAACCGGTCAGGCGCACGGTCTCCCCCTCCACCTCCATGACCAGAGGTTCGGCCTCGGCGGAAAAGGAGCTGCCCAGCTCCTCGATGGCATCCCGGTTGATCTCGCTCTCTTTTGCCTTCTGATAGCCGGAATAGACGGCTGCGGCCCCGCCCATGACCATGACGTCGCGCAGGGTCGAGGTCCGGGCCCTGGTATCGGCATCGCCGGCCACGCCGATGGCAATGGCACCGATAATGGAAGCAATGCCCAGGATCTGCCGCGTCAGGGCCTGACGCTTGAGGCGATGCATGGCCGCCACCTCCTGGCCGCGGAAGATACGCCAGTTGGTGTAGGGCTCCCAGAGGTCGCGGTAATAGCCGTCATAATACCCGTTGACCGCATCCACCAGCATGTCGTCACGGGCCCTGATGGCACCGACCCGGGCCAGCATGGGATCATCACGGGCCGGCAGGCGGACGATGCGGATGCGGCCGTCCTCCCCGGTGGCCAGGTAGGAGGCAAAGGGTTCCGGCGCCATGGCAGCGGCAAAGCGAAGCCGGGCCACCTCCCTGATCTCCTGTACCTGGATCGGGGTCAGGTGCGACCGGAACAGGGCAAGATCGTTGGCTATGGTATTGAACAGGTCCTGATAGAGATCATGCTTTTCCGGCTCGGTCCGCTGCCGGTCCGGGTGCTCCACGGTCTCGGCATAGGTCCTGCTGAACCAGACCCGGTTGCGGGCATCAACGGCCTCGATGGCAATGGCGCACGACTCGCCGTCCGAATACTCGATCCTGCCCCGGACCAGGAGTTCACAGCCGACATCGTCGTCCGGCACCACCCGCACCGAGCCCCAGTAGCCGCTCCGCTGCATGGTGTACTTGAGGTGAATGGGGAAGAACCGTGCCTCTGCCTCGCGAATCCCGGTGGACAGACCGATCCGTTCGTCCCCGTCCTCCGGCAGGGTGCCGGGATCAAAGACCCTGATGGAGACATTGAGCAGTTCCTGCTCCGGCAGTTCATGATCCACAAGCATGGGCGCCACATTCTCACCCACCTGGCGGCCGGGGATGGTCGCGCAGCCACCGGGCAGAAGCAGCAGGAGCAGGAGCAGATACCAGCCCCTTCCTGCCGGACCGGCCATGCCGGCCTCCCTGATGCCGTAACCACCGAACCGCTTCATTGCCGTGCCCTGTACCGCCGGTATTCCTGCCAGAGTTTTTCCTTCAGTGCCGGATCGGTCTCCCTTTCCGCGGCCTCCCGCAACTGACGGGCAACGATATCATCGTCTGCGGCCATGGCGTCCACATCCGGCGGCCTGCCACCGGATGGAGCCGTTGCGGCCACGCCGCCGGCTGTTGCCTTCCCGTTCCGGCCCGCAGGGGTCTGGTCCCGCCCCGTGGCCGCGGTGCCGGATCGGCCCTGGCCCGCGATCCGGTCGCGGTCACCGCTGCCGTCCTCTGTCCCGGTCCGGCGGTCGGCCGATCCATCCGTTTCCCCGGCAGCAGACCGACCCCGGCCCTCCCGGCCGACACCCTCCCGGCCGCCGGCGACCGCTCCATCCCCGGACTCGCGCCGCCGCGGCACACGGGCGGCAAGACGCTCCTCCTCCCGGAGCAGCATGTCGTCGAATTCGCCCATGGCCCTGGCAAGTTGCTGCTCCAGGAGCTCGACCTCCTCTCCACTGGTCCTGGCGGCCGTTCCCTGCTGGCCGGGCAGGGCCGCACCGCCGGCCGGACAGTTCAGGCCGGCCACGGCCCGGCCTCCACCCACCTGCACCAGTTGCCGGCAGTCTTCGCGGATCCGGCCAAGGAGAAATGCGAGAAAGACCTCGATCTCCCGTTTCTCTCCCGGCAGGAGACCGGTGGCCTTCTGCCGGTCAGCCAGGGTCCTGCCCACGTGCTGTCGGACCTGCCACAGGGCCCGGACACTGTGCCGCAAGCGGCTGACATCGCCCTGCCCTGCGTCGGCCGGAGAAGATGCGGCAAGCAGCAGCGCCAGAATGGCCGCAAGCGGCAGCCCCGGGTATCGCCGCCCTTCCGGTCGCTGCCGCCGGACTCTGTGCATATCTGTCTCCTAGCGGAAGGGCGGCGCATACTGGATACCGCCACTGTTCCACAGGGCGTTGAGGCCCCGTTGCATCTTCAGGGACGAGCCACTGCCCAGGTTGCGGGCAAAGACCTCGCCATAGTTCCCCACCTGGCGGATGACCCGGCGGGCCCAGTCGTCGGCCAGGCCGAGCCCCACCCCACGGATGCCCTCCAGGCCGAGCAGACGACGGATGGCCGGATTGGGCGAATCCAGCATCTCGTCCACGTTTCCTGAACGAACACCCAGTTCCTCGGCATCGATCATGGCAAAGATGGTCCAGCGCACGATATTGAACCAGCCGTCGTCACCCTGGCGGACCACCGGTCCCAGGGGCGCCCTGGCAACGATCTCCGGCAGGGTCACGGCCTCGGCGGGCCGGGTGAGCCGGGCCCGGAGACCGGGCAGGGCGGAGAGGAAACAGGGCAGGACATCGCACCGGCCGCCCTCGAACCCGCTGACCGCCTGTTGCAGGGAGTCCACGCTCACGACCCTGTAGTGCATGCGGTTGCGGGCAAAGAAATCCGCCACCAGACGACTGTCGGGATCGTCCGGCTGCAGGCAGACAGTGCTGCCGTCCAGTTCACCGGCACTGCGAACTCCGAGTTTTTTCGTGACCAGGAAATGCAGCGCATCAAAAAAGGTGGTATGGGTGAAATTGAGCCCCAGGGAACTGTCCCGGGTCAGGGTCCAGGCGGTATTGCGGGCCAGGAGATCGACCTCGCCGGCCTGCAGGCGGGTGAACCGCTCCCGCCTGGTCAGGGGGACGAACTGCACCCGCTCGGCATCGCCGAGTACGGCCGCGGCCACGGCCCGGCAGACATCCACGTCCAGGCCCGTCCACCGCCCCTTTGCATCGGGCTTGGAGAATCCGGCCAGACCGGTGGAGACGCCACAGCGGAGGGTTCCCCGTTTGCGTACCTCGTCCAGGGTTGTTGCCGCCGCCCCGACAACCAGCAGGACAACCAGGAGCAGCAGGGTAATAGATGCTGTTTTTCTCATGAACCTCTGTTCAGACCGTCGGAAATCCGGGGAAGCAGAAAAATCCGCGACACTGTCCTGAAAAATTTTCTGAAAACATGAATTTTCAGCCTCTCCTTCCAGACAACATCACGCTCTTATGATAAACTATATCATGCTAGCAAATCGACCTGAAAAGTCCACTGGAGTTTGGCTGTTTTTTGATTTCCTCCCTGCCGGCTCTGTCGGAAAACGGTACGTGCCGCCTGCTGCGCCGGTGAACTGTTCCTGCCTCCAGACAAGCTGAAAACCCTGTGATCCGTTACGGGCAATGAAAAAACTCTCGAGAAAACCCGTCATCCTCATTGCCGATGACAACCCGGTCAGCCTGCGGCTGCTGAGCGAGGTTCTCACCAAGGCCGGCTACCGGGTGGCCGAGGTCACCAACGGTGAAAAGGCCCTGGCCGTGCTGCCCACCATCCGGCCGGACCTGATCCTGCTGGACGTGGACATGCCCGGCCTGTCCGGGTTCGAGGTCTGCCGGCAGCTGAAACAGGACATCCATACCAGTGACATCCCGGTCCTCTTTGTCACGGCCAGAAACGACAAGAAGGACATCATCACCGGCTTTTCCGCCGGCGGCCAGGATTATGTCATCAAGCCCTATACCCGGGCGGAACTGCTGGCGCGGGTCCAGACCCATCTCTCCCTGCGCCGTACCCAGCAGGAGCTGAAGGCCAGCGAGGCCAGGTACCGCGAGCTTTCCATCCGGGACGACCTCACCGGGTTTTACAATACCCGGTATCTCTACCAGACCCTGCAGGGTCAGCTCGACATGCACCGCACCCGGCCTCTGTCGGTGATCTTCATGGATATCGACAACTTCAAGTTTGTGGTCGACACCTACGGCCATCTCAACGGCAGCCGTACCATCGCCGAGCTGGCCGACGTCACCCGCTCGGTGCTGCCCGAGGGCTGCTACGGTGTCAGCTATGGCGGCGACGAATTCGTCATCGTCCTGGCGGGCCATGACCGGCAGCAGGGCATGCTGGTGGCCGAGGCCATCCGCAGCGCCATCGAAGAGACCCGCTTCCTCACCACCATGGACCTGTCCATCCGCATCACCGTAAGCTGCGGTGTTGCCACCTTCCCCACCGATGCCCAGACCCTGACCGACCTGCTCGCCTGCGCCGACCACGCCCTCTTCGAGGTCAAGCGGCAGGGAAAGAACGGGGTCGGCAGCTTCCTCTGATCGCCGGACCATGGGAAAACGGCATCCGCAACCGGCCGGCGCCCGCGGCGTCGCCATCGAGACCCTCTGCCGGTGGCAGGGATCGGGCCGCACGGTGGACCATGTTCTCGAACCACTCCTGGCCACGCTGCCGGCCCGGGACCGGCAACTGGCCAAGCAGATCGTCTACGGGGTCCTGCGCCACCGCCAGTACCTGGACCATGTCATCGCCATGATGGCCAGTCATCCGCTGCGGAAGATGAAACCCCGCACCCTGGCCGCCCTGCGGGTGGGCGCCTACCAGCTGCTGCTGCTCGACCGGGTGCCGCCGTCGGCCGCGGTCAACGAGACCATGCGGAGCCTGAAGGCGGCCCGGCAGCCGGGATGGCTGCTCGGTTTCGTCAACGGGGTCCTGCGCGCCATGGCCCGTGACCGGAAGAGCCTGCCCGCCCCGGATGCGGCCCTGGCCGATGGCCGCCCCCTGCTCAACCACCCCCACTGGCTGCTGGATCGCTGGCAGCGGCGATGGGGCACACGGATCGCCGAGGCCATCTGCCGACTGAACAACACCGCGCCGCCGCTCGTCCTGCGGACCAATACCCGCCGTACCAGCAGGGACGAACTGCTGACACGACTGCGCGCTGCAGGATGCGACGCCATCCCCGGCGCCCATGCCCCGGAGAGCATCTGCCTGCGCTCCTTTGCCGGCCCGGTGACCGGCCTGCCCGGCTACGGAGATGGGCTTTTCCTGGTCCAGGACGAGGCCGCGCAGCTGGCCTGTCTCCTTGCCGGTCCCCTGCGGCCCGGCGGCCGTCACCTGGACGGCTGCGCCGGGCTGGGCGGCAAGACCGCCTCCCTGCTCCTCGATGCCGCTGGCGGAGTTTCCATTACGGCTGTGGAGCCCGATCCGCGCCGCTTCAGGCTGCTGCGGGAGAACCTGGCCCGCCTGGGATTATCGCCCCAGGCACACCCCCTTGCCGGTACCCTGGAGCAGTTTGCCGCCTCCACCCGGGCGGCCTTCGACACCATCTTCATCGATGCGCCCTGTTCCGGAACCGGTGTCATCCGCCGCCATCCGGATATCCGCTGGAACAGGCAACCCGAAGACCTTGACCGCTACCAGAATCTGCAACTGAACCTGCTCGCCACCGCCGCCGGCCTGCTGGCCGCCCGGGGTGTCCTTGTCTATGCCACCTGTTCCCTGGAGCAGGAGGAGAATCACCAGGTCGTGCAGCGGTTCCTGGCCGACAACCCTGATTTTTCCCTGGACGACCCCCGCCGGCTGCTGCCGGAATCAGCCGCCTGCCTCGTGGACGACCACGGCTGCTTCCATCCCCTGCCCGGCGAGGCCATGGACGGTTTTTTCGCCGTCCGCCTGATTCGTGATCCCGGCTTGTAGTTTGGCCGCAGATTGCGTATAGTCAGCAGACGTCAACTACAGCAGAACGCCCACTCAGGAGACGACAATGGCTGAAATACGATCCACCATGGACCTGGTCATGGAACGGGCCGCCCGCATGGGCAGGGCCACCAGCGAGGAACTGGCCCGGGACGAGGCCCGGAAGAAGGGGATGCACCTGGCCGCGGAATACCTCGATGGCAAGGGCGGCTCCCTGGCAGAGATCCTGGCCGACCAGCCGGCCGGGGAACAGATGGCCATCCGCAGCGGCATGCTCGAGGCCCTGCTGCGCAACATCATCCTGCCCAGGGACGACATGGCCCGGCAACGGTCGGAAAAGGCGACCAGGGGCATTCTGGAGCTGGGCGGCGGCGCAGGCGACCTGGAGGCGATCTGCCGCGAGATGCAGCATATCGGCGGCCAGTACGGTCAGCACCGGCAGCAGTTGCGGCAGCAGCTCGAGGAACAGGTGCGCATGCAGTACGAACAGATGCTGGCCCAGCAGCCGGAGCTGGCCCGGCAGGACATCCGCATCGACCCCACCCTGCAGCCGAAATTCCAGGAGGAGTGGAGCCGGATCAAGGCGGAACTGGACGGTCAGTACAACCAGGTCCTGGAACAGCACAAGGATCTTCTGCGTCAGCGTCTGCTGCCGGCCTGAACCTCTGTCCACCACCGGCCATGACTACTGCTCCGCGTCTTGAAGCACTGCAGGCCAGGATCCGCCGCCGCGGCCTTGACGGCTTCCTCGTCACCCAGCCCGACAACCGGCGCTATCTCAGCGGCTACACCGCCTGTGACCACGGCATCGAGGAGACCTCCGGCGTCCTCCTCATCCCGGCCCGGGGCACGCCCCTGCTGCTCACCGATTCCCGCTTTATCCTCCAGGCCCGCGAGGAGGCCGCAGGATACCGGGTCGAGCAGTACCGCCGCGGCGTGATCCCGCTGCTGGAAAAGCTCCTTCCTGCCCTCTCCATCCGGGTCCTGGGATTCGAAAGCCACTATATCCTTCACGCCACCGTCCTCAGAATGGAGAAGATGGCCCGCCGGATCGGCTGCGGCCTGGTGCCGGTCACCGACCTGGTGGAGGGCATGCGGATCATCAAGGACCGGGAGGAGATCGGGCGTATCAGGAAATCGGTCCTCCTCAACGAGCAGGTCTTTCGTCTCGTCCACAGCACCATCGAGCCGGGCATGACCGAACGGGAGATCGCCCTGGCCATCGAACTGACCATGCGCGAACTGGGGGCCGAACGTCCCGCTTTCGACACCATCGTCGCCTTTGCCGGCAATGCGGCCCGGCCCCATGCCGTTCCCGGAGAGCGGGAGCTGAACACCGGCGACCTGGTCCTCATCGACATGGGCCTTGTCCTGGACGGCTACTGCTCGGACATGACCCGGACCTTCATCGCCGGCCGGCCTGAAAAGACCTTCACCGAACGGCTGCGGCTGGTACGCAGGGCCCAGCAGGCCGCCACCGCGGCGATCCGGCCCGGCGCCATCTGCCGGGACGTGGACCGCGCCGCCCGCCGCGTCATCGCCGATGGTGGATATGGCGACCTCTTCGGCCATGCCCTCGGCCACGGAGTGGGCCTGGCGGTGCATGAGGAACCACGGCTTTCGCCGCGGAGCAGGAAGAAACTGCGCCCCGGTATGGTGGTCACGGTGGAGCCGGGCATCTACCTGCCCGGCTGGGGCGGCATCCGCCTGGAGAACATGGTGGTGGTGGGCGAGGAAGGCTGCGAGATTCTGAACGAGGACACCACCGGCCTGGATCTTTGAAGAGACAGGCAGGCCGTCAACGTATCGCTATTTTTCTGACAAACAAGGGTACTTCCATGCGACAGTACGTGATCGACGAGATATCGTTCCTGGAACGGGACAACATCGAGAGCTATCTCAAACGCACCCTCAAGCCGGCGGGCCTGGAAGGGGTCTTTTTCCTCGAGGTCCCGCCCGACCTGCTGGGACCGGCCCAGCAGGATCACGAAAAATGCGGTCCCTTCTATTTCTCCGTGATCCTGGAGCCCACCCAGGTCCGTTTCGAGTTCCTGGTCCGCAGCGCCCACAACATGCACTGCAGCTGCATCGCCAGGGCAACACCGGCCCAGCGCCAGTTTGTGATGGACTTCGCCGACCGGATGCTGGAAGAGGAAATGATCGGAGCCTGACACGCGATGACCAGCCAACCGATTCCCGCGGACCGGGAGCCGGCTGACCGGGCCGCACAGATCTTCACGGTGGGAGATTCCCACTCCCAGCGCTGTTTCGAGAACCACCCGCTCATTGCCGACTCGACACGGCTGTACGGCTGCAACAAACTCGACGGCAGGACTGCCTACAACATCGCCCGCCATGACCGGCGCATCCGCGGCATCGTGGAGCCGCTTGCCGAATGCCACCTGATTTTTGTCTTCGGCGAGGTGGACGTGCGTATCCACATCAAGTACCAGCACCGCAAGCGGAACGTGGCCACCGGCATTCTGATCCGGGAGACGGCGGAACGCTACACCGATTACGTGGCCGGCCTGCGGGAAGAGGGCTACCGGATCCATGTCTTCAACGTCGTGCCCACCGGCGACTTCAGCACGCCGTCGGCCCTGCGCTGGCGCAGCAGACTGCGCTATCCCTTCCTGGCCAGCCGGGCGGAGCGGACCCGCTACACAGAAGAGATGAACCGCCGGCTCGCTGCCTGCTGCCGCAGGCGTGCGATTCCCTTCATCGATATCTACCAGCACCTGGTGGACGAAACGGGCCGGCGCAGGCCCGAGCTGGTCTACGATTTCTCCCATCTGAACAGCCGTACCGCAGACCTGGTCATGGCCCATCACTGTTTCGGCCGGGCAGGAACCACGGTCCCGGCAGGCAGGAACCGCAGCCCGGCATCCCCTGGCGTACCAGTTCACCGCGACAGGCAACGCCCTTGAACTGCCGCTGCTGGAGAACTGTTCCAAACGAGAGGGAACATGCAGCAGGCGTCGCACTCCCTCAGCCGTCCCCGGCCAGGGCCCTGGCCACGGCCAGGCCCAGGGCGGCCCGATCCAGTGGTTTCATCAGAAATTCCCGGATACCGAGCCGTTGCGCCTCTTCCGCCGACACCTGCGGACTGTAGCCGGTACAGAGAATGACCGGCAGATCCGGCCGCAGGGCCAGCATCCGTCCGGCCAGCTCCGATCCTGCCATGCGGGGCATGGTCTGATCCGTGAGGACCAGGTCAAAGGAGGATGGGTCTGCGGCAAAAAGCTCCCACGCCCTGCCGGCGTCGGAGAGGGCCGTCACCCGGTAGCCGAGGCTCTCCAGGATCCGCCGGGTGGTGCCGACGACCAGGGTATCGTCATCCACCAGCAGGACCCTCTCGCCGTGGCCCCGGGGTATGGTACGTTCCCTCCCGCCGGGTTCGGGCTCGCCACACTCTCCTGCCACCGGCAGACAGACCTCGAAGGCCGTTCCCCTGCCGACGCGACTCTCCACCCGCACATGGCCGCGATACTGCTTGACGATACCGTGAACCACGGCCAGACCCAGCCCGGTCCCCTCGCCCTTGGCCCTGGTGGTGAAATAGGGTTCAAAGATGCGGGCAAGGACCCGCTGCTCCATGCCCGGCCCGGTATCGCGGACCGTGAGGCGGACATACTCGCCTGGCGCCAGTTCTCCCTGCCGGGCCCCGCCACCCCCGACCAGGAGCGGTTCCAGCCGGATCTCCAGAAGGCCGCCGCCCTCCCGCATGGCCTGGTAGGCGTTGGTACACAGGTTCATGACCACCTGGTGTATCTGGGTCCCGTCGCAGCACACCGGCCGGCAGGCCGGATCGATATCTGCGCGAAGGTCGATGGAGGCAGGAATGGTGGAACGGAGGAAGCGGACCGCTTCCTCGATCACCGGCTGGATCCGGGTCGGTCTGCTCGGCTGCGGATGACTGCGGCTGATATTGAGGATCTGCCGGACAAGTTCCCGGGCCCGCAGGGCCCCGTCGAGGATGCGGCCGATGTCGTTCCGCAGATCGCTCTCCTCCGGTGCCCGGAGCAGGGCCATCTCGGCATAGCCGATGATGGGAGAAAGGATATTATTGAAATCGTGGGCAATGCCGCCGGCCAGGGTGGCAATGGCCTCCATCTTCTGCAGGTCGCGGACCCGCTCCTCCGCCGCCCTCACCTCCCGGACATTCCGGAAGATTCCCTGGATCACCATGCGGCCTTCCAGGAAAAAGGTATTGGCGCTGACCTGGACCGGGACCTGCTCGCCGCGGCTGCTGACCACAAAGATATCCTCGGAAAGGATCTCGCCCTCCTCCACATGCCGCCGGAACAGGGCCCGGTAGAAGTTCCCGTCACCGGACGGATGCAGGTCGGCCTGGTGCATGCCGATGATCTCCGCCAGCGGCCTGGCAAGCAGCTTCTCCGCCGCCCGGTTGGCATCGAGGATGATCCCGGTCTCGGCATCGGCCAGGAAGATGGCGTCATGGGCGGTCTCGACGAGTTTGCGATACTTTGTCTCCGAGGCCTTCAGTGCCTGCAACGCCTGCTGGTGCGCGATCCGGGTCCGCAGGGCACCAAGGCCGAATGCCAGGTCATCAGCCAGTTCCTTCAGCAGCCGGGTCTCTTCCTGGTCGAAACCATCCGCGTGGGGAGAGTAGATATTGAGGGCGCCAAGGCAGCGGCCGTCGGTGACCAGGGGCAGGGCGATGGAAGAGGCATACCGTCGCTGCTTCGCCTCTTCCCGCCAGGGAGCAAACCGGGGGTCGTTGAGGATATCCCGGCAACGGACCGGGCGCTGTTCGCGGATGGCAGTGCCGGTGGGTCCCTGACCCGACGGCATCTCGGACCAGGTGACATCGATCCGCTCGAGATAGCTGTCCTCAACGCCGTAATGGGCCACCGGCCGGACGCTCTTACGGTCATCGTCCATGGCATACCCCACCCAGGCCAGCCGGTAGCCGCCCAGCTCCACCAGAATGCGGCACAGGTCCCGGACCAGCCCCATCTCGCTGCGGGCCCGCACCAGGAGCTGGTTGCACTCACTCAGGGTCGTCAGGGCACGGTTCTTCTTTTCCAGTTCGGCAGCGGTTTTTTTCTGTGCCCCGATATCCCGTGCCGTAAGCAGGAACAGGTCACCCTCGTCCGCCTCTGCCGGCAACTGCTTCAGGCTGACGAGAAAGACCGAATCCAGGAGCGGCACCTCCGCCTCCACGCCCCTGCCTGCGGCGTCCCGGGCGAGGCAGTGGCTGGCGCAGCCATCGGCCAGGTACTGCTGGCAGCCGAGGACCTCGAAACAGTGGCGACCCACCAGCTCCGCATCGTCCAGACCTGTCCACTGTCGGATGGCGGCGTTGGCTGCCACCACCCGCCGCTCACCATCCAGGAGCAGGGCCAGTTCCCCGAGGGCGTCGAAAACGAGCTTCCAATCCATGCCACATCCCGTGGTAACAACCGGCTTTTGTACGGAAAACCCTTGCCCGGCAATGGATTTGCCCCATACGGCCTGACAAATCTATCACATTGAGTTCTCAGATTTTTTCTCTTTCCAGTATACTGGCGATACCACAGGAAAGCAACATCATTAGCCCATGGGCTGCGAGCCGGACTGCACTGATAATGCCTGAAAGTTCCGTATTTCAATATGGTTGCCGCCAGCAGCGAGCTGTTACGATAATGCTGACGGCCTGAGCATGCTGCAGAAGGGATACCGGCGGGGCAGGGAAAAAGACCCTGCCGGCCGGGGACGGGAAGACGCCTGCTCCACCCGGCCGGAGGATACAGAGGGGTGGATCAGGGGGTGAGTGGCGGCTCCTGGATGCAGACCTCGGTCACGGTCTGCTGGATCGCTTCGAGCAGGGCGGGATCCACCTCCTGTCCGGCGGCGAGATGGGCCAGGACCACGGTGAGCTGGGCCATCAGGGCCTCGGTGGTAACGATCCGGTCCGCCATTTCGCCGATGAGCTGTTCGGTGGTGACGATCCGGTCCGCCATCTCACCGATGTCATCGGACATCTTGAGCGACCAGCCCTGCCAGGACGTGGTCATCTCCTGGAGGGCATCGAGAAATGTCGTCAGCTGTTCTCCTGAATCACAGAGCAGGGGCGGCCTGCACATGAAGGCCGATGCGTTGCTGCAGAGCAGGAAAAAGAACACTGTCCCGCAGGCCATCATCCTGTAACATCTTGTCATGGAATCCTCCTTTTTTCAGAACCGACCTGAGACGGCACTGCCGTGTTGAGAAGCGGCCGGGACGGCCATGCTGCCCGCCCCGTACCGGTCATTCATGCGTCGGGCCACCGGCCTGCTCCAGCTCACGGCCGCAGCAGGCCGGCCGCCACAGCTGTTGTCAGTTTTTCACCGCAACGTAGCGTCCCTCCCCTTGAACCCGGGCAATGACGTACCTGGGGAAGAAACCGACGATCCTGGCCGTGGTATCCCGCTCATAGATCGGGCTGCCCGGCTCCTGCCGCCAGATTCCCGGCCAACCGCCACCGTCACCGGAGACGGGCAGGTAGACGAAGAGTGACTCGGTGGTCTCCTCGTTGAAGCCGATGCGGACCACATAGGCATCGACCTCCTTGCCGCCGGCGAGCCGGACCTGCTGCGGGAACTGGACCATGCCCATCTCCCTGATCTCGGCCTTCAGAGCCTCGGGCACATAGTAGTGGCGCTTGTCATTCCACGGGCCGGTGACGATCTGCCGGACATAGGTGGTCTCGCGCTCCTCGGGGGTGAGAAGGTTGTGGTTGATCCCCTTGATCTCACCACCGGTCACCGTGCCTTCGGCAGCCAGGTAGAACAGTTCCTCGGCATGGTGCCTGCTGAGGGCAAGGACCTTGTCGGCCCTGGCGCCCAGGAAACTGACGCCGTTGGCCAGTTGCGGCTCGATGAAATCCACCTCGCCGTCGACGATGAACAGGCCGTTCGGATTGGCGGGAACCATCCGCCCCTGCTCCATGTCATAGCGGAGTACCCTGTTCTCGTCCCGGAACCAGGGCGGAGCCCAGGGCAGGTAACCGATGAGCCGGTCCGTGACCCGGTGCGCACCGGGATCCTTGCTCAGGTCGCCATGGCAGTCATTGCAGGACCTGGATCCCAGGGCCCTGGACGCCGGCTGTACGCCATGGGTGTCCGAGAAGTAATGGGCGGCCATGAACAGCAGGGGCTTGGGATCCGTTTCGCCCTCGGCCTTGAGCACCGTGACCAGGGCATCCTGCATGGCCCGCACGTCCTCGTCCCACCAGAGATCGGGGAACATGTCACCGGTATGGTCAAAGATGACATAGCCGGAATCCTTGAGGATGATCTTGCCCACATCGGGGTTCCGGGCCCAGGTGGCGTCATTGGGCGGAATGGCGGCCAGGGTTTCCCGATCCACGGCGCCGTAGCGGACAGGCTGCCTGTACTCCTTGATCGCGGCGACGATCTCCCGCAGATAGAGGACCTTGGCGCCACCGTAGGGCAGAGTGCTCATGTCATGGTCGGGCTGCGGATTGGCATCCACCCAGGTCATGATGGTGATCGGATTGCCGATGACCACCTGCGGATAACCGTTTCTGCCGTTGGCATAGTAGAGGGGCGGAAAGACCTCGTTGTCCACCTGTTCACTGTACTGAAGCGGCAGACCACGATCGATCTCCTCGTCCAGCCTGTCCTGGTAGAACCTCTTCCAGAAATCGAACCTCGGATTGGTGGGCATGCCGTTGACAAGGCGGCCGGGATCCGAGGAGGCGCCCATCTGGAAGTAGTCCATCATCTGGCTGATGTAGTCCATGGGCACCACGCCCCGGCCGTCGGCGTCCACATGGTTGGCGAGCATGTTGAAGTGAGGGATGCCGTACCCTGGTGAGGTGCCGTAGGTCGGGCTCATCGCGTACTCGGGCGGATATGCCATCAGGTCGGCATCATCGGTGAGGATATTGTACCCCATCCGGTTGTCGAAGTTGGTGTAGTAGCCCAGGGTATCGTCAAATGCGCGGAACCGCCAGGTCCGCCGGTAGGGCACGTGACAGACCTCGCAGGCGATATTCTCGATATGCCGGGCCGTGGTGTCGCCGAACTTCTGCCGGTGCCTGGCCATGGGGTTGACCGCACCCGGATCCTGGCCGGCGAGGTGACAGCTCTCGCAGGTCCTGGGCCGTGGATTGTTGTCCAGGTCGTTGCGGACCATGTGCCCGGTGTCGGTCCCCTTGAGGATGTTGTGCATATCCTCCAGATAGTCCTGATCCTTGCCCCTGAAATGGAAACCGGCATGTTTCAGGTGGCAGGAGCCGCAGCCCATCTTTTCCCCGGACAGGTGCACGTCATAGCCGATGGCCTCCACGTCGTCGGTGATATTGACAAAGACACCGTTCTTGACCCAGTCGGCGTCCAGGCCCAGGCCATAGGTGCGGGCATGATCCCAGCCCGAGTTGCCGTCATCACGGGTCATGACATGGCACTGGCCGCAGACCGAAACCCACTTGGGTGAATCGACATCCCGGTGGGAACCGCCGAACATGTCCCGATGGATAGGCCGCATGAGGTCCTCGACATTGTAGTAGGTCCTGGCCTGCCACTCGCCGTTCTCCTTCACCAGCTGCACATAGGTCAGCGGTGCGCCGTCCTGGTTCAGGTCCAGGCCCATGAGGTTGGCTGTGGGCATGACCGAGAAAAACGAGGGCAGGTAATCGTGGAGCACCGAACCGATATCCTCCTGGCTGATGACCCCGGCCTGCAGATCGGCGACCACCCTGGCGGTATCCACCTGGCCGGTCTCGGGGTCGATGTAGGTGTCATCCCCTTCCCGTGCCAGTCGCGCGCCATACTCGGTCGCCTTCCAGGCCAGGCCGACCCGGCCCATGTAGGGAATGCCTTCTCCCTCGACCAGGGGTGCCCGCACATAATCACGGACAGAGGCATTGGGATTGTCCCAGTCGGTATAGAATCTGCCCGGTTCATAGGCCCGAAGCGGCACCGGCAGGGGCAGCAGCATGCCGGAGTCATCCATGATCCGGTAACCGTAGACAAAATCGTTGAAAAAGAAATCCCTCAGCTCGTCCATGCCGTCCTCCTCGGCCAGGATTCCCTGGTCCTGCAGGTAGGAAAGGAAATCGGCGAACAGGTCGTTCAGGCCGTCGGCGGCAGCATCGAGACGATCCATCTCATCGTCCGGCCCCTGAGGGTCGGCGGTATAGGCTGCCTTGATCTTGCCGTCCGCATCCCATATCTTACTGATGTTGGTTCCATATACGGCATAGGGCAGCGCAGTGCCGTCGGCATCGAGTCGGTCCAGGCCGTCTGACCACATCTGCATCAGATCGCCAATCACGGAGGCGGGAAGATCCCTCATGGGCATCAGGCCCGCCGGCCGGCTCATCCGCTGCAGGTCATTGGTATAGGAGAGGGCTGATTCATTCTCCAGCCCCACCTTGAGCGGCATCCCCAGGGAGACCCTGGTCACCTCGCCGTTCTGCCGTTCGGCAAAGATCAGCAGCCGCGGCCTGAAGGGCTTGGCCTTGAGACCATCAGCGGTGTGCAGGACAAAGCGGCTGTCGGGATCGATGTGGCAGCCCATGCAGTCCGCCTCCATGACCCCGGATCTGGACCAGTCGTGGCGCCTCGGATCGCCGATGGAGGCGATGGTCTCCTCTATGGTCTGGTCGCTGAGCAATGCCTCGGTGATATCGTTGGCATCATAGGAGTAAAAAGAACGGTCAAAGGTGTGGATCGGGGAAAGGGACGGATCGTCATAGGGAATGACTGTACCGTCCTGCTGCACAATACCCTCTGCCGGACCGCCTCCCAGGTGACAGGAGTAGCAGACCGCCATCTGGTCCGCCTTGCCCATATCGAAGAAATAGGGTTTTCCCTCGGTGGTGAAGGGATCTGCCACGGTGCCGCGTTCCTTCCTGGCCGCCAACTGGCGGTAGGAGGGCGGTCACCATGCACCATATTCGCCCGGGCTGATGATGTAGGCATAGGCATTGGCCAGGTACTTGTACAGGGTATCGTCCCTGTGCTCATCACTCCAGTGGTCACTGATATTCTCTCCCCTGGGCCCGGTTCCCTCCCGGAAATGGAAGGCCCGGGTCACGGCGTCATAGTCGTGACAGCGACCGCAGGTCTGTTTAGGGCTGTATGGGGGGCCGGCCATGTAGACCGATCCGTTGGCGGCGGTAATGGTATCCGTGGGATCGAGCTGTTCCATGATCGGATTGCCGCTTCTGTCCCGCAGAACGGCAGCCCCCATACCCGGCCCGCCGCCGGGCCCGATCATCGCAGACCCGGTCGCCGCCATCGTCAGGGGCAGGGCCGCCCCCAGGGTCAGTATCATGGCCAGATCCATCTTTGTCATTTGCATCTCTCCTCTCCTGCCAAGGGCACGCCCTGCGGGCGATTTCCCCAAAAGAACTCTTCTTTTGCTGATCGCAACAGAATCCCCTGTGCAATTGGCGTCTTTCATAGTTCCCCCTTTCACGTGTGGGTACCGGGACCCGGATCATTCCGTACCATTGGCCTCCCTGTTCACCTCCTTTTCCTGTCTGCCGTTACTGATCCCGGAAAAAACCGGCATGGCCGGACCAGGTTCTCTGGCCGCAGCCACAACAAAAATATGCAAAGCATGCAGATGGCGTATCTGTTGCACCCTTCCTGTTTCCCGACTCCGGCCTCCAGATTTTCTGAAAAAAACCGTCAGGGTGTCCGCCAGGAGAAACACCGCACCGCCCCCTTTCGCCTGGATGCCCCTCCTCTCCGGTGAAATTTACGCACTATCGCACCATGGCTCACGATTACCCGGCCATGCTCTCTCTCACTTCTTCAGGCGCAGATATACTACATTGTGCCATAACGGTAAAGATCAAAATAAATATACGTGATACGTTTAATAAATAATCCTGATATAAGGTTTATCAAACAATCACGCAGCGTAACAGCCTCCGGAAAAGCCACAACGTGGCCCACCATGCCTGCCGGGAAACGGTTTGTCCTAACTGGATGAAGTTCGATAAAAACTCAAAGGAAGAGCATGAAGCGCCCGCAGCGGTGCAGCCGGAAACGGCAACAGGCAGCGGGCCGGTGGCAAGGGGATGATCCTGCCGCTGCCGGCAGGCGGAGGGAAGACGCACCAAGGCGCATAAAAAGTTTTGATGGCAGAAAAAGACAGAACTACGAGAGGAAGAAACGACAGACCCCGGGTTCAGGAACTCCTAAAAGGGTTGCCCTTGGGCAGTGGAGGGGACGACGACAAAAAACATGGTGGAAACAACGGGTTGAACCTGTTAGGCTACGGGATTCAGCCGGGGGGATTGTCCGTCGAAGGACGCTGATGGCCTCAGACCCTGCCCTGGAACTTCTCCTCGAACATCGTCCGGCAGCGGGCCTGTTTCTCCCTGACCTGCGCCGATATCTCGTCGAAGTGATCCAGCAGCAGGGTCGCGATCCGCCTGTCAATACCGTTTCTGTTCGCCTGGGAGACCAGGATCTTTGCGATCTTGTCCCGCTCCAGTCCCTTGCGATAGGGCCTGTCCTCGGCCACGGCCGTGAACAGGTCGGCCACGGTCATGATTCGTGCGCCGATATCAAGCCTGTCGGCCCCGATGTGGAAAGGATAGCCCGATCCATCGAGCCGCTCGTGGTGGAAGGCCGCCCACCGGGCTATCTGGTCGAGCCCGCCGATGGTATTGAGCACCGAATAGGTAAAGTAGGTGTGCTGCCGGATCACCGCGAACTGGTCCCGGGTCAGGCTGCCCGGTTTCTCGAGGATCGCGTTGGGAATGGCCAGCTTGCCCAGGTCGTGGAAATAGCCGGCGATCTCCATCTGCACGATCTCGGAATCGGTGAGGCCGAACTTCCGGGCCAGGAGCACGGCACACTCGGCCACACCGGTGGAATGGGTGGCGGTGAAAGGGGACTTGAAATCCACGATATGGCGGAAGAGGGAGGCAATGGAAAAGACGTCGCTGCTGCCGATCTCGGTGAGCCGGTGCGGCCCGGAATGGAGCAGGAGGGAGTAGAGGCGGGGCGAGGTCAGATCGAACCAGAAGTCTTCCCTGTGCACCACCTGCATGAAGAGATCAACGATCTCCGGATGGATGTCGGTTCCCGAAACGGCCAGCACCTCCTTCTTGATCCTGTCCACCTGGAGAAGGATATAGGTCTTCCTGTCAATGAGGCGCTCCACGAGATCGGCGAGCAGAAGAAGCTGGGCCCCGAACACCTCCGACCGGTCCAGGGGCGCGTCCCACTCCTGCCAGGGCCGATGATGAAAGCGGACAATACCTGCCGCCGGGGCAAACTGGGGTGAGAGCTCGAACAGCGCCTGCCCCAGGACACAGTGGATTTCGAGATCGATGCGGCCAAAGGCGTGCAGTCGCTCCTTCTCCTCCATGGACAGGGCGCCGATATCGTGCAGCAGGGCTGCCATGTAGAGCAGGTTCATCCTGTCCACAGGGACCCGGCCGACCTTGCAGAGCTGCCAGGTGATAAAGGCGGTCCGCATCTGGTGGGCAGCGATCTCGGCGTTGGCGAGGTCCACGGCATCGGAGAGAGACAGCAGCAGATTGGAGAAGTTGACGGTCAGTTCTTTCAGCATCGGTTCGTCTCGGTTCGATCAGTTCCTGTATGCAGAGGGGCAGGAGCGCGCAGGGGCGGCAGGCCAGGCGCTCCGGGTGTGGCCGGCCATACCGGCAGCCGCAGGCGCGCAGATGGCGTGCTGCTGAACGTTTACCCGTCACCTGGCCATGTTCAGAAAGGTCAGCCCTGTCGTGGCCTGGCGGCTCCTGTTGTTCCATAACGGACACTGTCCGCGGATGCACTCTTTGTTTTCCCTGTACTGGCTGCACCGGAGGATCTCCCCGGCCCTGAGCGTGCGGCCCAGGTACTGGCCGGACAGCCGCGCCGTGGCCTGCAGGGCCAGCCAGGTCTCCCGCTGGCAGCAGCGGCCGCCGCGGATCTCGGCGACCCGGCCCAGGATGGCGGCGACAAATGCCTGCGCCTGCTGACGGGGATGCGGAGTGAGCGGAGTGGCATCGAGGATCAGGGCCGCGGCTATGCCGGCACCGACGGCGGCACCGCAACTGCCCCAGAATCCGCAGGCCCCGCCGGGCACGCCGGCGCCCCGCTCAATGCCGGTGGCAATGGTTTCGCTGCCGATGGCGCCGCCACCATTGCGGAAGGCGGCAAGGATGATCCCGGGCACCATGGCGTGGTGTTCCGGTCCGTGCATGGGCACGGCCGGGTGACTGCGGATCGTGGTCAGCAACTGTATCATGTCCTCTTCGCGGCTTGTGGTGCAGATATGCCTGATCA
>Ga0256833_1001242_pt1 | contig 18996 bp, 15 predicted proteins | sample 356284metaG_FD_190535 | JGI IMG/M metagenome (GOLD analysis project Ga0256833, IMG submission 190535) | Hydrothermal vent microbial communities from Mid Atlantic Ridge, Atlantic Ocean - 356-284 | ecosystem: Environmental > Aquatic > Marine > Hydrothermal vents | place: Atlantic Ocean: Mid... | reverse complement strand
CTGAATCCAATTTCCCTCTATGTCATGCTCAGAACGGACGGCAATTTTGTTAAAATGCTGATCCAGTCCATAAAAAAGCCCTTCTTTATAGTGTTCAATAAGCACCTCAAGTGTACCTTGATATGCTTCTCGAAATTCTCTGTTGTTGGCATCGACAATAGCTTGCAACTCTTGTAAACGAGCTTTGGCTCTCCTGCCGTCTACCGATGTTTTCATTGAAGCCGACGGGGTTCCGTCACGCTTGGAATAGGTAAATACATGTAAATGCGTCAATGGCATCGTTTTGAAATTGGCAAGTGCTTCGTGCCATATTGCCTCACTCTCTCCCGGGTGTCCGACAATAAAGTCGGTTCCTAATGCAAAGCCTTTTGCAGCAAGCTCATGAAACAATACACTGTCACTCTCAAATTTATTACGGCGATTCATTATGCGAAGCATCTCTTGTGACGTATGCTGCAATGCAATGTGCAGATGTTTCTCCAGCCATGGCTCACTCAAAATCTCTTTAAATTCATCATCAATCTGAACCGGTTCGACAGAGCCCAGACGAATACGACGTACCCCGCGAATTTGTGCAATTTTTTTCATAAGTGAAGCAATACTGCCACCTGTCTCTTTGCCGTAACTGCCGACATTGGTACCTGTAAGGACAAATTCACCAAAACCGTTGGCCGCTAGATTTTCTATTTGTGTCACAATATTGTTTTCATTCATACTGCGGGCATTGCCGCGCACCATGGGAATAATACAATAGCTGCAACGAAAATCACACCCTTCTTGGATCTTAATAAATGCACGGCTCTTCCCGACAAAATCATCGACTATATTACTGTCAACAAAATCAAGATCGCCAAGTTCGTAAAACGGCTGTTCTTGCGCCAATAATGTATTGATCTTCTCTTTCTCACTTTGGCCAAAAACACCGAACACTTTACGGTCGTTAAGCAGTGATTCGCCTTTAGTGTGTGCGCCGCAGCCGGTCAGCAGTATTTTAGCATTGCTGTTGTTGTGCAGCTGGTTGACATACCCGCGGACACTGCTGTCAGCTCCATTGGTTACGGTACATGAGTTAACAACAACAACATCGGCATCGGCTTCATTTTGGGTTATCTCATACCCCTTAAGGCGACTCATCATGACTTGTGAGTCAAAAAGATTGGTTCGGCATCCAAAGGTTTTAAAGAAGACCTTTTTCATAAAGCCTCTACCTCTTGCATATTCAGGTCTTTATCTTTATTGCTCAAATAGAGTTTTTGAGTCGGATAGGCGATTTCAATATCGCTCTCAGCCAAAAAGGCATCTAAAATTTCGGTTGAAATGGTGCTGCGAAGTGTCAATGTCGCATAGGCATTGGTTAAATACCACGCACTGATTTGAATACCGTTAGGCTCAACAAACGAAAAGATTCGCGGCTCAACATTGGTATTTTTAAGATTATACTGATTGCGCAGTTTATTAAGCTGTTTACGCGTAATATCGGTGTAGCCCTTGGAGTATTTACGGGTAATCTCTTTGGCAATATGCAGCGCTTTTTTGTGGTTAGATTCAAACGTAATGGTAATGTCAATTCCATCCCAAACAGTTTTAAGTGACGCATGCGAATAGTTGGCAATCATGGACGTAAATACATAATTGTTCGGAATAAAAATAATACGTCCTGCACGTCGATTATGTTTGTAAGTGGTCAGTGTAATATCTTCTAAAATGGTAATACGCAGCAGTGAAATGTCGAGTACGTCACCCACATAAAGCATGCCGTCTTTATCGACCCGAACACGATCGCCCGTATGAATTGAGCCGCCCAGTACAATAACGAGCCATCCTAAAATGCTCATAAACCAGTCTTTCATGGCAATGGCAATACCTGCCGATGCGAAACCGAGTACGGTGACAATATAACCGGCATTATCAATATAGGCAAACAGCAGTACAAAGAAAATTAAAAGAAAGTTAATAAAATTGATCACTTTATTGATCATATAAAAACGCTCATTATCTACCAAATATTTACGGGCAACCAACTTGGTAAGGAAAAAGACAATAAGCAATACCACAATGACAATAACAATATTTGCCAACTCAACAAGCTGAGTTTCAATATCTTTGTTAATCTCTATTTCAATAGCTTCAATACGCTTTTTATACAACTCATCGGTAAGTTCCAGTGTCTCTAGCATACGTTCAAACTTTTTTAACTGTTTGGTTGCAGCGCGATATGCCTGTTGTTCTTCGCTTTCTAAAGCACCCAACTGCGAAAGTTTTTCATAGTTTTTGACTTTATTACGCAGGTGAATTATCAGAGTGCGCATCTCATCTTCACGGTTGACGTACGAAGCGTACATCTCATGCATACGCTTAATAAACGAGAGTCCCGTAAAAATCTCAATGGGATTTTCTATTTTGGGGTACTCATCAATCTTCTCAGGCTTGAGCAACGATGCAAACGGGGTTTTCCCATGCCCTTTCAATAACTCAATTTGATCCGTTAAAAGTTTTTTCTTAGCCAGAAGAGAATCAATAGTATCACTGTCTTCAATGCTTTCACCGCTTTTTGTGAGCTTGTCAATTTTTTCTTGCAGATGAACCAGATCTTTTTTAACTTCTATATAGGTCAAATAGGAGCTGTACTTTTTTGTCCAGATACTATCACGTTCCAACTCTTTGTTACTCAGAGCAATATTATTTCGCAATTCTCGAATTAACGCACTCTTTTTTTGCGCATTACGGCGTTGCTCTTGAAGTTCTTGCTGATGCTTTTGTTCCATCTGAGCTTGCAGTTTTAAAACCGTAGTATTGGTGTCAGCAGCTGCATTAACATCAGAAGGGGTCAATGCCATCACGTGCGGCACCGTTACACACAATAAGAGTAATCCTATAAGTTGTTTCATTATATTGCAAACCCTTGAAGGACTTGCTTGACTGTCCGTTCATCTACGGAATCACTGATTGTAACATCTCCAATACCACGCGGTAATATAAATGTTACAGCGCTGTCACTGCTTTTTTTATCGAGGTAAAATGCTTCATAAAAGGCATCAACATCTTCAATGTCGTAAGTTGTCGGAATATTATATTTTTCAAGAAGTGCAGCAATACGATCCACCTCCTCTTCATGCATCCAACCCAACGCAAGAGAGAGTTTGTTTGCCATAACCATACCGATACCTACCGCCTCTCCATGAAGATAGGTGTTGTAACGCGTCTCTTTTTCAATGACATGTGCAAAGGTATGTCCGTAATTCAGTGCAGCCCGTATGCCCCGCTCTTTTTCATCTTGAGAGACAACCCATGCTTTTGTTCGTACTGCCTGTGCCAGCACCTCTGAGAGTGTCTCCCGATGACTCAGGTCTGCTTCTTCCAGAAACTTGAAAAACTCTTTATTGAACGTTACTGCCATCTTCACAATTTCAGCAACTCCGGCACTAAATTCACGCGGCGGCAACGTTGTTAAAAAATAGGGATCGATATAGACTGCTTGAGGCTGATGAAAGGCTCCAATAAGATTCTTGCCGTAACGGTTATTCATGCCTGTTTTACCACCGACACTCGCATCTACCTGCGACAACAACGTTGTTGGAATTTGCACAAAGTCAATACCGCGCTGGTAAATACTTGCCGCAAACCCGCTCATATCGCCAACAACACCGCCACCAAAGGCAATAAGCAATGAGTTACGATTAAAACGGTGATCAAAAAGCCGATTGGTAATGATATCAATACTGGTTTGGTTTTTGTACGCTTCACCGTCGGGAACAGTAATAATATAAAGCTCACTGGCCTGAAGATGCTCCAACAAATACTTCAGATGCAATCCGGCAACTTTCGGGTTGGTAACAATAGCAACTTTTCGATTGAATGTTAATTGCGGTAATGTATCAATTACAATCTTATACGAATTGTCTACCTCTTTTTTCAGCGTAATATCAACAGTCATATCTATCCAATAATTTTTATCTGTTTATAATACTTTGTATTCTCTTAAATAACGGTGAAAATAGCGATGAGAGCGAAAAACTAGATACGAACGGGAACAAAAAGCTGATGATAGGCATCGAGACGATAGTAAAGCTTTTCACTGTCTGTTGAAAGAAAAGAGAAAATATTACGGGATGCAATCTTTTCGGAAAAAGGCATACAGTGTAAAAAGTTTTGACGTTTTGCAAGTGTACGAATTTGGTTGCTTTCAACATCGAGCACTTTAATAGATTTAGAGAAGATAGACGAAAGATTTTTAAAATGTTCAATCACCTCTTGACGCTCTGCTTGAGGTTCATTAATATTGTTAATAAGCTCAATATTAAATCCTAATTGAGAAGAAAAATCAAAAATGGTTGTAGAAACTTTTTCCAACTCTTTACTTTCGGTTAAGATAATGACCGAGCTTTTAATGTCACCGATCGGTTTATGAGAGAGTTTAAGTACGGGAATGCTGCTCTCATAAAGAATGCGCCGCGCAGCGACATTTTTAAAAAGTGCCTGTGTCACCAGCAGTAAACCGACATGATATTTTTTAATATCAGAGAAAAGCTCCTCTTTTCCCTCCTGCAAATAACTAATATCTACAGTCACGTCATCACTGCGCAGTGATTTTATTTTTGCTATTTGATCCAAATTTCCCGGATTGGTAATTTTAATAATAAGCTCTTTTTGAAATTGATCTTTAATATAGAGCGCTTGTTGCAGTAAATCATCTAAATATATATTGTCATCATAAGTCATATCTAAATACAGATAGAGCGCCGAACCAAAAGGGGCCGGAAACTGCCCCAGTTCCCGTTTAATGGCCCGATAGACCGATTTTAGTACCGAAGGATCTCCTACAAGCAGTAAAATATCGTTGGGATGAATCATCCGTTTTGCATTGGGAAAGACCAACTTTCGATCACGATAAATTGCTGCTACTTTCCAGTTTTTCTGTTCTATTGCACCCAAATGACGGTAGACAAAAGAGCTGCCAAACGGTACAAGTACCTCCATTATCTCACCCTCACCCAGACCGACATTTTGTGCAATTACCGGTACATTAGGTAAAAAGTCTAACAAATGTGATGCCAAAAGGTCATTGGCATTGACAATAGAGACGTAGCTGTCATCAATTTCCAGTCCCCATTGATCAAGCACTACAACATTCAACTGCTGCTTGATGGTACGAATATTTTTAAGTGTATTCATAATGTCACTTGGAATTTCCATGGCCATAATTGCCTGAACAAACTCCATTTTTAACAGATTGGCAAGCTTGGAGAGACTGGTGGGATCAAACTCAAAAAACTTAAATTTACTGGGATCAACATGATCAAAATGTTTAGCCCGCATTTGAACGACATAGTAAATATTATCTTTAGAGTACGTATTGATGACACGTTCAATAAAACGTGTGCCGACGGCACCGTCACTAATAATAAGTATTTTTTTCATTCGTTACGACTCAACCTGTTGAATTTTAATGCGCGATTTTAGCACATGGGTGCCTGCAGTAAGCTTAGGGAAGCTGATTAACATGAACCGATTAGAGAAAACGCTACAATTACTTGATTAAAGAGTTCCAATGATGTTGTAATCTTTTTTGTTTCTTCGTTGATCATCACATTACATGTAAATATTCTGCAACTTCATGACTCATCGCAACTTGTGTTAAAATAGCACACTCAAAAAGCAAGGCAGTTTATGGAATTTCATGTTGACGCAATCAGCGGCAAGGCGCGTGCCTGCACCATTACAACAGCACACTCCACCATTGAAACACCGGTATTTATGCCCGTAGGTACGCTCGGGTCAGTCAAAGCATTGGATATGCAAGAGATGACCGATGACCTCAAGACCTCCATTATCTTAGCCAATACCTATCATCTGTATCTGCGTCCCGGAGACAAAACCGTTGCCTCTTTAGGCGGCTTGCACGACTTTACCACCTATCCTAACAGTTTTTTAACCGATAGTGGCGGTTTTCAGGCATTCAGTTTAAGCGATATTTCCAAGCCAACTGAACAAGGCATTGAGTTTCGCAGCCATATTGACGGTTCCAAACACTTTTTTACGCCCCAAAAAGTCATTGATATTCAGCTCAATCTCGGTTCAGATATTATGATGATTTTAGATGACTTGGTAGCTCTTCCGGCAACACAGGAACGCATTCGTACCTCTATTGAGCGTACAACACGCTGGGCAAAAGAGTCCATTGCTTACTTTAGAGCCAAACAGCAAGAAGGCATCGGTATCCATCAAAATATCTTTGCCATTATTCAAGGCGGCACCGACAAAACATTCCGTACCCAATCGGCAACAGAGCTTTGCGCACTTCAATATGACGGGTTTGCCATCGGCGGTTTAAGTGTAGGCGAACTTAACGAAGAGATGTACAATACGGTAGCACATACCGTACGGTATATGCCCCAAAACAAACCACGATACCTTATGGGAGTCGGAACACCCGAAGATCTCATAGAAAACATTGATCGTGGTATTGACATGTTTGACTGCGTTATGCCGACCCGTAATGCTCGAAACGGCACGCTCTTTACCTCTTTTGGACGCATTAATATTAAAGGTGCCGCCTTTAAACATGATGATACGCCCATTGACCATGCCTGTGCATGCCATACATGCAAACACTACAGTCGTGCCTATATGCACCATCTCTACCGCTCTAAAGAGCTGAGTTATTTTCGTTTGGCATCGCTTCACAATTTACACTACTACCTCACCTTGATGCGCGAAGCACGTCAGGCTATTTTAACAGACACATACTGCGATTTTAAAAAGGATTTTTATGCAAAACGCCACCGCTGAACTGACGCTCGGAGTCAATATTGACCATATTGCCGTACTGCGCGAAGCACGTAAAATCAACGACCCTGATCCGCTAATGGCACTGGCTGTCTGTGCGCAAAACGGTGCAGACCAAATCACCATACATCTGCGTGAAGATCGTCGCCATATTCATGATGACGATGCACAAAACATTATTCAAAGTTCACCGATTCCGGTCAACATGGAGTGTGCCATTGATGAGAACATCATTAACATTGTTTGCGACCTTAATCCTCACCGTGCCACACTGGTTCCTGAAAAACGCGAAGAGGTGACCACCGAGGGAGGCCTTGATGTAAGGGGACAAAAATTGGCTCTGGACATTAGTATTGAAACATTACATGCCAACAACATTCCCGTCTCGTTATTTATTGATCCCGATATCGAAGCTGTAGAACTCTCCAAACAGCTCAATGTTCAAATGGTGGAACTGCACACCGGACATTACGCTAATATTTACGCCATGCTTCACAGTTCACTCCCCTATTCGCACCACTGTATAGAGGCGCTTGACCTACCACGGAGCACCTTGGAGACGATGCTCTCTTCTGCCCTTGCCGATATTGAACGTACTGCCAAACACGCACGTCATCTTGGTCTTGAGGTGGCTGCCGGACATGGATTAAACTATCACAATGTTAAAGCAATAGCCGCCCTTGGCGATATTACGGAACTCAATATCGGACAGAGCATTATTGCCCGATCTGTCTTCAGCGGTCTGGCGCAAGCCGTTTCGGATATGAAGGCGCTGTGTGTGCGCTAAAAAAATAGCCGTCAGCATCGGTGATCTAAACGGTGTAGGCATTGAAATTGCACTCAAAGCACATCAGAAGATTACACAACTTTGCGAGCCGCTTTACTGCATTAATGCTAGCCTGTTACAACAAGCCGCTTCACATTTACATGTAGAAATTCCTAAAGACTTCTCCCTTTTACATGTAAACGGCTCATTTACAATTACCCCCGGTATCGTATCGGCATCGAGCGGTCTTTACTCCTATCTCTCATTTCTAAAAGCCGTTCAAACGGCAGAAAAAAACGATGTCGATGCCGTTGTCACGCTTCCCATACACAAAGAGGCATGGATGCTCTCAGGCATACCTTACAAGGGTCATACCGATATGTTGCGTGAATATTTTAAAAATGATGTCATTATGATGCTCGGCTGCGACAACATGTATGTTGCCCTCTTTAGTGAGCACATTCCTTTAAAAGAGGTGGCCGCATCCATTAAACTCGAACCTTTGGTACGGTTTTTTACAAACTTTATTGCAGCAACACATGCAAAGAAAATTGCCGTATTGGGGCTCAATCCTCATGCCGGAGACCATGGCGTTCTCGGTAATGAAGAAACCGTTATTACTGAAGCTATCAACCTTGTCAATCGCCAATACGGGGCTGAAATGCTTCATGGACCTATGGTACCCGATGTCGCTTTTACACCTCATACCAGAGCGCAGTTTACCTACTTCATTGCCATGTACCACGATCAAGGACTCGCTCCGCTCAAAGCACTCTATTTCGATGAAAGTATTAACGTTTCGTTAAATCTGCCGATTATACGCACATCGGTTGATCATGGCACAGCCTTTGATATTGCCTACACTCATACGGCAAAAGAGCAAAGTTACCTCAATGCCGTAAGAGCAGCTGTAAACCTTTAAAAACAACAAATGACATATTTGTGCAACATTCTTGTTGTATAACTGCACGTTACGTATTATTTATTTAACAGGATGCTCAATGAATACAACAGTTAAACCCAAACCTATTAACAAACAAATTAAACTCAACAAATATAAATATATTATGAGCCGCACAGATACCCGCGGTTTTATTCAATATGCCAACGATTACTTTACCGAAATTTCCGGTTATTCCTCATCCGAGCTGATCGGAGCCAACCATAATATTATTCGTCATCCCGATATGCCAAAGGTTATTTTTAAATTGATGTGGGAGCGTCTTAAAAACGGTCAACAAATTCATGCCGTCGTTAAAAATTTAAGTAAAAGCGGTGAATATTACTGGGTAACAACCAAATTTGATATAAAGCGCCATCCATTTGATAATAAAATAGTAGGATATTTAGCATACCGTCAAGCTGCTTCGGCAAAAACCGTTAACATTATCTCTGAGTTTTATGAAAAACTGCTCACTATTGAAGAGACTAACGGCATGGAAGCTTCCGAGAAATATCTTCGTGGCTACTTGGAGGAGAAAGGGGTTACTTATGACACCTTTATTGATGATATCATCGATAACAATAGTGTCATGAAAGTATTTTTTAAGGCAATGAGCCGTTTTTTCAAAAACCGTTAAAATACCGTTTATCGTCCATTATATAACCATTAGAACACTATTTACTTCTTCACTTTATAATTTTTTTATCTTAACAATAAAGGTTGTTTTATGAAAAAATTATTATTGCTTTCAACACTTTTAGCATTTGCTCTTCATGCCGGTTCAGTAGAATTCAATGAAGCAGACAGTATTACCAAACGTACCATGCCGAGTCATGGAAATACCATTTTGTCTTTTAATGATGCTATCAAGAATGCCACAGACTCTATTGTCTTTGTTGCGACAAAACACAATTCAAAAAAACGTGTACTCACACAGATAAATCCGTTTTTTGAACAATTTTTCGGTGAACAGTTTTCTCGACGTTTTCAAGAGCAGAATATTCCACCGCTACAGGCGCTGGGATCCGGCGTTATTATCTCAAAAGACGGCTATATTGTGACTAACTATCATGTCGTTAAAGATGCCGATGAGATTATTGTTACGATTAACGGCAGTGCCAAGGAGCTGACAGCTGAAGTTATCGGTACCGATGCCAAATCGGATCTTGCCGTTATTAAAGTTGATGCCGATGATCTGAAACCCATCACCATGGGCAGCTCAAAAAACCTAAAGGTCGGTGACGTTGTATTTGCTATTGGCAACCCTTTTGGAGTCGGGCAGACTGTAACACAAGGTATTATTTCAGCACAACATAAAAACAGCATGGGCATTAATGAATATGAAAATTTTATTCAAACCGATGCTTCCATTAACCCTGGAAATTCCGGTGGTGCGCTTGTTGACAGTCGCGGTGTCCTTATCGGTATTAACTCTGCCATTATTTCACGCAGTGGCGGCAACAACGGTATCGGCTTTGCTATTGAAGTGGACATGGTGAAAAACATTGCCAAAAAACTCATTGAAAAAGGCTCAATTGACCGCGGATATATGGGCGTGAGTATCGGTGATTTAACCAAAGACCTTAAAGCACTCTACAAACATAAAAAAGGTGCCATGATTGTGGCAGTTGAGCCTGACACACCGGCAGAAAAAGCAGGGTTAAAGCGGGGTGACTTAATTATTTCTGTTGATAGTAAAAATATTGAAAGTGCTGCTTCCCTTAAAAACACCATCGGTTTAAAAGAGCCTGGAAGCACTATTGATATTACCTATGAGCGTGATAAAAATCTTTTGGATACAACAATTACACTCACCAGCTTGGCACAGACAGTTCACGAATCTTCAGACCTCTTAAACGGTATGGAGCTTTTGTCACTCACTGACTCGCTTCGTTATCGTTACAGTATCCCAAGCGGTGTTGAAGGTGTTTTAATTGTGCGTATCAAAGAGGGTTCAAAAGCAGCCATGCAAGGCATACAAGAAGGTGATATTATTATACAAATTGAAAATAGCGAAATTAAAAATATGAATGACTTGCGAGCAGCTTTAAAAAAATATGCTAAAAGATACAAGCGCATCTACATCAATCGACGCGGTCAAATTTTAGTAGTAGCATTACGATAGTCACTGCTATTTAGGCTATTGTAAGTATTCTTTACCTATAATTAACAATAATATACAATTGGTTGAGGATACGATGCATACGCCTGAAAGCGGTACTACTTTTGCACTCATTGAACATAAAAACTTTTCGGTAAAAACCTACAAGCAACAGTTTGTTAAATCATTTTTAGAACATAGTGTTCATTATACGAAACCTTCTTTTAACCGATCTTCAAAACTTAAAACGGCAGCTGCTCTGTATGATAAATTTTTTTTACGCCACAACATCGATATTGCCCCGTCACTGGAACGGCTCAATCGTTATAAAAAAAAAGAGGTCTCTTTAGACTACTTCCTTTCAGATCTTTTTTTTAAGTTTTTAAGCGACTACACCCATTCACTGATTGGTGCGAGTAACAACTGGAAACATCTCAACAATATTATCAAAGCCATTGAGGCCTTCTTGGATGAGTGTCATCATATGACGCTGAGCCCATCCTCGACACAGGAAACAAATGATGTCATTCCCGATGATGTGGCCATTACGTTTTTAGAAACATTACGGAGACAGTCTCAAAAAATTCGAGTACTTAACACCTATCACAGTATTCCTATTGAATTTACGGCTAAAATTGTCCATACTTCTGCCAATAAAGTTCTTATCAAAGCGCATGCGCTTCAAGATATTGCCGCTACGTATCAAGGCGGCATCTATATCTTGTGTGAGGAGGCTTTTGGATATGACCTTTTTGCCAAAGTCACACCGCGTGTTATTAAAGGGCATGATCTTTTAGAACTCTCACAATTTGACTCCTTAACCTCCGGAATTCATAAACGCCAAACCGTACGTGTTGCACCTTTGTCTCAAACAACCGTGCTTATTAACAACTACTCTACCGTACTTTTTGATATCTCACTCGGAGGTATCTCTATGGTCTGTCCGCGCGATCTGAAACTGGAGTTATACGAACGTGTCACCGTTAAAGTGCCCGATACACTCTGTGGTACCGTTTTGCATATAGAAGCGGAGCTTATTCATGTTTCTACTTTTGAAGACGGTTATAAGTACCATTTTCAGCTTGAACTAAATCCATCACAAGAGTCAGACCTTGGCAAATACATCTATCAGCGTCAAAATGAAATTATCTCCGATTTAAAAGAGAAACTTATATGAAAGTCACTCTTTTTCTGCTGCCACTACTTTGGCTACTGACATCCTGTGGCAGCAATACGGTTAATACAAGCCATCAAAGTATTGAAACCGTTAAGTCCCAATGGATTACCAAAGCATTTGAAACACTCACTTCCAGCAATTATCCCAAGATAAAAGCCATTAGTTGGTGGCATGAAAACTGGGAAAATGAAGACGGTACCTACTCATTGTTACGACTTGACAGCTCCCATGCAGCAACGCTGGCATATCAAAAAGGGGTTAGTAACTCCATATTTACTACCGTCGCACAATTTCACAACAGTAAGCTTATAGAAACAGATGCCATCTATCATGCGGCATTTCCTGATTTTGGCGGTGAAGAAGAGAATGTGACGCTGACTGCCATATCACAATTTGAAGCACTGGCAGACAAAAAAATTGTTTGGGCATACTTCTCCAACAACTGGCTACATGGCATTCACTTTCCAAAAGAAGAAGCATTACGTATCAAAGATTCGGGAAAAATCCCTTTTATACGCATGATGCCGCGTAGCCAATTTGAGGAGTATGTAGCAGAAAAAACTTTTACGTTGCAACATATTGTTGACGGTACATTTGATACTGAACTAACGGCTTGGGCAGAGGATGCTAAAGCGTTTCGCGCTCCGTTATTGGTAGAATTTGGTACCGAAGTTAACGGAGAATGGTTTGCCTGGAATGGCATCTATAACGGTAAAGAAGCAGGTGGCACAATATTTCAACGTGCCTATCGACATATTATTGATCTCTTTAGAAAGGTAGGAGTGAGTAATATTACATGGTTTTTTCATGTAAATGCTTACAGTTATCCTGAAACGGCATGGAATACAATAGCACGTTACTACCCCGGTGATGATTATATCGACTGGGTCGGTGTCAGTATCTACGGTGGTCTGGAAACTAACGAGCCTTATCAGGAGTTTGAGGAGATTTTAGATGACGTATATCCAAAGCTCATTGCGTTGGCACCCACTAAACCTATTGCTATTTTAGAATTCTCTATTACAGAATATTAGCTCTTTTTATATCTGCTTGTCACCGGCACTTGTAAACAATTCTTCAGCAGAGGTGCTGTAAAGTTAACGAAAGTAAACTGCAATATTATTGCATACTCAATATTTTATTTTTTGATTCCTATATGATTATGATATACTGTGTTACAAGATAGTATCAAGAAAGGAAAAGATATGAGCCATTCACCGCATCGATTAACTGTTGGTATGAAAGAAGTAGACAATGAGTTTTTTCTCTCATTTAAAGCAGTAGGTACATTAACACATGAGGACTATGAGCTTATTACTCCTATAATTGATGCTGCATTAGAAGGCATTAAAGAACCTGACGTCAAGGTACTTTTTGATGCAAGTGAGTTTGAAGGATGGGAGCTCCGAGCTGCATGGGATGATTTTAAACTCGGTCTAAAATATGGCAATGAATTTGAAAAAATTGCTATTTACGGCAACAAAAAATGGCTGGAGACCGGAGCCAAGATAAGTTCATGGTTTTTCTCCGGTGAAATAAAATATTTTGAAGATTATGATGAGGCCATTAAATGGCTAAGCACATAGTATTTCTAGGACTCTAGTACATGTTCTAATGCCCGCTCATAACTCTTAAGGTCGAGTTGAAACTCTTCGATGGTCTCTTTTGCTTCGGCAATGGACGCTTCGGTAATATTTCCGTTTGGCAATACTGTTTCACGTATGGCTTTAAGCTCTGCAGCCATGTCACGCTCAATACCGTACGTACCTTCGGGATCATCACTGTAACGAATAAGGTGAATAAGCTCCGGCTCAAAATTCCAATGATTAAAAAGTGTCGCAGTCACGTCGGTCGCTTGCGCACCACAAGCATATTTTTCGGCCTGTGCAATTGTTTTTCCTGCATCTAACGCCTCTTGTATTTTTGTTTCAATACCCTCTTCCAAGAGTGTTTTACTAATAATAACACGACCCAAATCAACCAAAAAAGCTGCCGGTGAAAGATAAGCCAAGCGTTTTGGTTCACGACGTATGAGCCATGCAATTGCCAGACCAAGCTGTCGATCACATGCCAATGAAAACTGTTCTTTGCTCATCGCATACGGAGAGAGGTTAATAGTAAAGTTCGTATCTACAGCACTGCTTAGTGCAAATGAACGAATGACGTCACGTCCTAAAAGCGATACAGCTTGCTGTATATTGGTTACTTGACGTTTCAAACCGTAAAGTGGCGCATTGGCAGCGCGTAAAATATCGGCAGTAAGGAGTGGATCTTTCTCAATGACTTTTTGTAAATCTTCAAAGCTACTGTCTTGATTATGATATACCCGCTCAACGGCCTGAACCGATTCAGGAAGCGCAGGAATGGCATCAATATTTTTAAGTAGTCTATCGTTCATTAGTTATACCTTGTATTATAATAGTTGATTGTAGCATACTTCAAAATTATAGTAATTAAAAAAAACTATTTCTATGATAATTAGTAACTTGAATGTTTATATATGAAACAGTATTGAAGGCACCTCTATTGTTTTCATAGAATCTTTTCTATATAATCGTACCGCCGCATTGATAAGGAGTCGTATGATTGGTATAGATATGATCAAAATTTCACGTATGGAAGATTTTATGAAGCGTTTCAATGCAAAGAGTTTAGAGCGTTTCTTAAATACCGAAGAGATTTTACATGTAAACAATGCACGTACGGCCGCAGGTTTTTGGGCAGCAAAAGAGGCCTTTGCCAAAGCGTTGGGAACCGGCATCGGTTCGGAGTGCCATTTTCATGACATCAGCATTACCAAAACAGCCAAAGGCGCTCCCTTTTTTACCTTACATCAGCATCTCATTGAAGCATTTAATATTGTCGATACATCACTATCGATTACCCATGACGGCGACTATGCCATTGCGGTTGCAATTATTGAGTCATCCACCACCGACAAAATCTAACAGTTCAACTTTATCACCTTCTTGAATCCGATAATGTTTCCATGCATCTTGTTTGACAATTTCCATATTTACCGCTGCTGCCATCACTTTACCTTCAAGTGACAATGCACTCAAAAGATCCTGCATGGTACTGTTTTGAGTTGTTTTCAGCTCTTTGCCATTAACAATAATCGTCATTATTTCTCCTCTTTAGTCATATAGATTGTTAACACATTCATTGCGCCGCCGTGTTTAGCAGCTTTAGCAAAATCATACGGTGTGTACCCTTCGTTATTCTGTACATCGGCATCGGCACCGGCACTTAGTAAAAATGCAATAATTTTTTCCGTACCGTTAAATGCCGCTTGATGAAGCGGTGAAATACCCTCATCGTTGGCTAAATCAAGATCAGCACCGCGCAATGCTACAAATGTGACAAGGGCTAAATTCTTTTTCTTCACCGCAAGAATTAAAGGGGTATTACCCCGATTGTCTTGCGCATCAACATTCGCACCATAATCTAAGAGCAGCTGTGCCATTTTAAGATCGCGCTTTTTAATGGCAATATGCAGCGGTGTCAATCCGGCAGCATTTTTTACATTGACATTCGCCCCGTCTTTTAAACACTGCTTGCACGCATTAAACTCTTCATAATAGACAAAATTGTGCAGTGCGCTTCTGCCGTCAACAGCATCAGCATATACTAGGGTACAAAACAGCAGTATACCAAGAAACTTCACAACAGACTCCTAATACATCACATCATCATACGATATGACTGCTGTGGCATTATTTACATGTACTAAACAATGTTTTTGTTTAAGCTTTTTCACACCAAGGCAAGAAAAGCCTTGGAGATGTACTTATACAATGGTATCATTAATATCCTGCTCTACTTTGACAATCATATCGCCGTTTTCATACACGTCAAACATACGACCGTTTTCAACCACCGTGCTATCCGATTTGATCCAACTGTCCGTGTCACCGTCTTTAAGGCTAATCTTATCGCCATGTTCTCCTAAAATAACCAGTTCATTACTCTCAGTCATACTTAAAACATCGTCTAATGTCAGCTCCATGACATGATCGGTATCGGCAAGGTTGAGAGCATTATTAAACACTTCGCCTACAACCGTATCGAACATTAGCGGTTCTGCCTCATCAAGAACAAAATCGCTGACATGAGTGTCAAATGCCGAAATATCCGTGTATTCTTCCAAAACACTCTGTACATGTTCCATTGCACTCTCTTCGCTTATTGCCTCTTTGCCCTGCGATTCAATAATATGTTGCAGTGCTTCTTGTGATGTTGTTTTCAGATCAAATGAGAGTTCGCTAAATGTCTCACGTGTCTCTTCGGTAATAACAATGCCATCGTAAGCATCACTGTTGGCATCTAAAGACTGGAGCAATACCGCCATATTTTCAAGATACTCATCATTCATATCAGAACGGTCTACCGAAGCAATGTCTTGCAAAAAGACTTGATCATCATGAATGGTATTCATATCAATACTGCCCAGTGTAACATTTCCGATTGTAAACGTTACCACATCACCCTCAACATAGTCAAAACTACCGTCAGCATCGGTAATACCGTAAAGACCCGATGATGTTGTATACTCTAGCCCTGCAACAATACCATCTAAAATTACGGCACTGTCACTGTCTAAATGGTAGTTACCGTCAGCTTGAAGCGTGTAGGACGTTCCATCCTCTTCAAAACGAATATGCTCAATGTCTTTAATGGTCACTTCAAACGGATGAGCGCTGTTGTGCCATGAAAGGGTATAGGTCCCATTGCCGTTATTGACAATATTGTAGTTCTCATCATAAGCGCGGTAACCGTTTAAAATCAACGTATCTTCGCCCTCTCCACCGTAAACATAGTTCTCACCGTGGGAATAACTTCGTATAGTAATAATATCATCCCCGCCATCGGCATGCACTATTTTTCCAATAGCTTTACCCATATCGTAAACATCATCATTTGGAGTCAAATGTAGACCATTGTCATCTTGTAGAACATTAATATTTAATAATATGGTATCAAGCTGATCGCCATCACCGTCCACTACACTGACATGAACACTTTCGGTATATTCTGACACTGTACTTGTCGGCCGATAAGTATATGCACCGGTCTCAAAGTTAATTTCAAATACGCCATTGGGTGTCACAATGCTTTGAACTGTCTGAGCTGCATCATAATTGACACGGTTTCCGGCAATTTCAATACTTTCGATGTGTCCGCCGTCGGCACCAAAGTCAATAATAGTCACACCGTTCTCTTCGACCAAACTACCCTCGGCATGTGTGGCTACGGTTTCACTCACCGCTGCTTCGAGGTCAGAAATATCAGTAATATTCACCGGATCCTTCGAGATAATATTTTCACCATTGTCTGCCAAGGTAACAATATCGCTTAATACCGTTGATGTATTGACACTGAAACTGTAGAGTTTGTCAATAGCACCACTTGTAACAAAGTTGTTCCATGTCGGCAGATAGGCTTCAAAATCTGTTCGATAGTCCCCGTAGGTATTGCCGTCTCCAAAGAAATACATCACATCCTGATCGGCAGCAGGCTGATTGCCGCTATACGACTCGTTAACCATACCGCTTAACCCTTGCTCGATGTCCGTACCGCTGGTTCCGGTGACATACCGGTAGTCATAATCGGCATTTTGCCATCCGGAATTGGAGTGGTTGTTGCCCCAAAACTCAACAACATTCACATTGACCGTTCCAATGGCATCATAGCGTGCAATCAGTGTATCAATAGACTCTTTAACCAAATCTCGGTCTGCCGTACTCATACTGCTGGACATATCGACAATAAATGATAGATTCGTCACGACCGGGTCAATATTAAGGTTAATGGATGTTGTCTCTGCCTTTGGTACATCATCAACAATTTCTACATGTAAATTAGCACTCCAATCATTTCCGTTGCTGTCGGTTACCGTATAAGTAAACGTATCGGTCATACTGTTGGCGCCATTGGCTGTGGGGTGGTCCATACTGCTAACAAGCTCATAAGTATAATCACCCGTAGCCGTATCAACGCTTAAAATATTTCCCTCAGCCGTAGTCACCGTTATGGTACCATCAACACTGATCTCTGTCGTACCGCCGTCTATAGTAACATTGCTTAAGAGCACACCGTTTGGAATCGTATCGTCATCGAGAAGGTTGCCGCTTGTTGTCTCAGCATTGCTGCTGCTATCGGTTCCATCAGGCAATGCCGCTTCATAAACAATATCGCTGTTGTCATGAAGTACTGGATTAGGCGTCTTATCCGTCACGGTAATTTCAATCGGAAGCCGCACACTCTCACTGTCACCGTTAGAGTATTCCGTAGCAGTAGCGTTAACATGCAATACAAAAGTGGTATCGGCATCCACGTCCGGAACGTTAATACTTAAAGCATCAAGACCCCATCCGGTAATATCAACCGCTCCTACACCGTTTTGCGGTGCGGTATAGCTATGGACCCCGTCGCCTACCGTACTGCCGGCAGGAATATCTTCCAGCATTACGGTCAAATTCTCTGATCCGTCCGTATCAAACAGCGATGCATCAATAGAAGGAATTGAAATATCTGCTCCCTCTTCTCCTTGGGCACTCCCATTGTTCGCAACAGAAAGGTTAGGCACATCAGCATCAGCAATAATATCTATCGCCATGGTAGCCGGCGCATCACTCCACTGCTCACCGTCATAGACACTAAATTCAAAACGTGCATAGTCACTTAATTGATCTCCCGCACTGGTCTGATCGGTAATGTCGTCACTGTACTCATCTGAACCCGAATCATGTTCAAACGGAACAAAGACTAAAAGCCCAATATCTGAAGCATTGATTTCCATCCCCTCAGTTACCGGTACACCAAAGAAAATCAGGACTCCTGTTGCCGGTAGCGTCTCTATACGGATTGCTGAGGGCAGTGTCGGTTCACCGTCAGGATCACTGAATCCAAAATCATTCACACTAAACTGTTTCACGGTATCTTCAAGACCGGTCACTACACTGTCAACGGCAATTGGTGCATCGCTCATCGGATCCACCGTGATGACAACCAAAGCCGTAGAGCGATCGCCGTTATTATCTTCAATGGTATACGTGAAACTATCACCACCCGCATAATTTTCATTAGGCGTATAGGTAACGGTACCGTCATTTTCCAGCACCGCAGTACCGTGTGAAGGCTGCGTAATAGTTACAACGTGTGTCGGTGCATCACCGCTGAGCGTATCGTTACTCATGACATCAATATTTAATGTAGTATCT
>Ga0256833_1001241_pt1 | contig 18999 bp, 20 predicted proteins | sample 356284metaG_FD_190535 | JGI IMG/M metagenome (GOLD analysis project Ga0256833, IMG submission 190535) | Hydrothermal vent microbial communities from Mid Atlantic Ridge, Atlantic Ocean - 356-284 | ecosystem: Environmental > Aquatic > Marine > Hydrothermal vents | place: Atlantic Ocean: Mid... | reverse complement strand
AATAAGACAACCGGATATTTAAAACAAGAATTGAATCTCAACTCGGAACATTCGGTAATGGAAGAAACTCTAAGCGCTTTTGACGAAATCAATCAAATGGAAAATGAACTTCGTCAGATTGAAAATGAACTGGCTAGTAGAGAAGACTTTCATTCAAACTCATATTTACAATTAGTTGAAAAAATGACAACTTTAAATGACATCATAAAACATCATGATGCAGGTAGTTTAAAAGGCAATATAGAAAAAGTACTTAAAGGTCTGGGATTTGAAAATAAAGATTTTGACAGAAAAATTAAAGAATTTAGCGGTGGTTGGCAAATTAGAGTAGAACTTGCAAAATTACTCCTTAGACAACCTGACTATATCATGCTGGATGAACCTACAAACCATCTGGATATCGAAGCTATTATATGGCTTGAAGAATACTTAAAATCATATCCCGGTGCTGTCCTCTTGATATCTCACGATCAAAGATTCCTTGATAATGTAACTAAAAGAACTATAGAAATAGAAAATGCTAAAGTTTATGATTATCCGGCTCCTTATACCAAATTTGTAGAACTAAGAAAAGAACGAAGAGAAAAACTTATTTCTGCTTATACAAATCAACAAGCGGTAATAAAACAAAAAGAAAGAACCATCGAAAGATTCATGGCTAAAGCTACTAAAACCAAGCTTGCTCAGTCAATGCAAAAACAACTTGACAAAATGGAAAAAATCGAAATTGATGAATTTGATACAAAAACGATGAAATTGATTTTTCCAGCTGCTGACAGATCTGGCAGAATAGTAGTAAAAGCAGAAAAACTGAGCAAATCCTATGGCGATAATACCGTATTAAAAGATATCGATCTGACTCTGGAAAGAGGAGAAAAAATATCATTTGTGGGTCAAAACGGACAAGGCAAAACTACGCTGGCCAAACTAATCGTCAACAAACTTAATTATGAAAGCGGTAAATTGACAATAGGCCATAATGTCAAAATAGGCTATTATGCGCAAAATCAATCCGACCTCCTGGATACTAAGTTAACCGTCCTGGAAACAATGGAAAATAATGCAACTGAAAAAACAAGACCCAATATCAGAAAGCTACTTGGTGCATTCCTGTTTAGTGGTGAAGATGTTGAAAAAAAAGTTATTGTACTAAGTGGTGGCGAAAAAGCAAGACTTGCTATTGCGGTCATGCTCCTTCGTCCATTTAATTTTCTTGTTTTGGACGAACCTACAAATCATCTCGATATCCTATCAAAAAATGTACTTAAACAAGCATTGACAAATTATGACGGCTCTATGATAATCGTATCTCATGACAGGGAATTCCTCAGTAATCTTACTGATAAAACAATTGAATTCAGAGACCACAAACTAAAAACATACTTAGGTGACATTAATTATTTTTTAGAAAAAAGGCAAATCGATGATATTAGAAATATTGAATTAAGAGATTCAAACAAAACAACCAAAAGTAATGAAAATCAAATAAACAAACTAAGTTACGAAGAAAGAAAATCCATCCAAAGAGAACTGAAAAAAGTAGAAAGAAAAATAGAAAAAATCGAAAAAGAAATCCACGATTTGGAAAAACAGATGCTTGATCCGGGGTTTCATACCAGACCGGATGCTTCTGAAAAATTTAAGGAACATACAAACAAAAAACAAGATTTGGATTCAGCTATGGAAGAATGGGAGATAATACAAGAAAAAGTAGAGAATTTATAATATCGCTGCTATCGCTATTTTACGATAAACTCTATCGTAATTGTTCCGCATTGCTTTGCATTATTCGAAGGTGTAAACCGGTATTTCTTTGCATTTCTTACAGCTATCTCTATCAATTCGGAATCAGTCGTGGTAGAACCTCGTTGGGTGTATCTTGTTGATATCACATTGCCCTGAGCATTTATACAAACTTTCACAACAACTATGCCTGATTTTTGTGAAGAATCCTCAAAAACCGGTTCATATAAAATACCTCTTGAATCCAAGCCCTCCCCTATTTTGCCCTTACCTCTGGTAATCCCCTCAAGTATCTCTGCATCATTGGAACCCAATGGATCACCTTGAATTCCTTTTTTTATTTTTTTTGTTCCCTTTGATTTAAACAATTTACTAAATTCCTCTTTAGCGTCATCAATATTTTTTTCAGGAACTGTTTCTTCCGGTTTTTGAGTACTTTTTTTTGATTCCGGTATTATTTCACTCTCTTCCTCTTTTATGGATTTTTCAATTTCAACTTGTTTATCCTTTACTTTTTTCTCTAATCTTTCTTTTTGTTTATCATCAAACCGTCCGTTTTTTATGCTTTCATCATTATCACCCGCACTTTCTTGTGTATCACCAAACATTACTAGTATTCCTTCTTTTCCGGGAGGAGGAAAATTATATTTTAAAGATGAGAAAAATAAAACTAAAAAGATTAATATAGCATGTACTACAATGCTAATCAACAAACTTATATTTCTAATGGAATGATCAGTTTCAATATCCTTAACAGACATGATATTTGATTTTTCTTATAGCCATCACTTTGGTTTAGTCATAATAGCATCAATACCCAAGCGATATGCAATATCCATCACAGCAACAACATTTTCATTTGCCGTATTGGCATCGGGACTGATTATGATACTTACTTTACCGTTTTTACGTTTTTGCTTCAACTTTTTCAATCCTTTTTCCAATGCGATTAAACTTACCCTTTTTTTATTCACAAAATATTTTCCATCTTTAGAAATTGTAATTTGATAAGGTTTTGACTTGGGTACTGCCTGAGTTCGCGATTTACCGGGCAATTTCAAATTCAAAGCATTTGGAATCACCATTGAAGATGTCAACATAAAAAATATCAGTAATAGAAAAATTATATCCGTTAATGATGACATATTAAATTCTGCACTTACTTTTGTATTTTTCTTAAGACCCATTATGATTTTTTTGGTTGTGTGGCAATAATAGCTCTCATTTTATTTCTGTTTGCAATTTCCATAATTTCATATATCTTTTTCCAGGGCACACCTTTTTCTGCGACTATAGTTAAAGTAGCTTTCCCCTTTTCCTCCTTTTTCATTTTTTTTAACTCCTGCCTTACTTTACCATTTATTGCATTCTTTGCAGTTTTTCTTCCATTAAACATATAGGTATTATCTCTCTTCAGAGTAACAGCCATATTTGTTGGAGCAACAGTGCGGGAATTGGATTCCGGTATTTCAAAATTAATCTGCACCATTGAAGAAGTCAGCATGAAAAATATCAATAACAGAAAAATTATATCCGTTAATGATGACATACTGAATTCTGCACTGGTTTTATTTCTTTTCTTTAATCCCACTTTAATTTATTTTTTTGTTAAGCAGTTGGCTCTTGCAACAAATCCATAAACTCTACACTGGTTTGCTCCATTTTGAAAACCACTTTATCTACAAGCGACACTAAATAATTGTAACCTACAAATGCAAAAATACCAATAGCCAGACCAAATGCAGTTGTTATCAATGCCTGATAAATGCCTCCTGCCAAAGCATCCGGAGTAACATTTTGTTCCGTAGCCATAGTATAAAATGCCATAATCATACCGGTCACCGTACCGAAAAAACCAATCATAGGCGCTGCTCCTGCAATTGAAGCCAGGGTAGAAAGATTTTTTTCCAATTTATACAATTCCAGATTTCCCACATTTTCAATAGCAGCATCAATATCTCTCAATGGTTTACCAATTCTTTTTAAGCCCTTCAAAATCATTTTGGACATTGGGCTATCATTTGTTTGACACATTGCAGCAGCACCTTCTATATTTCCGGCAGCAACAGCAGTCTTAATATTATTAAAAAAGCTCTGATCTACTTTACCGGCTTTTTTTATTGTCATTACTCTTTCAATAAAAATATATAAAGCTATGACGGATAAGATCAATAAAATACCGACAATAGCAACCCCCATAGGTCCACCTTTCATTATCAAATCAAGAACACTTTGTTTTACCTCTTCTGATTCTTGTACTTGTGGAACTAAAAAAAACATTAATTGATACATAGTTTAATTTTTGTGATATGAGACTAACGTCATTTATTAAAATAAAATTATAAAGAAATGCAAAATTAAACAAATAATGAAAAAATATTAAACTTTATTATAATTTGTTATGCTAAATTGTAAAGATTTTCATCAAATAATCATTTTTTCATTTTTATATAGTTGAAAATACAAAAATTATTAGACCTTTGCAGCCATTTTTAAAATTTAGAATATAAATCAAATAATGCAATCAATAAGAAACGTAGCGATAATAGCCCATGTTGATCATGGGAAAACAACATTAGTAGATAAAATAATTCACGAAAGTAAATTAATTGACGAAAGAAAGGAAACCAAAGATTTAATTTTAGATAGCAACGATCTTGAAAAGGAAAGAGGAATTACCATTCTTTCAAAAAATGTTTCAGTTAAATATAAAGATGTAAAAATTAATTTAATAGATACTCCGGGACACGCTGATTTTGGAGGTGAAGTCGAAAGAGTACTGAAAATGGCTGATGGGGTATTGCTATTGGTCGATGCATTTGAAGGCCCGATGCCACAAACCAGATTTGTTTTGGGCAAAGCTTTGGAATTGGGTTTAAAACCAATTGTCGTTGTAAATAAAGTTGATAAAGACAATTGCAAACCGGATGAAGTCAATGAAGATGTTTTTGATCTGATGTACAATTTGGATGCAAGTGAAGATCAGTTGGACTATGTTACTATTTTCGGTTCTTCCAAACAAGGTTGGATGAGTGATGATTGGAGAAAACCAACAGACAATGTCAGAATACTTTTAGATACAATAATCGAACAAATTCCGGAACCTCCTGCAAGAGAAGGTGGATTGCAAATGCAGATAACTTCACTTGACTATTCCAATTTTGTTGGTCGAATCGCCATAGGCAGAGTATATAGAGGAACTATAAAAGAAGGGCAGGATTTCCTTTTATTTCAAAAAAACGGTAAAACAAAAAAAGTCAGAATAAAAGAACTTCATACCTTTGAAGGATTAGGAAGAGAAAGAGCCAAGGAAGTTAAATGTGGTGATATTTGCGCAGTAGTAGGCTTGGATGATTTTGAGATTGGTGATACTATTTGCGATATTCAAAATCCAATGCCAATGCGTAGAATTGCTGTTGATGAACCGACAATGAGTATGGTATTCACAATCAACACGTCTCCGTTTTTCGGAAAAGAAGGGAAATATGTAACATCCAGACACCTCAGAGAAAGACTTTATATTGAAACAAAAAAGAATTTGGCGCTTAGAGTTGAAGAAACAGAAAGGGAAGATACTTTTAGAGTCTATGGAAGAGGGGTTATGCATTTGTCCGTCCTGATAGAAACAATGAGAAGGGAAGGATATGAATTTCAAGTAGGAAAACCCCATGTTCTTTTCAAAGAAGAAAACGGAAAAAAATACGAACCATACGAAGTATTAGTTGTTGATTTACCTGAAAACTATTCGGGAAAAGTAATTGAAATCACCACCATGCGTAAAGGGGAACTCAAAGTTATGAGTCCTAAAGGAGATTTGCAACATCTTGAATTTGAAATACCATCAAGAGGAATTATCGGGTTAAGAAATAAGATACTTACTTTAACCGGAGGAACTGCCGTTATGAATCATAGTTTTTTAAAATTCGATGTATTCAAAGAAGGCATTCCCGATAGAAACAAAGGATCACTGGTTTCAATTAATGAGGGACAAGCTCTTGCTTTTGCTCTCGATAGATTGCAAGACAGAGGAAAATTCTTCATTGCTCCCGGCGATAAAGTATATATAGGTATGGTCGTAGGTGAATACACTAGAGATATGGATCTTGGTGTAAATGTAACCAGAGCAAAAAAACTAACAAATATGAGAGCTTCCGGTACAGATGAAAATGTAAAAATAGCTCCTAAAATTGTTTTCTCCCTCGAAGAGTCACTGGAATATATTAAGGAGGATGAATATTTGGAAGTTACTCCGGAAAGTCTCCGAATGAGAAAAATCAGTTTTAAACCTTAATTCTTAATTCAAAACAAATTATCCGACGAAAAATAAGATGTCCCCAAATTAGTAAATTAGTGCTTTGTAATCAGTAGTTGAAATCTGAATTAAATTATACTTTTATATTTTGTCTTTATCTTTTGATTTGTCATGAAAATTTATGAATAATCCGGATTAATAATAACAAAGAATTTTATACATGCCTACCGGAACATAATAGCTTTGACAGGATCTATTTTTGATACAAGGTAACTTGGAATAATCAAACTTAAAAAAGTCAATATCAATGTTCCTATATTGATAAGAGCCCACATTACCCAATCAAAATAGATAGGTGCCTGAGATAAATAATAACTGGTTTCATCCAGTTTTATAATACCATAATGCTTTTGTAATAAACTAAAACCAATTCCCAAAATATTACCGAATAACAATCCGAAGATTATAATATATGTAGCATGAAACAAAAATATTTTTCTCATACTCCAGGTAGTAGCCCCCATGGCCCTGAGAATACCAATCATATTGGTCCTTTCCAATATCAAAATCAACAATGATGTTATCATATTGATTATAGACACTATTAGCATCAAAATAAGTATTACTTCTTCATTTATATTCTGAAGTTGTAACCATTCAAAAATAGCCGGAAATTTTTGTTTAATAGTCATTGAATATATATCCGAAGGCAATACTTCAACATAAATATATTCATTCAGGACATCCAAATCTCCAATATCATCGACAAAAACCTCCATCCCTCCGATTTCATCTTTATTCCAAGCCAATATTTTTCTTAATAGTCTAATATCAATAAACGCCAATTTCTTATCGTATTCTGCAAGTCCCGTATTATAAATTCCGGAAATTACAAGACGTTTTCTGATAGGACTATTTTCAATAAAAAAATTAGCTATTACCTTATTACCTACTTTTAAATTTAATCTGTTGGCAGTAAATTTAGATATTACGATTTTTTCACTCACAGAATCTTTGCCAAAATCAGGAAACTCCCCCTGCAGAAGATATTTTTCCATATTTCCACGATAAAAATCTCTCCCTATTCCTTTTAATACCAATCCTTCATAATCCGTCTTGGTCTTCAATATCGCAGGGAATAGAATATATTTTTGAACATGTTTAATCCCTCCTTTCGTTAATCTTGTTACATTATCCAATGTTTTATATTCTATCTGACCTATAGATTTCAATTTATCCAGATAATCATAATAATCTTTCATCGGAGTGATACTTATTTCCCTTGTAGATTGACCTGCGTATATATCAATATGCCCCCAAAAACCAAACACTTTTTCAGATATACCAACCTGAAAACCTCTAATCATAAAAACCGATATAATCATAACGGCAGTACTTAAAGCAACTGCGATTATTGCAATTTTAATAATAGAAGAAGAAAAAGTACTTTTCTTACTAAATGCAAGTCTCTTTGCTATGAAAAATGAAAAATCCATATTAAAAGCGAAGATACATTTTTAAATATAACTTTTTATAGATAGACACTAATTAATTTATTATTAAAAATATTTTTGGTTTATTGCAACGTTTAACTTATCTTTGTCGTATTATATTTGACGATGTATTATAAATTGTCATACTTTTGTATTTATTATTATTAAAAATTTAAAAAGTCAAACTTATGAAAAAACATTTCACAAAATTATTATTTACCTTTTTAACCATAGTTCTAATTGGACAGGCAGGTATTTCTCAAACGTATATCTGGGGAGGACCCGGAGATAAAAATAGCGAATTTGACGGTGGGTTAAATGATTGGACTGTTACCGCTACACCGGATAGTGCATTATGGGTATGGGAAGCTGATGGTGCAGCAGACAGAGGTGCTTATTACGGTACTAGCGGTCCTATACAATCACCTTCAGTCTCTAATGGTGCTGCTGTATTTGATTCGGATTTTTATGACAATGCCGGAATTCAGGGTAACGTTGGTAATGGAATTGCCCCCACTCCACAAACAGGAGAATTGATTTCTCCCGAGTTTTCTTGCGAAGGACATACTTCAGTATGGATTCAATTCAATCAATATTTTAGGAATTATCAATCAACAACGACTTATGCTGTTTCTATAGACGGTGGAGAAACCTGGATTGATGGACATCCTTTCAATACGGATATCGCTTTAAATGCAGCAACTGATGATTCTTCCGTAAAACTGATAAATATTTCAGATATTGCAGCTAATCAACCTAATGTAAAAATTAAATTTATTTTTAATGCAAATTATTATTTCTGGATAATCGATGATGTATATATTATTGATAGTCCTCCGGCTGATCCGCAAATCGCAGGAACTTGGTATCCACCAAACAGATTTAATACTCCACAAAGCCAAATAGCTAATGACTCCATGTATTTTATTATGGACGTTATTAACAGAGGAGGAGCTGATGTTGCTGAGATGGGTGCTAAAGTAAGGATATTAAATTTGAGTACCGATGTAAATTATTTCGAAGATAGTACCACTGTTGCTTTAGCAGCCGGCGACACTATCCAGATTTCTTTCACCTCATTTATGCCTACATCTGAAATGGATACGGGTTTATATGCTGCAGTTTATGATATTTTTGCTGCTGATGCTGCTTCTCAAGATGGTAAAAGACATATTCAATATTTCAGAGTAAATGGAGATACTCCTATCGGTGGAGAAGATGGATTCTGGACTTATTCAAATATGTACACTGTTTCCGATGCTAATGCCACAGGTGGTGTATCATTCCAAGGAAGTGGTGCAGCAGGTCCTGTTAATGATGTATATAACATTAACTATTATAAAATGGCTGACTGGGTTGAAAATGATAATGTATATTTCAGAGCAACTGAAGCTAATCTTGCCATTTCAATGTCAGGATCGGGTCCTATTTCATATCCTGTTAATGTTTTTATGTTTGAAGTTGCAGATACCGTAGATAACCAATTATTTAATTGGAATTTTATCGATGGAATAATCGTTGACGGAAATGAAAGTACTCAACTTACTTATGTTGGTTATGCTGCAGAAAATATTGAAAATGTAAATAATTATGACTTAGTAACAGTTCCGCTTACATCATCTGATGATGAAGATGACTATGTTGAATTGCATCCTAATAAAAAATATTTTCTTGCCGCTTTATGGCCAAAAGGAACAAGATATTTTGCTGCTTATGACAATAGTTTTCAAGGTTATTCAAGATTTTACTTCGACCAAAGATTATCACTTGTTTATTTGGATGATGGTTCAGGAGCAAGATTCTATACTTTAGGAGGAGATTATGGTGCATGGCAACAAGGTCTTATTCTTAAGTTCGGTAAAGCTTTTGATGCAACAGATGATGAACTTCTTCCTGACAACACTGTTACCATAATTCAAAATCCGGCGGACACCGAACTTGGTGTGAATATAAATTTTGACAATACCATTGAAAAAGCAACTATGGTTGTTCATAATATTAATGGTGATGTTATCGATATGAAAACCGTTAAAAATATTCAAAAAGGTTCATATAAATTCTATACAGGAAAGATTCCTGCCGGAACTTATATTTTCACATTGTTTACAAAAGATAAATTGACATCAAAGAAATTTGTAGTTCAACATTAAAAAATAGTTTTTCATAATAAAAGGGAAGTCCGGTCTATAGGCCGGGCTTTTTATTTATTATAAATTTAGGTATGATTATTGAAATTCAATCTCTAACCCATCATAAGCAAACATAACATTATCGGGAATCAAAGAAAACAGTTTTTGATAAGGAGGAAATTTATGACTAAGATGTGTTAAAAAAGCTTTTTCCGGTTTTATTATTTTTATAAAATCCAAAGCATCCTCAAGATCAAAATGCACTTTATGCTTAAAAGAAGGCCGCAATGCATTTATCACAAGATATTTAGTGCCTTTAATCAAATCAATTTGTTCCTGTGCTATATACTTTGCATCTGTAATATAAGTAAAATCCCCTATTCTATATCCAAAAACGGACATATCTCCATGAAATACTTCAATCGGCAATATATTCATTTCCTTGTAACCAAACATTGTATTTCTCTCAACTTCTATCAATCTGAATTTAGGAGCTCCCGGATATGGCCTTTTTTCAAATGAATAATAAAACCTGTTTTTTACATCCGTCAATGTTTCTTTATTACCGTAAATTGACATATTCTCTTTTTGATGATAATTGAATGGTCTGACATCGTCAAGTCCTCCAATATGGTCATTGTGCTTATGAGTCAGTAAAATAAAATCAATCTTATCAATGTTATTCATCAATACCTGCTGACGAAAATCAGGACCACAATCTATTACAAATTTATAATCATCGTATTCTATATACACCGAACTGCGCAATCTTTTATCACGGGGATCCAATGAACTACAAGTTTCACAATTACATGTAGGAACAGGTACTCCTAATGATGGTCCGGTTCCTAAAAATATCAATTTCACTCTTCTTCGTTTTTATATTTATGATTCAAAATCAGACCACTTTTTATCAAATCACGATAAAATAACTTTGATTTTTTAGATAAAATATAACTATCGATATTTATTCTATCCATTAATTCCAGGATTGTATTTATTCTGGATTCCGTATCAAAAAACTTGTTAATGATAATTATTTTCTTTTCTTTGACCAATGCGTACCCCGAAATAAAATTACCCTTTTCAAATCTGGTAATATATCCCGATTCATCCAAAATTTCCAATAATTTATTCAATGTGGTTTTAGTAAATTTTATCATAATCGTTTAAATAATCAAACAAAATTAACACATTTAATAAAAAACTATAATATTATTATCTCAAACTTTGTTATTATTTAGTAAATTTACGCTGTAATAAAATATTACTATGAACAAAACAAAGTTATTTCTTATTTTTTTAATATTTTTTAGTTCAATAAACATTATTCCTGCGCAAAAATTTGGAGGTACTATGATATTGGGTTTTAATGCCTCTCAAATAGATGGAGACAGACTTGCCGGATATGACAAACTGGGAATAAACGCAGGAATCGGACTTAATTATAACCTAAAAGAACCATGGCAGTTAAATATTGACTTTTTATTTAGTCAAAGGGGGAGCAGGTCAAGTTTTATTAAAAACAAATATGAACCTATAAGAAAAATAACCTTAAATTATCTTGAATTACCTGTTTATATATCATACAGGGATTGGTTTTTAAACAAAGAACAATATTATAAAATACAGGGATATGCAGGACTTTCAGCCGGAAGATTATTTAGTGTAAAAAACAGTTTAAACGATTCTGATTTTGACGAAAAAAACTTCATTAAAAATGACCTTAGTTACTTAATCGGAGCAAAATTTTATTTCAATAAGCATATCGCTATTTCAAGTAGATATACCAGATCTCTATTCAGAATGTACCGACATCCAGATGATGGAAGCAAAAGTCTGCTTGGTTATTTTCTGAATTTCGGTTTTATTTATAAATTATTATAAAAATATTGACATGAAAAAATATTTATTATTAGGAATTACAATTATCTTTTTATTCAGCTGCAATCAGAAAAAAAAGGAAATTAAACAATCGGATATAAAAGAATTGTCCGCATATCAACCTGCTGTAAAAAACATGGATAAACTACTCAGCAAATATACGGAATTCGAACTAAAAACAGACATCAGCAAGTTTTCATCCGATGAAAAACTATTGTTAAAACATCTTATAAATGTTGCTAAGGTAATGGATAAACTATTTTGGGAAGAAGCATATGGGCAAAAAGATGAATTATTAAGTAAAATAAATGACCCAAAACTAAAACGTTATGCTATTATTAATTATGGCCCCTGGGATAGATTGGATGGAAACAAACCTTTTATCAAGGGATTCGGACCAAAACCGTTAGGAGCAAATTTCTATCCTGAAGATATGACCAAAGAAGAATTTGAAAAAGCAAATATTCCGGATAAGGAAAGTCTCTATACTATGATTAGACGCGATAATAACGGTAAATTACGTTCTATCCCTTATCATAACTATTTTAAGAGAGATATCCATTATGCAGCCGACTTACTTATGACCTCAAGTGATCTGGCTACTGATCCAGATTTTAAAAATTATCTAAGACTAAGAGCAAAAGCATTGAAAACCGATGAATATCAATTGAGTGATTTAGCATGGCTGGATATGAAAAACAATAAATTCGATTTTGTTGTAGGACCTATTGAAAGTTACGAGGATCAATTGTTCGGCTATAAAGCATCTCATGAAGCTTATGTTCTGGTCAAAGATATGGAATGGAGTGAAAAACTGAAAAAATTTGCAAAGTTTTTACCTGAATTACAGAAAGGATTGCCTGTTGAAGCAAAATATAAAACCGAGAAACCGGGAAGGGATGTTGAGTTAAACGCTTATGATGTGATATACTATGCCGGTGATTGTAATGCCGGAAGCAAAACAATTGCAATTAACCTGCCAAATGATGAAGAAGTACAATTACAAAAAGGAACCCGAAGACTACAATTAAAAAATGCTATGAAGGCAAAATTTGAAAAAATATTGCTTCCCATTGCTGACAAATTAATAGTACCGGAACAAAAGGACATGATAAATTTTGATGCCTTTTTTGCGAATACAATGTTTCATGAAGTAGCTCACGGATTAGGAATAAAAAACACAATTACCGGAAAAGGTACTGTCAGAAAAGCATTAAAGGAACTCCATTCATCACTCGAAGAAGGTAAAGCCGATATGCTGGGTCTATATATGGTAAGACAATTGTTTAAAAAAGGGCAGCTGACAGGAGATTTAAAAGATTATTATACAACTTTTATGACCAGTATTTTCAGATCAATACGATTTGGAGCTTCATCTGCACATGGTCGTGCAAATCTGATTAGATTCAATTATTTTGATGAAAAAGGAGCATTTACCAGGGATGCTGCAACGGGTAAATACAAAATAAATTATGAAAAATTTGAAGAAGCAATGGATGCTTTGTCAAATAAAATTCTAACATTACAAGGAAACGGAAATTACGATGCCGTAAAAGCTTTTGTAAAAAAATACGGTAAGATGAGTGATACACTGAAAAAAGATTTGGATATGCTTGCAGCCAAAGGTATTCCTGTAGATGTTATATTCAAGCAAGGAGCTGAAGTATTGGGAATTTAATATTTAACATGTTATTATACCAAAATTCCGTCTTTCATAGTCAGGAAACGGTCACTCATTTGTGCCAGTTCAATATTGTGCGTAACTATTATAAAACTAAGACTGAATTTATCCCTTAGCTCAAATAATAAATTGTGTAGCTCAATCGAAGATTCGGAATCAAGATTTCCCGTAGGTTCATCAGCAAGAATCAAATCCGGCTTGTTTATCAAAGCCCTTGCTACTGCCACACGCTGCTGCTCGCCTCCAGAAAGTTGATTGGGTTTATGATCCATACGATCTTGAAGCCCTAATATATCCAATAAATGTATTCCATATTCTTTTGCTTCTTTAACCGGTTTATTTCCTATAAGAGCCGGAATCATAACATTTTCAAGTGCATTAAATTCATCCAGCAAATGATGAAACTGAAAGATAAACCCGATTTTTTTATTCCTGAAATCAGCTAATTTATTTTTTTTTAGTTTCCTGATATCTACATTATCAATTTTCAATTCTCCACTATCAAAGGAATCCAATGTCCCGAGAATATGGAGTAACGTACTTTTTCCAGAACCGGATTTACCAACTATTGATAACACAGACCCATTATCCAGTTCCAGATTGACACCTTTTAGAACTTTTAGATTTCCAAAACTTTTATATATGTTTTTTGCTTGTAAAATCATAACATATTTTTAGATGATGCTTTTACGAAAACAGGTAATAAATAAAATATTGATTCACATAGAGCATATTTTGAGATTCAAAATAAATTATCATAAAAAGTGCCCTAAACAATTAATAAGAAAGTTATAAATATATCTATTTCAGCCAAAGCTATTTCAACTGAATTGATACACAAAAAAGATCAAGCGGTAATTTTTCTATATATATCTGCAAACAGATTTTATACTAACCAATCATTGATTTTAAAACGAAAAAAATAATTATTAAAATTACAATAGTAACAATAATAGAATAAATAAAAAACTTCTTCTCACTTTCTTTATACTTTTTTTCTCTCATTAATTTTCTTTTAGACTTTCCCATTTTTCTATGTTTTATTAAAATAATAGACTAAAGTAAAACTAATTTTGCAAATATGATAGAAAAATAATATTTTTTAATAGTTTTTAGAAAATAAACTCAATAATTTAGTTGATTGATAGTCCCAGCTATAATTATTTTGCACAAAATTCCTACCTGATTGACCAAGATTTTTTGCAAGATAATTATCATTCAATAATTGCAGAATAGAATCAACAAATTCCATATTCGTATCTGCAACTATTATCTCAACACCTGCGGTTGCTCCGATTGCCCTATTAACAGCAGAAGTAGTAATTACCGGCAATTCCATTGACATAGCTTCCAATATTTTATTTTGCTGTCCAATACCGGTAAAAATAGGAGCTACAAATATCCGGGACTGACCATAAGCTTCTCGAATATCTTCCATCCATCCGGAAATGAAAATATTATCATTGGCAAGAGCTTTCACACGCGGATGCGGTCTGGCACCTGCAAATACGATTTTTATATCAGGCTTTACTTTTTTCAAATCTGGAAATATATTCCTGACAAAATATTCACAAGCAATTATATTTGGTCGGTATCCCATATTGCCGACAAAACCAATATCGTAAATTTTCTTTTTGTTTAACGGAAGAAAATAATTCATATCAACACCATTGGCAACGACTTCTATCTTATCTTTTAAACCCTTTGGAAAAGTATTTCTATCCTGATTAGATATAATACTATGTTTGTCAAAATCATTAAAGATCTCTGTTTCATATCTTTTCAACCTTTTGTATTCTTCATTGTAAATCCATTTAAAAATAAAACTGCTGTTATCGAGTCTTTTTCTCATACCTTCGGAAAAAGAATCCATATAATCTATAATTTTAAAGTATTTAAGTTCTTTAGAATATTCTGCCGTCCTTATCAACTGATTATAGATAATATCAGGATTTTCCATTTCTATTATTGTCTTGATTTTTTTCTTGTACCGTTTGTTAAAAAAATATAATACTTGAAACGGTTTAGTGCTAAAGATGCCAAATAATAATCTAAAAACAATACGCCATTTTTTCAAAGGAAAAACATATACTTTATTTACCATTGATTTGATATGATTAAAATCTTTTTCTTCAATTTTCGTATCTGTAAGACTTATAAGCACTATATCAAAACTGACAGACAACAATCTCAATTGATGATACAATCTGAGTTTATCCCCTTTTTCAAGCGGATAAGGAAATCTCGGAGATATAACTATTAATTTCACACAATGAGTTTAAGATACCGGACAAAAATAACACAAATCAATCAAATAAAGAATTAACAAAGGCTTCTTTATTAAAAACCTGAAGCTGTTCCATACCTTCCCCTACACCGATATATTTAATAGGTATCTTAAACATATCGGAAATACCAATTACCACACCACCTTTTGCCGTACCGTCTAATTTGGTCAAGGCCAAAGCTGAAACATCTGTTGCCGCTGTAAAATGTTTTGCTTGCTCGATTGCATTTTGACCGGTTGTGGCATCCAATACCAATAAAATTTCATGTGGTGCACCCGGTAATTTTTTTTCAATTGATTTTTTTATTTTTGTCAATTCTTGCATCAAATGCTTTTTTGTATGCAATCTTCCCGCCGTATCGATAATAGCCACATCATAGTCATTATTCAATGCATACTGCACGGTTTCATAAGCCACAGCTGCAGGATCAGCATCCATTCCTTTTTCATATAAAGATACCCCTGCCCTTTCAGACCAAATTTTCAATTGATTCAAAGCGGCAGCCCGAAAAGTGTCTCCTGCTCCCAGAATAACTTTTTTGCCCAGTTGTTTATATTGATTCGCAAGTTTTCCTATTGTTGTGGTTTTGCCTGTTCCATTAACACCCACAACCAGAAGTACATGAAGTTTTTGTTGCAGCGGTGTACCGAAATCTTCTATATCAACAGTATTGTTTTCTGCTAACAAATCAATTATTATTTTTTTCAACATTGAATTAAGTTCGGAAACATACAAATATTTTTCCTTTTCAACTTTCTCTTCAAGTCTATCTATGATTTTAATGGTCGTATCAAGTCCAACATCAGCTTCAATTAAAATTTCTTCCAAATCATCTAAAAAAGATTCGTCAACTTTAGATTTTCCGGCAACAGCTCTGGAAATTTTATTAAAGATTCCTGATTTTGTTTTTTCCAACCCCTTATCAAGATCTTCTTTTTTATTCTTATTAAAATATTTAGAAAAAAAACTCATATTATTAATTTGTATTATTTTTGTAACTATTAAGGTAGAATAATTTTAATTAAAAAATTCTCTCTTCGCAATCTTTAAAAAAATTCAAGCACTTTATAGCCAGATATTATCAGATGGTTACTTTTCCTCTTCTCTTCACACCTGTACATACACAAAAGGCTTTTCTATAAAGAAAAGCCGTAAAACATTAATATTGCTAAATACAGAATTACTTTTTAGCGAAAAATTCTTTCACTTCATCTTTGTGCACCATCACTTCCTTGTAAGAGTACTTTCCCGTCGCAGGGTTTTTTATGCTCTTCACTACTTTTACATAATCTTTACCTCCTGCATTGGCGGCTCTTTGATGAATTCTGGCGTTTTTACTTACTTTTCCCATGATTATTTAATTTCTCGATGAATTGTATATTTTCTTAAAATCGGATTATATTTTTTCAACTCCAATCTCTCAGGTGTATTTTTTCTGTTTTTTTGAGTAACATACCTTGATGTACCCGGCATGCCACTAGCTTTATGCTCCGTGCATTCCAAAATAACCTGAATTCTATTTCCTTTAGATTTCTTTGCCATTTCCTAATTATTTAATTTAAAGTTTAATTCCCGTATTTACACCTTTTGCTTCAAGTCTTTTTAAATATTCATAAATACCAACTTTATTTATGGTTCTTATGGTACTTGCTGCTATTTTCAATGTCACCCATTTATCCAATTCAGGAATATAAAATCTCTTCTTTTGGATATTAGGAATGAATCTCCTTCTCGTTTTCTTATGAGAGTGAGACACATTATTTCCTGTTATAGGTCTTTTACCTGTTAATTGATCTATTCTTGCCATATCTTAATATTTTTTTAGGATATTATCCTATTTTACTTCTCCTTCCGGAGCTATTAATTATCTCTCGTGACTCCGGAAGGATTCGAACCTTCAACCTCCTGATCCGTAGTCAGGTACTCTATCCAGTTAAGCTACGGAGCCGGCTATTTTTTTTCGAGTTGCAAAGATAACACATTTTTTAAAATTACAAACAAATAATTTTATTTTTTAAAAAATTAAGTGCTATTAATAAAAATTCCTAATCATAATTCCTCGGTAAATATAAATTCAAAGTGAAAAAAATTAATCTTCCAACAATTCCAATACATTTTCCTTAGGCCTACCTATCACTGCTTTGTCTCCTGCAATGATAATCGGCCTTTCTATCAATTTCGGATTTTCCACCATTATCCTTATCCACTCGTCATCACTAAAATCTTTACCTTTATAATTTTCTTTAAATATCTTTTCATTCCTACGTATTAAATCATAAGGTTTTATACCTAATTTTTTTATCACTTCTTTTAATTCATCAAACGATGGAGGTGTTTTTAAATATAAAAATAATTCAGGTTCTATGCCTTTTTCTTTTAAAAACTCCAAAGTTTCCCTACTTTTACGGCATCTAGGATTGTGATAATATAAAAATTTCATAAAACTCTATTTTGATATGATTTGGAAAAACAAATTCGATATTGATAGTATAAACAACATTTCAGTCAATACAATGGTTCAAAATCTCGGAATAAAATTTACTGAAATAGGTGAAGATTTTATGATCGCCACTATGCCGGTAGACCGCCGTACTGTCCAACCAATGCAAATTTTGCATGGTGGCGCTTCCGTAGCACTGGCAGAAACATTAGGAAGTGTCGCTTCTTTTGCCTGCATAGACCCTAACTTATTTGACACCGTGGGTATTGCTATCAATGCCAATCATCTCAAGGCAGTCAGCATAGGAAAAAAAGTAACCGGTAAAGTCACTCCGGTCAAAATCGGGAAAAAACTCCATATATGGCAAATTGAAATTAAAGATGAAAACGGGGATACCGTATGCATTTCACGCCTAACAACTATGGTGATACCTAAAAAGTGAAAGAATAAAAGAATTTAATTAGTATTTGTCTATAAAATCATGGCAGAAAAATATTTTTTTTTGTCTTTTGTCTAAATCGCTTTCTCCTATTTCCTTTTTGTATTATTGGGCTCAATTGCTCTGAGGTTATTTTACCGTTAGAGCCTTCACAAACATTTTTACACCATATTTTCTATTATTATTATCAATAATCTTAACAAAATATACACCTTTGGGAATAGACTTAATATCGATTCCTATCTTATTATCATATAATTCATTTATCAATAACCGTCCGTCAATATCGTAAATCAGTACTCTATCCTCAGATAATTCAGCAGGAGGATAAATTGAAATTTTTAAATAATCATTAGCCGGATTCGGTGATATGGTAATCCCGGTATTATTTAAATCATTGGTTTTCGAATATTCCGGACATAAAACAAGTCTTGAAAAATCGTTAAAAGTTGTATTCATCATACTATCCAGCCACGGAGAACCATCTTTAAGAAAATCTCCATGCTTACCTCCGTCAACGCTTATAAACGAACTATGAATATTTTCTTCTAATGCTTTTTGATGCACTAGAGAACTTCCATATACCTTAAATACCGGTATATCCAACAATTTAATATATCCCTCGCCATAAGGTACAACATCATCTTCCG
>Ga0256833_1001240_pt1 | contig 19031 bp, 23 predicted proteins | sample 356284metaG_FD_190535 | JGI IMG/M metagenome (GOLD analysis project Ga0256833, IMG submission 190535) | Hydrothermal vent microbial communities from Mid Atlantic Ridge, Atlantic Ocean - 356-284 | ecosystem: Environmental > Aquatic > Marine > Hydrothermal vents | place: Atlantic Ocean: Mid... | reverse complement strand
GGCTAGGAGGGGGAGCACACAACTTAATAGCATTTTTATTTAAAAGTTAAAATTTATAGTTTTATCCACGTGAAAGGAGCGGCCGTAGCTTCTCCATAGAACTCTCACGAGAATGTTACCAGACCCGCTAACCCACTCTGGAATCTTGATGCTAGCTCTAGCCTCCCCGCCGGGCTCTAGGCCGCCTATCTCTATCCTCGCGATATTTTTACCTGACAGAAAAGCTAACACGCTTACAGAGTCTGCCCTTGCCTCTCCCTGGTTAATCAGAGTAAGCTCTATTATTCTAGAGTTTTGCTCTATTCTAGTTCTGGTTTCCCCTATCCTTACATCTGCTCGGGGAACCAAGCACTCGAGCAAGGCTACGGTTGATACGACCGCCTTGCTAGGGTAGAATCTCTCCGAAGGCTTATTATAATAAAAGTATATTCTAACATTCTTCCCCCTATATTTTACAGGGGCCTCCACAACCACGGGTCCGTGCGTGCCTCCAGCATCAAATTTCTTGCCTCCAACCTCTATTTTCAGGTCGGCGTGCCTCGACGGCACATGTAGCTTAAATATGAGCTCCTTGTAATCGCTTCTGGACTCCGGTAGTTGCGCGTTAACTTCCAGTATATCACCTGGCTCTACTATTAAAGCACCTCCTAGTATGTTGTATGAGTACCACCCATTCTTAATACCCTCATACTCGACTGCTACTCCAGAATCCTCAAAAATGACGGGCTTCTCTGCCGTGTATAGGATGGTCATTCTATGGAGTTCCGTGGACGCTATCTTCGATGATAGAAGTGCTGTTGCATCATAGAACGCCTTACCGTAGAGGCCCTCCTCTATCAAGCCCTTTTCTTGAGGCTTGAATTCCCTAGTAATGGTTACTCCGTCTACACTAACTATTATCCTGAATGGCATTATGAGGTCTCTCGGCGTTATAAGGCCGAGGTCGACGAGGACTCTCTTACCTCTAACCTCCTCCCCATAGTAGGGCATAGTTACGCCCATCACTAGCTTCTTAGAAGCGCTGGATCCTATAATCGACCTATTAACTATAGGCACATATGCTATAGCACCGTTTTCCCCCGATCCTCTAGCGTAGCTTACTATTCTCCCCTCCACCAAGGCTGCTACTCCTCGCCCGCTGCTATTACGTAACGTTTAGACTCGACTATATTAGCACTCTAGCCTTCCGAGGGCTCCTCTAATAATACCAGGTGTTGAGGTAGTTATGCTCAGGAACCATGTAGAGCGGGTTCTTGAACGCCTTACAGAGATCCGAGAATGCACATTTGGGGGCTGGATCTCCACACGCGTTGATGTTTTTACACGCTCCACTACAGTTACGGCGGCAGAGTGGGTTGTCACGGGTACAACACTTCCTGCCAAAGAGCCATAGGAAGTCGTCAAGTATGAATGGATCCATGCCGCCCGCCCGGGCAGCCTCCTTGTATGCAATTCTAGCCGCCATCCTCAACATAACGTCCTCCTCCCAGGTAAAGGGCCTCCCGGCAGCTATGGCTTCTAAGGTGTCATCGTCGACCTCTACTATGCCAAGCCTCAGCGCTATCCTCGTTAGGTGGTTATCCACTGGAACCTCTTTGTTAAAGTGATCTACTACTTCAAGGATACGCCTTCTCTCGAGGAACTTTGCTAGGAGGTATGCCTTCTTCTCGACGGGATCCTGATAGGCAACAAACACTTTTAATAAATTAATAAATCCTCCTATTCCATTCTTTAGATGGCCTCGCGAAGCTAGAATTAAATTATAAGCCTCTCCGTCGAAGAGAGTTTCAAGCTTAACTCCTATGTCACGGAGAAGCATAGCCCTCAACTCAGGGTCTGGTGGTGCTACGCGCCTACCCTTATATTCTAAGCTTAACCAATTTAAAATATCTTTAATAGTTATTTTAGATAGTCTTCTAGAAGTGAAGAAGTCAGGATCCTCTCTCAGCTTCTTTACCCCAAGCCTATAGAGGAGATCCGCTCCATGGTAGAACTCTCCATCTACCACACCCTCGTATGGCCTGTGAGGCCTGCTCAGTCTATGATCCATAGCAACCATTACGAGGAAGTACGAGGTAACGATCTCTCTATCGTAATCGGGTGGGGGATAATACCTCGGGTCGGTGAAGGGGTCGATGGGGATTCTCGATACAATCTTAGATGCCCTCTCTCCGAACGTGCGCGCAGCCTCAAAGTTAACCCTTACAATCATAACTAACACCCTCCGGGATCCTAGACTAGTATTATTCTCTTCAGCGTATCCTCGCTGGAAAGGTACACTTGCCTCCTACCAAGCATCACTAAGGCTAGTTTTGAGCTGCTTAATATGGCGTGCTCGTATAGGAATTCCGGGGGGACGTATATCGTCACGTATCTCTCCACACCATCGATAACCGTATAGAGGATCCCGAAGCGCCCCAAAGAGTAATCGCCGCTGGATGTAACGAGGACCTCTGGCGAACCCGTTAATCCTTTTATGGGGAAAGCAAAGTCTATATAGACTATCTTCCTTTGGAGCCTACGGTCTAGAGGGTACTCCCGAAAGCCTAGAAATAGTTTGTCTATTGTTACCTCCCTAGCGGAGAGCGTCAGCCTGGTGTTAGAGGCCTCGATAACTAGTTCGTCGTTGGATGATAGCCTCAGGAAACCGCCGGGCCAAGCGATATCTATTCTCCTCATCGCTCCCCCCTCCGGGGTTCAATGCCCTCCAACAGTGTTTCAACGTTCTTAAGAGTGAAAGGGAGGAGGTGCAAAACAGCCGGCAGAATAAACGTTGCATCACGAGATTCCCTACCTTCACTCATAAGGCTTGAGTCTCCAATATTAAGGGGGAGCGTCATGCGCCCGGTAGTGATAGTCCGATATTCCGAGATAGCAGTTAAGGGGCCTGCCACGCGGAGGCGTATGGAGACTCTACTAGCGAGAAACATCCGTGAGGCTCTTAGAAGCCTCGGAGCAGGCGGTGATGTAGTCAGGGCTGATGGGAGGATCCTCATAAGAAGCCCTAGCCCCGACGAGTATACCGTCGCTAGAGCGTGCACTAGAGTATTCGGGGTCAAAAGCTCTAGCCCCGCTGTGGAATTCGAGTTCTCGAGTCTCGAAGAGATAGTTGAAAAGGCTACTGAGTGGTTCGGCCCACGTGTTAAGGGTAAGGTGTTTAGGGTTAGGGCCAGGAGGGCGGGTAGCCACGCATTCACTAGTATGGATGTTGAGCGCCTGGTAGGCGCCTCGCTCCTCGAGGTCGGTGGGGCACGCGTTAATTTAGAGTCACCAGAGTACACGGCATACATCGAGATTAGGGGGAATCGCGCCTATCTATTCGACGAAATACTTGAAGGGCCTGGGGGGCTTCCCCTCGGGAGCGAGGGCCCCGTGATGGTGCTCTTCAGTGGAGGCTTTGACTCGACCGCGGCGGCGTGGCTACTCATGCGGAGAGGTGCCCGTATAGCTCTAACCTATTATGACCTAGGTGTGGCTGAAGCCCTTGAGAGAGCCCTTAGCGTTGCTCTATCCCTTGCTAGGAACTGGTCTTACGGCTATAAGATTAAAGTGTATCGAGTAGACTTTAGCGATGTAGCGTCGAAGGTTAGATCCCTCGTCGATAGAAGGTACCGTGTACTCGTCCTTAGGAGGGCGATGCTAGAACACGCAGCTAGACTAGCCATCGATGAGGGGTACGAGGCCTTAGCAACGGGTGATAATGTGGGGCAGGTTGCTAGTCAGACCATAAGGAATCTCATGTTAATCGGGAGAAGCCTCCCATTACCCGTGCTAAGGCCCCTCGCAGGCTCCGATAAAGACGAGGTAGTGGCTCTAGTTAGGAGGATAGGCCTCTACGATGAGGCGTCTAAACAGGTCGAGGTATGTGGTAGAGCTTCCTCGCCCACTCCTCACGCTGACCCGGTCATATTTGAAAGAGAATATTCTAAACTGGGGTTCGACCCTAGCATTGTGAGAGTACATTCAGCCGAGGTAAGCCGTGATTTAAGTCTCAGAGGGCTTCTAGAGCTGCTTGGGGGATGAGGAAGGATGACGCGTCTGAGCGGTGCTGAGGCCCTCGATCACTGACCCTTCACTTCATCAATATTTTCTCGGACTCCTCGATGGCCATATTCAGGTGTTTCTCCACAATATTAAGATGCTGTCCAGCATCCACTATAACTTCGTCGCCTACTATCAGAGTTTCAACAGTTGCCCCAACCAAGTATGCCTCTAACACCCTGTCAGGGTGATAGTCTAGAAACGCGGCTGGGGGTTTCCGTGCATCGAAGATTGCTATCTCCGCAGGCTGGCCAGGCTCTATCAGCCCGCTGGGTAGGCCGGCTAGCTCCCTGAGCTTCAAGTTCTTATTCCACAGGGTGTCGGCGTCCATACTACTCAAAGCCCTCTGAATGGGGCTTCCCGCAATATAGAGGATGTCATCCTGAGTAACAGAGCCTTCTCCGCTGCATCCCGGCAGGGAGACGCTCAGAGTGGGGAGGGCGGCTTGGACTTCTCCCTTGCAGGCGGGCACCGCTATGCCGTAGTTACCCCCTGCTAGCGATTTTATTTCGAAGACTACCTGGGGGTCTAGAGCCTCTACTATGATCGTTGTGAACCCTCTCATATGCAGCTCGTAGACCCCGGGTAGAGCGAGGAGGGCCTGGGCTCGTGGATGCAAGGCTTCGTAGAGCCTTATTCTCTCACCGGTTGAGGGGCTGCGGAATCTTAGTGGATACGCTACAACGTCGGCCACAACGGCTAGCCCCGGAGCTAACACTCGATGGGGGCCACCTAGTACTAGAGTAGCGTAGGTATAATCCTCGGGCACAGGTTGCTCGCCGACATCCCTTATAACACCACCCTTTATGTACACGTACCCATCGCGTATCACTTTACTACCCGTGTATACTACTGAGCCGGTTATAATCACGTCGAACAATGCTCTCCCCGCTCCTAGCGGGGGAAGTTGAAGCTTAAACCGCTCGCTGGAAACCCTCCCCGGGGAGTGGGTGATTTGAGTAGTGAGGAGGGAGTATACGTAGTAGACATTGACGCCATACTTGACGGAAGCGCCAAGCGTTTAATAGAGCAGGGGGAGATCCGAGGCCGCATACTAATACTGAAGCCTATAGTAGAATATTTCTACAATGAGGCTAGAGCCGGTAGGTCTAAGGGCTTCACGGGCCTCGATGAGCTCCGGAAGCTCCTCTCCGATAAACCCCCCAACACCGAGATAATGGTCGTTGACGCCGACAGGCAGCCCAGAGACTATAGCCTAGAAGAGGTGAAGAGGATAATCCGCGATTACGCCTGGAAGAGTGGTGCCTCGCTCGTATCGAGTGATCCCATCCAGATCCGCGCGGCCGAGGCGTTAGGCGTGCCTACGATATACACTGGTACCCGGGAGTTAGGCGTGCTTCGTATAGAGAGGTTCTTTGATAGAAACACCATGAGTGTCCACCTGAAGGAGGGTGCACCGCCTATCGCTAAACTGGGCAGGCCCGGCAGGTGGAGCTTCAAGCCGCTCTCGGAGAGAGTTCTAACCCGGGCCGAGGTGGAGGATTTAGCGCGTGAGATCATAGAGTACGCCTCACGCACGGAAAACGCTTTCATAGAGATAGATAGAGCGGGTTCTACGATTGTGCAATTGGGCGACTACAGGATCGTGATAACAAGGCCCCCCCTAAGCGATGGCTGGGAGATAACGGCGGTAAGGCCGATCGTGAAACTCAGACTGGAGGATTACAACCTGCCAGAAAAGCTCATGAAGCGCTTAATGGAAAGGGCTGAGGGGATCCTCATAGCGGGAGCGCCTGGTATGGGTAAGACAACCTTCGCCCAGGCACTCGCCGAGTTCTACGCTAGACAGGGCAAGGTCGTGAAGACCATAGAGTCTCCGAGGGACATGCGGCTACCGCCAACTATAACTCAGTACTCTAAGAACTACGCTGATCTAGGTGAGCTACACGATATACTCCTCCTAAGCAGGCCGGACTATACAGTATTCGACGAGCTTAGGAACGATGAGGACTTCAAGTTATACGTTGATTTGAGGCTGGCAGGCATAGGGATGATAGGGGTAGTCCACGCGACAACGCCTATAGATGCGGTGCAGAGATTCATAAGGAGGGTAGAGCTAGGAATGATCCCCAGCATTATAGATACCGTGATCTTTATCGACGAGGGAGAGGTCAGGAAGGTCTATGACCTCTCCATAACGGTTAAGCTGCCGACCGGCTTGAAGGAGGCTGAGCTTTCAAGACCCGTCGTGGAGGTACGCGATTTCATAACGGGAGAACTCGAATACGAGATATACACCTTCGGCGAGCAAACCATGGTAGTCCCCGTCAAGAGGAGGGAGGCTTCCCTCGCAGCTAGGATAGAGTCTAACGTGAAGAAGCTTCTACCCGACGCAATGGTTGAAATAGAAGATGGAGTCCTAATAGTTAGGGTTCCCCGTAATAGCCCAAGGCTAACTGCTAGGAGGCTTAGGAGGGTTAAGAAGTTAGCCGAGAAGCACGGGTTAGAAGTAAGATTTGTACCACTGTGACCTCCCTAGTCGATGCCATGCTCTCCATCATTACTCTTCATGTAGTCCGTTATACGGGGCGCCCTTGTAGCAAGCTGCGCTAGATCCCTAATCCTTAGGCCTCCTAAAGCCCTTGCCACCTTGAAGTTACCCCCTCTAGTAGGTACAAGCGATTCGATTGGATGAAAACGCCACTCTCCACCCTTGATCCTGACACCTACAAATGCTTGGCCACCCGCTCTCCTGGCAAACTCTGCGAGACCTATCACCTTATGCCCCTCTACGTAAACGGGCTGCTCGGGCTCTCTGGCAGTCTTAATCTCGATCACGAAAATGGATCCCTCCTTAATGGCAACAATATCTGGTTGGAACCTAGTTCTAACGCCTCCACCGCTTGAGGGCCCCCGTATAACTGCGAAGCCTCTCTCCCAGAGGAGGCGTGCTAACTCGTTCTCAGCCATTGTACCCTTTCTCTTAGGGCTCAGCCTGCCCAAGCCCCGACTTCCCCGTAGGTGTTAGTGGAGAAACCTATTATCCCTCGGTGATAGCAGGTAAATCGGCGAGGAGTGAGGTATGCCTGTAAGTGAGGCCACTATTATAGAGGCTTTATTCGCATTAATTATAGCTGTTATACTGCTTTCAATGAGCATAAAGGTCGTCAAGGAGTACGAGAGAGCCGTGATATTTAGGCTTGGAAGGCTCCTCGGAGCTAAGGGGCCAGGTCTATTCTTTATAATACCGTTCGTCGATAACTTCATCAAAGTCGACTTAAGGATAGTTACTGCCGACGTCCCCGAGCAGAGAATAATCACTAAGGATAACGTAACTGTCGGGGTAGACGCCGTCGTGTATTATAAGGTACTAGACCCTGTTAAGGCCGTGACTAGAATTGAGAATTACCACTACGGAGTAGTTCTCCTAGCTCAGACAACACTTAGGGACGTCATAGGCCAAGTAGAACTTGACGACCTTCTCACAAAACGCGACGAGATAAATAAGAGGCTTCAGGAAATTTTGGATCAGCTAACTGATCCCTGGGGAATAAAGGTTACGGCGGTCACCCTCAAGGAGGTTAGACTCCCCGAGAACATGCTGAGGGCGATGGCCAAACAGGCTGAAGCCGAGAGGTGGAGGAGGGCTCGTATTATAGAGGCTGAGGGTGAGAGACAAGCAGCTAAGATAATGGCTGAAGCCGCGGAGTTCTACGAGAAACACCCGGCCGCTCTAAGGCTTAGAGAGCTACAAACACTCGTAGAGGTTGCTAAGGAGAAGAACTTGATAGTAGTAACAGAACAGGGACTCCTAAGGAGCCTTGGAGACTCCTCTCTAGGAACTCTAATAGGCGTTACAAGAGCTACCTCGCTAGAGAGAGGCGGACACTCAGAGTAGCGGGTTCCACATTAGACCCGGCACAATGTAGCAAAACTAGGAAGTAGAGTAGATCAAACTCGGATGAGGCGCGGGGTGCGCTGTGACATGCGTGATCGCGGCTGGAGCCACCGGGCCACGCTAGCGGTATTAATAGTCTCTCTCACGATGACCTTACTGTTAGTCGCTGGCCCGCTGAGCAACGCTAGTGCACAAACCCATAAACGTAGCACTGAGGACCCCGGCTTGGAATTATCTCCGCAGAGTCTGAACAACGAGGTAAGACTCGGGTATCTAGGTAAGAACGCTACCTACAAGAGGATAGTAGGCCCACACGTCCTCTATATATACATTAACGGCGTTATAGACTCGGCTATGGAGGACTATGTCAAGGCCGCTATAGCTGAAGCGGAGCGAGAGAATGCCCCACTTGTACTTATACTTGACACTCCTGGAGGCTATCTGGACAGCGCCATAAACATTGTATTGGCTATAGACAATTCCAAGGTGCCCGTAATAGGCTTCGTAGAGAAGGGATGGGCCCTTAGTGCTGGCACGCTCATATTAGTATGTACCCACATAGCAGCTATGGCGCCTGGCACGCAAATAGGTAGTATGCAGCCGGTGATGTATAACCCCACAACTGGCGAGTACAAACCAGTTAATGAGTCTAAGATAATAAACCCTATACTAAAATTCCTAGACGATCATGCAGCCTCTAAAGGCAGAAACGCCACGGAGTTACACCGCTTCGTCTTATATAACGATAACTTGGGCGCCTCTGAGGCGTTAAGGTATCACGTTATAGAATTCATAGCACCCGACTTGGAGAGCCTGATAAGGGAGATCAACGGCTCCGTTGTCGGCACTAAATACGGCCCCGTAAAGTTAGTCCTCAACGGTGAAGCCGTCTACTACTCTCCGGGGCTTAGGATCTACCTCCTACACGCTCTCTCGGATCCCATACTATCGGGTCTACTGCTAACACTCGGCATGCTCATAGTACTATTCACCCTAGCAGCCGGGCATCCAGCTATGGCGGCATTAGGCGCTCTACTTCTAATACTAGGTCTCGCCGGAAGCGGGTTTAACCCCAACTACACCGCCTTGATATTAATAATACTAGGATCCATACTACTCTTCATAGAGATTCACACGCCGGGATTTGGTATAATAGGTGGGACAGGAATAGTAATGCTGCTAATAGGCATCGCACTACTCCCGATGGGCTCGAAGGGCTTCAGCGTTAGTCCAGCCTACGCGCGCCAACTACTCTTCACACTCTACGCAATAGGGGGAGTATTCGGGGGCTTCACAGCCATAGCCGTGTACAAGATATTGAAGGCACGAAAGAAGCCGCCCGTACTCTGGTCTTTAATTGGCAGCACCGGGAAGGCCCTCGACGAAATAGATGTAGACAAGGAGGGCTTTGTCATTGTTGAAGGTGAGTATTGGAAAGCACGCAGCGCCTCCGGCCGCATAGAGCCAGGCGATAAAGTAGTAGTTGTAGGTAAGGAGGGAGCGATACTCATCGTGAGAAAAGCCGAGGAGACCTAACTAGACCCGCTATCCCACCCATATTTAGAGATCTAGATCCATATAGCCATCTGTGAATCCGATCTTACCTTGACCGATCTTGACCGATCCGAATTGTGATAGAACAACTTTAATGATCGAAGAGGTATTGAATATCGAGGCATCAGTGATGCCGGGAACTCTCGGTAAAGGTCGGAGTTCAACCTCAACATTAATCCCTAGTGCTACCCTGCGTGCACTCATTGTCTATGAGTGACTTAAGCTCTGCTATAGCGTCATGTACTTCCTCTATGCTTTCCATTATCATGAAGAGCCACCCGCTGCTAATACATTCACACTCCTTTGAAGCCTCCCTACTTATGATTTCCTCTACAACCTCTAGTCTCCTCGCTATATTGTCTATTGCCTCGAAGAGCCTGTCCCTGGTTCCATTCCCTTTCCTAGCGTCCAACCGCTTCGACACCTACTCCTCCCCCGACGAGAATCTCCGTCACACTTAGGGCTAGCATTGATAGTAGCCTACTTGCCCTATGGAGCTTTGTGTGGAATAGATCTATATCCTCCTCAATGATTCTGAGAGCATAATCTGCGTCCCCTACGATATATATTAGGGAGGAGACCTCTAGGCTTGGATAAATGTATTGCAGGGCGTAAAGTGGAGCGGTGACAGTGTCGAGGGCGACTACGTCCTTGTAGTGGGAGTACCGATCCACTCTCTCCCTAGTATGCTCTAGAATCGCGCGGGCACTATCAACTGTCAGCACTATTTTGCCGCGGTAATACCCTGCAAAGCCGCCCTGACCCTTACGTATGATCTCCTCGCTTAACTGCGTATAAAGACTGCGGGTGGCTAGAAGGGGCATCTCTTTGGGGACGATGTATTGGGTCACGCTATCAGCTGCTATAGCGGCATTGGCTAGTACTATGGAATCCGGGGGCACGTTTCTTCTAAGGCTATATCCCCTAACAACTGCTACAACCCTTCTAGCACCATACACGATCAGCTCTTGAACAGCTTCGTAAACAGCCGGGGGGTAAGGCGGTACTAGTGCGACGGCCGTTCTCCCCAGGATTTTACCGCCAGTTATGACGCGGAACCCCGAGGAGCCAGTGTACTCTACTATACCGCCATTGGACGTTCTTTTTATATTATCATACACGTTTAGAGAATCAACCACTACGGCAGAATCTATGGAAACATCATGCATACCCGTGACGAGCCCTACACCCCTTCTAAGCATGACCCCTACCCCTGACCCCTGGGGGGGTAATGCTTTAAAGCATAGCCCACCCCCAACCTGCCTGATACGGGGGTTAAATAGGGGGGGTGAGCGGTGGCCCAGGAGATTCAGGAGAGGAGGCAGGGCTACAGGGTAGTTGGACGCCACTACTACGGCAATCTTTATGACTGTAGGAATAGCAGGGCGCTGAGGGATCCGCAAGAACTAGAGAGGATAGTGCGTAAGGCTGCTGAGATCGGTAACATGACGCTACTCGACATTAAGTCCTGGAAGATAGGGGAGGGTGTGAGTATTGTCGGTATAGTACTTGAGAGCCACATAACCATACATACCTGGCCTGAATACAGCTTTGCAACCGTAGATGTGTACTCCTGTGGAGGTCACACCGATCCACAGAAGGCTTTCGAATACATAGTAGGTGAGCTATCCCCCGAGAGGGTAGTCATAGGAACCGCTGATAGATCGCTGGAATAGGTGTCAGGCGCCGGGCACCACTCCACGCCCGGCGTCAAAGGGCTAGTCGGCACCACAAGCCAGCGAGGGCAGCCGCTATTCCAGCTCTGCTATTATATGGGTAGGCCGAGGATCTTTTTAATAATGTAGACTGCGATGACCCCCCCTAATGCCAGTGATGAGAGTCTAATCACGGATACTACCTTGCTTTCACCACTTACTAAGCCCAGGTAGTAGCCTAGTATCGCTGAAAGCGCTAACCCTATGGTGAGGCTTGAATAGAACGCCTCCCTAATCCTTATCAAGTGGAGGTGTGCTATGAAATATGGTAGGGCCACCAGGACGGGGAACATCGTCGCACCCAAGCCACTCCATAGTGCAACATAGATCGGTATCACCTTGGCTAGCTCCGCGTATATCGTGCCCCTAAGGCTCTTAGCCATACTCCTCTCCAGCTCCCTCAGCTCTCTCAGCCTCTCAGCCCTCTCCGAGAGATAGACCCCTATCATACCGCTGAACAAGCCCATCGACACGCCGCCTCCAACTATGCTCATAGCTAGAAGCATAGGGTCTCCCGTGCCCGAGTAGCCGCCAACGCTTACTCCGAGAGCCGCGAGTAAGCCGTCGAACGCATTTGTAACAAACATTCTCCTCGCAATGGCTACTACATCCTTCGAATACCTGGGTACCCTCTTAATATCACGTAATAACCTTGCGACCCCCCTTAACACCTCAACATCTCCAATGCCGCGGAGATGCTGAAGGCTTTTCAGCGCTCATCAGCTGCCCCAAGCCCAGAATTCATACTGGAGTGATACTACTCTGACTCGGAAGAATACCTAGGAGCACACAGAAATTGAACGGTGGGGCTCTTGGCGGAGGCTACATTAGAGCTAAGAGAAGAGGCAAACGTGGGCCTAGAGAGGTATAGCATCGTGCTGGTTGACATAGAAACCGGCCAGCTACTAGACTATACTAGGAGCGGTGGCTTAGACCCCCGGGAAGCCTATAGGATCGCAATGGAGATCTATGGGGGCCTAGCCAGCTGCGGAGGCGATATACTACCCGACATAGGAGGTATCATCGAGGCCGACTTCGTAGGAGAGTATGGCTACGCTAAGATAATTATTGACCGGGAGGCAGGCCTTCTTAGAGCTCTTATATCGAAGGCTTCTTAGACGCCTTAACACCCCTATTTATCCCGTCCCTCTCCTATGTAAGCTATCGCCTCCACCTCCAACTCTGCCCCCAGAGGCAAGTTCGATACCTCAACGACTACCCTCGCAGGTGGGGCTCCCTTAAAGTACTTGGCATACACCTCGTTGAACTCGGAGAATTTAGATATATCGCGTAAATACACGGTAACCTTAACTATATCATCCATCGTACCCCCTGCGGCCTCCACTATCGCCTTTATGTTATCTAAAACTCTCCGAGCAGCTTCTCTGATATCGCCCTTCACCATCTCCCCTGTGGTAGGGTCTAGAGGTATCTGACCGGCTATGAAGAGGTAGTTCCCCGCTAGTATAGCCTGGCTATAGGGACCCACAGGTCTTGGCGCCTTACTCGTAAATACAGCCTCTTTAGCCATCTGCTACTCACCAGGTATTTTAGTGGGTCTGACCCGTGGAATTTAAATTTTCAGAGTATTAAGGTAGAGAAATACGTAGCTTGTGTGGAGGGATCCTCCGAACCTCGGCTTCTGGGAGTCTAGACTCTGCGCCAGCTGCGCTAGTGCCTTCTGGCTCCCGGCTGCTTGTATCCGCTATGCCTCCTACGGCTAGGCGGTCTCCGCGTCCTACCGTTGCTCGTCTTAGGGCCATCAACGTATTTCTCTACGACTAGTCTTATTGATCCGTTTATCTTTATTACTCTTAATATCTCGTCTACGATTTTCAGGCCACAGATTGGGCATCTATAGTAGCGCTCTATCCTCCTCTCGACCCCGCGCCGCTCACTCTCTTGTATATAGGACATTGGCACGTGACATCTTGGACACAGTACCTCGCTGGGCTCCATTACGTGTTGCACCCCCTGTTCACCTAGGGCTCGGCGATTTGTTCTGCGAGCCTACTGGCTCCTCGGGCTTATCCCAGTATGCTACCCCCCAGTAGGGGCTATAAGCAGTTGATCTGAGAAGCTCTACCCCTTTTTTACTAGGAGTAGCGGGCTAGTCTAATAATACATTTTTCCTATGAATATATAAATATATAATGTATTGAGAGAGTGGATACCAATTCCTTATAACACCCCTAGGTATGTCGCGAGCGTATAGGTGTCGGTAAGTGGTCAGAGTAAGTGATGTAATGAGGAAGCCTAGGGCGACAATGTACCCTGACACACCGCTACTAAGCGCTCGCAGAGCCTTCAGGGACACCGAGGAGAGGGTAATCCCCATCGTGAAAAACGAGGTAGATAATAAACTCGTGGGTTTTATCACTAGAATCGAGGCCATTATACCAACAAGCGCTAAGAGCAGGCTTAGGGTTAAGGATGTAGCACGTGATTACCCCATCCTACATCCAGACGATGATGTATCCAAGGCCTACAAATTGATGGTAGAGCACAAGGTTTGGGGGGCTCCCGTAGTATCGGATGACGGTAGACTACTTGGAGTCGTTACCATGTCCGACATAATAAAGTACTTCCTCGAACAAGGTTACTTACCCAGATCGGAGACTATATCAGAAATACTAACCACAGAGGATTTGGAGGAGTACATCATAACCCCCGACACTAGAGTAAACAAGGTATGGAGCAAATTCGTGTTCAAAGGTCTACCCGGCCTTATAGTTGTGAGGAGTAAGGAGGATCCCAGGCCAATAGGTATAGTTACGCCATTCGACTTAATCAAAAAGGGTAGATGGAGGTTCCATAGGGAGATAGAGGCAGGTAAGATCGTTACACCAGCTAAAGTAAGCCGTATCATGACTAGGGGAGTAGTCGTTGCAGGCCTTGATAGTAGAGTAGAGGATGTAGCCTCGGTTATGATTGAGAATGACTTCACCATGCTGCCAGTAGTCGATGAGCAGGGTAAGATAGTCGGTATAGTAACCCAGGCCGATATAGTGAGGGCGTACCTCGAGGGAAGGAAACCCGGCCGCGTCGCCGTCAAGCCCGTTCCGACGCCGAAGCCCCTCGAGGCAGAGGAGAGGCTACAGTATATCAGCGAGTCCCAGGTGCTACAGCAAGTCGTAAAGGAAGCCGCCCCTGAGGCCTACGTTATCACCGGATTAAGGGCTGCCGATATCGCCAGGCTATCACTACCCGCCATTACAGTAAATGATACCGTGGAACATGCTCGAAAAGAGATGTTAAGGAGGAAAACCGATTATCTAATAGTGCTAGACGAAGCCGGTAGAATAGTTGGAGCAGTATCCAAGTGGGATATGCTGAAAGCCATAGCTCTCAAGGGCCCGATTTGGAGGAGAAGAGTCTACGATAAATTCTTTATAGACTTCATAATAAACAAGGATGTGCCCAAGGTTAGAGAGGACGACCCCATAGAGAAGGTAGCTCTAGAGATGGTATCATCAAAAAGCGACGTAGCCATAGTAGTAGATAGTGAAGGCAACATAACAGGTTTCATAACTAAGGATGACCTAGTAGACGCTTATGCGAGAACACAAGTCGGCAGACTGCAGGTAGCAAACCTGATGATGCCCAAGCGCATCGGTATAGTGCATCCACACCACAGCTTAGCGCACGTTATAAGGAAGATGCAGACATTCAACCTTGATGCTGTTACAGTCTACGATGGTTCTAGGGTGTTAGGCGTAGTATCCTCTAATAGACTCCCATTCGTGGCGTATGAGGACGCATTAACCGCTAGGAAGAGTAGGAGACTAGTATGGGTTAGGAGGCTAGTAAGAGCCGGGAGGAGGATAGCGAGGTACATAAAGGTAGCACCGCTTCTAGCAATACACGTCACAACACCTGTAGGAGAGACTGTAAGACCGGATGACGACATACTAAAGGCTATAGAAATAATGAGGAAGTATAATGTAGACGGCGTGCCAGTAGTGGATGAGGAGGGTAGAGCACTAGGAGTTCTATCAAAGAGGGATATACTAAGGGAGATGGCGAGGCACGCCGAAATCGCCATAGCAAGGGAGGCCGAAGTCAAGAGACCCGATGCGAAGTAGCGGGAGCAATTCAGGGTTTAACGTCCAGGGCACACCTCACTTTCTCCTCCTAGGTATACCTGGGACGCTAATTCGTTTTCGTTTATGTAAAGAGGTTCCTGGCTGACAGAGCCGACACGGTAGGTCTTATAAAATACGAAAAGCTTCTTTGGAGGGGATCCTCGAGGGACCATAAAGGAATAAACCCCCTAGACCTGCATATCCCCTCGGCGGGGCCGGGGCCCGTAGCTCAGCCCGGTAGAGCGCCCGGCTCATAACCGGGTGGTCGGGGGTTCAAATCCCCCCGGGCCCACCATTGCCTACACCTTCCAGCTCCTTAGGTACTCCTCCTGCTCTGGTGTGAGCTTGTCTATTTCTATACCCATGGTCTCCAACTTTAAGCGCGCCACCTCTTCGTCCTGGTTTCTAGGTACATCGTAAACCCTCCTCTCGAGTTTACCCTTATTCTTTAGGATATACAGTGTTGCCAGCGCCTGGTTCGCAAAGCTCATATCCATTACTTCGCTGGGGTGCCCCTCTGCGGCGACCAAGTTTACGAGTCTACCCTCCGCTAGGAGATAGAGCCTTCTCCCATCCGGTAGCTTGTACTCGTCGAGGTTATCCCTTATCCTCCTCTTTGATACACTTATACGCTCTAGTGCGTCTACGTCTATCTCAACGTTGAAGTGCCCCGCGTTAGCTAGTATTGCACCATCCTTCATTAACTTCATGTGTTCTTCTCTTATGACACTCTTGTTGCCCGTGGCTGTTACGAAGATGTCACCGATTCTAGCTGCCTCATGCATGCTCATTACCTGGAAGCCGTCCATAGCGGCTTCCAGAGCCCTTATCGGGTCTACCTCCGTTACAATTACCCTAGCCCCCATCCCTCTGAGCCTATTGGCTATACCCCTCCCAACCCATCCATAACCGGCCACGACGGCGACCTTCCCAGCTAGTAGTATATTGGTCGCCCTCAGTATTCCGTCAACGGTACTCTGACCGGTTCCATACCTGTTATCGAACAGGAACTTGGTGAGGGCGTTATTAACAGCTATAATTGGGTAGAGTAGCTTTCCCTCGCGCTCCAGGGCCTTCTCCCTTAATACTCCAGTAGTCGTCTCCTCCGTGCCTCCTATGACACCCCTACCCACATCAGGCGCCTTTTCGTGTATGTATACGTGGAGATCACCACCATCATCTATCGCTATGTGTGGATGCGATTCGACCACCCGGCTAATAGCCCACTCGTACTCAGCGGGGCTCATACCTCTCCATGCGAAAACGTGTACTCCATCCTCTACCAGAGCCGCTGCCACGTCGTCCTGCGTTGAGAGAGGGTTGCTAGCTGCCAGATAGACCTCAGCCCCCCACGCTTTGAGTGTCCTAACGAGGACTGCCGTCTCCTTTGTGACGTGTAGGCAGGCCGCTATCCTAACTCCATCAAGAGGCTTCTCCTCTCCATACTTCTCCCTAAGCCTCATCAGGACGGGCATGTGCATTTCAGCCCACTCGATTTGGAGGCGCCCACTCTCCGCTAGAGAGGGATCCTTCACCTTAAATTCCAACCATGCCTCACCATCTCTCACACTCTCAGCCTCCCTAAATAATCCTGATTTAGGGAGAGCCCTATTCCTAAGCGATTACGATAAAACGCCTAGTAGTGCATCCCCTCCTTGGTGGCGCTTGTGGGGAGGCGTAGGAGGAAGAAGATTAAGAGGGTTAGGCGGACGAGGAAAATCACTTCTCTGAGGTACTTCGAATGCCCCGTCTGCGGGCAGCCAACGCTGACCATTGACTTCCAGAAGATTAAAGAGAAGCCGGGATACAAGAAGGCTATAGTGAAGTGTGGCAGTTGCGGGCTCTACCTAGAGCTTGAGGTTCCAGAGCTGCTTGACAGGATAGATGTATACAATAAAATAGTGGATATGGCCTACGAGGGTAAACTCGAGGAGCTCCAGGCGAGTGAGGCGAGTAGCACCACGGAGGGGGACGAGTTGAGTGAGGCTTTAGAAGAGACCCTATCCGAGATGGATGAGGGGGCTGAGGCTGTTGAGGGGAAAAATAACCCGTCAACTGTTAGAGAAGAGAAGGAAGTGTAGACTACACTTCACCCTCATAGACCCAGATAAGGTGGATGAGGAGCACGCGGTCAAAATATCGCTTAAAGCAAAGGCAGCGGGCACAGACGCCTTCCTAGTCGGTGGAAGCCTCGGCGTCGCCGAGCCCGGGCTCTCGAGGATAGTGAAATTGATAAAGGAGTCGACGGGTCTACCGGTGATACTATTTCCCTCCAACGTTAACGGGTTAACACCCGCCGCTGATGCAGTCCTATTCCTCTACCTCCTTAACACGATGGATCCGTACTATCTGAGTGGGGCACAGCTTCAGGGGGCTCTAATAGTGCTTAGGATGGGGCTCGAGCCGATTCCAACAGCCTACGTAATAGTCGGCCACGGTGGAGCGGCGGGGTATATAGGATATGCTAGACCCGTTCCCTACGATAAACCCGAAATAGCAGCTGCCTACGCCCTCGCCGGAGCTATGATGGGGGCCCAAATAGTCTACCTAGAGGCGGGGAGCGGGGCTCCGCGGCCCGTGCCACAGGAGGCGGTCTCGATGACCCGAAAACTATTGGAGCAGGCGAATCTAGGCACTCTTATAGCCGTGGGTGGCGGGGTCAGGGATCCCCATGCTGCCAGGGATATGGCTAAGGCGGGCGCCGACATCCTCATCACGGGTAATGTAGCCGAAGAGGATCCAGACGCGCTCTATGACATCATAAGCTCCTTCAAGGAAGACTGTAAGCCCTAGAGTCGGCTCCCAGTAGAGTTCACTTAGAGCACTCTACCGCCTCTAGATCTCGCCCATACTTACGCTTAAACGCCTCCTCAACGTCTACACCAACGAGGTTAGCCACACTCAAGAGCCACGCCAAGACATCAGCTATCTCCTCCTCCAGACCGCTTCTATCCCTCTTGCCCAAGAGGGCCTCAGCAAGCTCCCCCATCTCCTCCACGAGCCACGTGAATGTTGCATAGAGGCCGCGCTTGCTATCCCTCTCATAGTAGGCCCTCCTTACTGCTTCCTGAGCACACTTAATCGCGAGCCCCACCAGCGCCACCGCTTAGTGTGCACCTAGCTCACACTGGTTTTAACCCACTAAAGTGAGAGGTGCTACACTGGCACGAGGCCATACACCCCCCAAGGATTTATATTCACCGTACCACTGGTCTGGCATGGGAGGCCGCATGCCCTCTAAGAAGCGTAGCAGAAGACAGGGAGGCCCTATGACTGCTGCTGGCTTGATATCATTCTACGACGAATACGAGGAGAAGGTTAGGCTAAGCCCGATGACCATCGTGATAATCTCAATACTTTATGCAGTAATAGTAGTGCTGGCCCACGCTATCCACTAGGAGTCGCCGGGATCCTCTAGCGCCTCTGCAGAGTAGAGCAGCCTTCTAAGGGTAGGGCTGAACCCGGTGGATAGAACCTCGTATACAATGTTCCAAGCATCATTTACGTCCACCTTCACCTCTCTAACGCGGGCCCCAGGCATCCTGGCGGCTAGCACGTGATAACAGGGGTTACCCCCTCGTAGGACGGAGTATATGAAGGCTTCACAGCTACAGTACACGCCATCAACTATAACGTGGTCCCCGTGATCTCCCATATACACGTATATCCTGGGGTCGCTCCATATCTTGACGAGCCTACCTGAGTACGCTGCCGCCCTAGCCTTAGCTGATATGTTACTATCACTTAAACATGGTCCTATGGCATCCTTGACATCCT
>Ga0256833_1001239_pt1 | contig 19031 bp, 19 predicted proteins | sample 356284metaG_FD_190535 | JGI IMG/M metagenome (GOLD analysis project Ga0256833, IMG submission 190535) | Hydrothermal vent microbial communities from Mid Atlantic Ridge, Atlantic Ocean - 356-284 | ecosystem: Environmental > Aquatic > Marine > Hydrothermal vents | place: Atlantic Ocean: Mid... | reverse complement strand
ACCCATGGGAGGAAGCTCGTCACCATCGAAGTAGACAAGAGACCGTACTCGCGGAGCCCCTCCACCACGTCCTCCTCGACGCCGGGCGTCTTTATCTCGACGTCCACCGCGATCCTACCGCTGGCTATGGCGTACACCTCGTGGAGGATGGGTATCCTCGCTCCACCCTTCAGCCTTACCCTGTAGAGCTCCGGGAAAGGCATGTCCTCTATCCTCTCAGGCCTCCCAGCCAGCCGCTCGAGGGTCTCGTCGTGGAAGACCACAGGGACGCCGTCTACCGTGCGCCTAACGTCGAACTCCACGGCCGTCGCGCCGCACTCTATAGCCTTCAGGAAGCTCCTAGGAGTATTTTCCACCTCATGCGCAGGCGCCCCCCTGTGCCCTACTAGGAGAAAGTTCCGCTCCACGTGTTATCAGGGAGACGAGCCCCTATATTTTTGCACCAATGCCGGCAAACCAGATAAAAGAGGCCCCGGGGTAAATTAGACAGCGGGGATGGAGAACCCGATCTCACACCGAAGGGTGAGGAACGGTAGGTAGGCTGACCCCGCCCCGCCTCTCACACCCCGCCCGACGCTCCCAAAGAGGGGTTCATGGGGGCGGGGCCGGTCGGCGGGGCGACAAAAAAGTTCTACCTCGCCTCGTCCTCTATCTCCAGCTTCCCCTCGCCGAACCCGGCCACCCTGGCCCTGACCGCGACCCTGTGCTTGCCCGGGGCAAAGGACCCTATCGCTGTTATCTTTGCCTCGGAGCCTCTGGGGAAGAGTATGGGGCTGGCCGGCGATATGCTAGAGGTAGGCCTCTTCTCGCCGCCTATCTCTATGTAGGCCTCCACGGGCCTGCCGTCGACTTCTACCGAGAGGCCTGTCAGCTGGGCTGAGGCCAGGTCGTTTCTCAGCCTGAACTCTAGGCCTTCCTGGGAGAGGCGCATGCTCCCCTTGACGTAGACTTTTTTAAGGAGGTACCCGGGTATGTACGCCATCTCAGAATAAGGATACCCGTGGACATGTATATAGTGTTGCCCGGAAGCGCCGGGAAAAAAATTAAACGTGTTACGGGGAAAATGCCCCTCTTTAGGCCGCCATCTCCTTGGTTAGCTTGTAGATAGTTGGCACCAGCATCAGGCCGGCTGCGATGGCGACGCCCCACGCTATGTTGGCTATCACGACACTAGTGCCCGGGAAGGTGCTGAACATGCCGGCGACGCCCACGAGTATGAATATCATGTATAGCAGGAACTTCGCGTGGCCCGCTACGGGCTTGAACTCCTCGTGGTCCTCTACTATTGCGTCGACGATCCTCTCGGTGACGCTGACACCTATGCCTATCACCACCGCGCCTAGTATGAGCGGGTAGACGACCTTGCTAGGTATGAGGAGCATGTCGAGCGCGACGGTTATCAGCACGGCGATGAGGCCGACCAGTATTATGTCCCTCAGCATGTCCGCGAGGTCGCGGTGCCTCTCGGGGAGCGTGCTGGCCAGGGCCTTGGCGACGTACATGGTCAGGAACTCGAACAGGACTATGCCGAGGGTGAGGACTATGACCGCGCCCACTATCCTGGGCAGGTAGTCGGCTATTAGAATAATGTAGGTTCTCACGGGCTCGCCTATCTGTAGTATCTGTAGGGCTATGGCAAGCGAGATTATGACCACGTAGGCCTTTATGAGGGAGCCTATGAAGCTGCTTAGGTCTATGCCCGCTGCGCGGAAGGCTTTCCCGGTCTCGGTCTTGTCGAAGCCCTTCTCGATGCCTGTGAGCTCGATGAGCTTGTCAACGGCGGCTCCAACGCCCTCTCCGATTATGTAGCCTACGCCGATGATTATGAGAGCAGCAATGATGCTGGGGATAGCGGCTATCGTCTCGTTCAACAGGGTGTACAGTATCTGTAGCGCCATGCGGCTGCCACCAAGTATTTATATGAAGCCCTAAATATATGCGTTACCCAACTACCAGCTTCCCTCGTGAATATACAAATAATAAAAATCCGGACAAAAAAACTTCTCCCAACCCCTCTCCACGAACCCTCCACCGATGAGGAGCGCACCCATCCACGGGAAAGCCGTTTTTACTTATAACGCCTAGGCACAACCCAGTCCTCCGCCTCCTCGACGCCCAGCAGGTATGCCCTAAACATGCCTCCGAGGAGCATCGTAAACCAGAGGGGCTGGTAGACGAAGAAGTAGACCGGGTAGAGGAGCATCCTCGACTTCACCCCTAGAACCCGCGCCGCGACGAGGTAAGGTATAGATAGCAGCGCGGTAATGGCTGCGAGCAGCGCCGCCCTGGCCGCCAGCGCGGCCACGTGCAGGTTTATCGATATGAGAGAAGCCACCGGGAGAAGCTGCGTCATAGTCGTCGAGGCCAGTAGCAGGGCCAGGTATGCGAGCTTCACCGCATACCCCTTGTCCACGAGCATGACGAGAACCGTCGTCGCAAGCGAGGGCAACGCCGTGACCAGGCTGGCCGCGGCCACGTGGGGGAACTCGAGGAAGGCGTGGAGCAGGGGGCGGAAGTAGTCTCTAATCCACAGCGCTGCCCCCAGCCCCCACCTCTTCCTCTGCCTATACCACTCTCTCCAGCTGCCCGGCGCCTGGTTTAGAACACATGTCTCGCCGAGATACCCATACCTAGCTCCGAGTAGAAAAGCCCTCGTCGCGAAGTCGAGGTCCTCGTATACTACGGGGGAGAATCCTCCCAGTGCTTCTACGAGCCTCCTCCTGGCGGCGAAGGCGGCCCCGTTGACCGCCGGGCTTCTACCCGCAACCCTGGCTAGGAGCATGCTCGCGAGGTTGAAGCCTAGGTATTCGACGTATACGAGGCCTGAGAGGAGCCCCCTTCCCGCGACGACCTTCTTTATGTCGACGATGTCCGCCTCCTCGAGCGCGGCGGCCACCTTGCCTATGAAGCCGGGGTCTCTCACCTCGACGTCGTCGTCGAGGAAAACTATAGCGGTGCCATGGGAGACGCTGAGCGCCTCGTTGAGTGCGCTGACCTTGCCCATCCGCTTCGGCCTAACTATGAGGCGTATCCTCTCGCTCTCTGGGAGGGACTCGAGGAGGCCTGGCGCCGGCTCGTCGACCACGACTATTATCTCGAGCGGCTGTGGCTTCTGGGACAGGAGGGCCTCCAGCAGGCGGGGGAGCAGCCTGCCCCTGCCATGGGAGGTTACTATGACGCTTACTGGGGGCTCCAGCTCTGACACGGTGGAAAAAAGCCCCTATTGTATAAAAAACTGGGGATCTAGAATATCGCCTTCTCAGAGGATTTCTCGAAGACGTGTAGTTTCCGCAGATTCAATACAACCCTTATCTCGTCCCCCATGCGCACCGGGAAGCTGCCGGGAACCTTCATCAGGATCACGGGGCCGCTAGTCTCGACGTGCACTATCGTGTCGCTGCCCAGGGGCTCAACGAAGTCTACCTTGCCCTCAACCTCGTATGGCTCTACGCCGGGCGGGACGCGGTCTGTGGGGTGTATGTCCTCGGGCCTTATACCGGCTATAACCTCTCCGGGCGGCCCGGCTCTGCGCAGCGCCTCAGCCATGTCGGCTGGCAGCTTTACCTCGAGCCCCCCGGCGTCGAGGAGTATGGCGCCGTCCCTCTCCACCACCGATGCGGGGAACAGGTTCATCCTGGGGCTCCCGATGAAGCCAGCTACGAAGACGTTTGCGGGCTTGTCGTAGACCTCCTGGGGCGTGCCCACCTGCTGTATCCTGCCGCTCCTCATGACGGCCACCCTGTCTGCCATGACCATCGCCTCAACCTGGTCGTGCGTGACGTAGATCGTGGTCACGTTGAGCCTCCGTTGAAGCTTCTTGAGCTCGCTCCTCATGACGACCCTTAGGAGGGCGTCCAGGTTGCTTAGCGGCTCGTCCATGAGGAGGACGTCAGGCTCCACCACTATGGCCCTCGCCACGGCTACGCGCTGCCTCTGGCCGCCGCTCAGCTGGTGGGGGTAGCGGTCGAGCAGATCCTCTATCTGGAGGAGCTGGGCCGCCCAGCGAACCTTCCTCTTTATCTCGTCCTCCGGCACCTTCCTTATCCTCATCGGGAAGGCTATGTTCTCGTAGACGGTCATGTGGGGCCAGACCGCGTAGCTCTGGAAGACCATGCTGATGTTCCTCTCCCTGGGCGGCAGGTATGTCACGTCCCTGTCCCCGAAGAGCACGCGGCCCTCGTCCGGAAGCTCGAGGCCGGCTATTAGGCGCAGCGTCGTCGTCTTGCCGCAGCCGCTCGGGCCTAGGAGGACGACGAACTCGCCGTCTCTTATCTCGAGGTTTATGTGGTCAACCGCCGTAACCTTTCCGAACCTCTTAACGAGGTTCTCGAGCCTTACGCCAACCACAGCCACCACCTACTTTATAGATATACCCCACACCTGCACGAGGTACTTCCTCGCGAAGAAGACGAATATCATGGCTGGGAGCACCATTATGAAGCCGGCGGCGAACTTGTAGGGGTCGGGGGCGTTCAGGGCCGACACGAGTATGTCCGCGGGCAGGGTACGGTTCACCAGGGTGAGTATGCTTGCTATGAAAACCTCGTTCCAGCTCATGATGAAGACGAAGATCGCGGCTGCGCTGAGGCCGGGGAGGGCGAGGGGCATAGTTATCCTCAGGAAGGCCTCCCAGCCTGTGAGGCCGAACACCATGCCCGCCTCCTCGTAGTCGACCGGTATGCCGGCGAAGAGGCTGCTGGTTATCAGGACTACGAATGGGAGGCTCATGGCCGTGTGCGCGAGGGCGACCCCTATTAGGGTGTCCGCCAGGCCTATGCGGAGGTATATGACGACGAGGGGGATTGCCAGCACTATGACCGGGAACATCCTTAGGCCTATTATGCTGAGCTTGAAGGCGTCCTTCCCCTTGAACACGTACCGGGAGAGGCTGTAGCCTGCCGGCAGGCCTATGGCGAAGCTTATGAGTATAGTGAGCGCCGCGACTATTATGCTGTTAAGCGTCGACTTCCATGCCCCGAGGACCACCAGGAACGTGTACACGTTGTCCAGCGTGAAGTGCGTCGGAAACAGCTTGTGTATGTTGTAGTAGTCGGCGGGCTGCGCGAAGGCCGAGATGAATATAAGGCCCAGGGGCACCGCTATCCACGCCACTATGATGACGGCCAGCGCGTATACCATTATCCGCTTCAGCGCCTCGCCCTTATACGCCTTGTAGGACTCCACGTGCTCACCCATCCCCCGTCACCCCTCAAGGTACTCGGGCTTGAAGAGCTTCAGGTATAGGAAGCCCAGGGTGATCGAGATCGCCGCTATTATCAGCGCGTACGCCGCCGCCACGTTCGGGTTCTTAAGCTCCACCTGCCAGTAGTAGGTCTCGCCGGCGAGCACGGGTATGTCCCTCCCAGCGAGTATCCAGACGACCGCGAAGACCTGCATGGCGAAGAGCGTCCTTATTATGAGCGCTGTCTGGAGGCTCGGCTTCACGAGGGGGAATATTATGTAGCGGAACTTCTCCCACTGGGTTGCGCCGAAGACGTCGGCCGCCTCGAGGTAGTCCTTCCCTATCATCTGGAAGCCCGCGAATACTATGACGAAGACTATCGCAGTAGCCCTCCACACCTCCGTCGTGACTATTGCCAGGAACTCCATGTCCCTGTACTGGTAGCCGAAGAACTGTATAGGCCTGGAGATGAGGCCCAGGTTTAGCAGGAACCTGTTGAGGAAACCGCTGCCAGTCAGGATGTTGTACCATATGAGCGCCGCGGCGACGTCGCTTATCGTGAGCGGTATGAGGAATGTGTACAGCACGGCGCCGCTCCCCCTAAACCTCCGCATGAGGAGCACGCTCACGCCCAGCGCTAGGGCTACCTGGATCGGTATCACGACGCCGGCCAGCAGGAACGTGTAGCGCAGGGCCTCCCAGAAGTGGAAGTCCTGGGCCAGGGTCAAGTAGTTGTAGAGCCCCAGCGCCCCCGTGTCCGGGTCTGTGAAGGCGAGCCTCACGGTCTCGGCTATCGGGTAGCCTATGAAGAAGAGCATGTATGCGGCGGTGGGTAGGAGGAGGAGATAAGGTGTTAGTTTGCGAAAAAGAAGAGCTTTTCTACGCGCGTCCAACAGCCTACACCTGGCTCTAGGCGTCGGGCGGCGGGAGAGGCGCGCCTGTCTCCTGGAAGAGCTTCTGGAGCTGCGGGCCGAGCTCGTTGAGCACCGTCTGTATGTCCTCGCCGTTGAGCACTATGCGCTCGAACGCCTTCCTGTAGGTGCCCGTGAACTCGCCGCCCTTGCTGCCGAGGCTCGGTATCATCGCCAGTATCCCGTCCGGCTCGTTTATCTGTGTGTTAACGCCGACCGCCAGCACCTTGAGGGGGCCGCTGGGTATCTTGCCGGCTGCCTCGCTCACGCTGGGGAAGAAGCCCGTGTTCTTCAGCACCTCTACCTGTACCTCGGGCCTTGTGAGGTAGTCGATGAGCTTCCACGCGGCGTCCTGGTTAGGCGCGTTCTTCGGTATCGCTAGGCCGGCTACGACGAGTATGAAGCCCCTCCCCTTCGGCCCCCTAGGCACGGGGACAACCACGAACTGGTTCGGCTCCTGCTCTATCGCGTCCTTTATCCTGGCCGTGTGGTCCCAGGCCAGCCACACCTCGCCTTTGAGGAGAGGCTCCGCCATGGCGTCCCAGGTAGTGCTGGCCGGGTTGACGTACTGCCATAGCTGCTTCAGGTACTGCCACATCTGCACCGCCTCAGGGCTGTTGAACTTCTTCACCTGGTACCCGGTGAAGCTCGGGTAGAGGTATCCGTGGAGGAAGCGGTGCCAGAGGCCCTTGGGGCCGACCGGGAAGCCGAGCTTCTTCTCGCCGGTCTTCTCATATATGTTCTTCGCCCAGGCGAGGAGGGCCTGGTAAGTCCACTTGTCGGTTCCCTTCACCACGTCCTCCTCCGTAAGCCCTGGCGGGAGGTACTGGAAAGCCTTCTTATTGACTACGAAGACGTAGGTGGCGGTCATCCAGGGCACGTAGGCCTTTATACCGTGTAGGTGGCTGTACTTCTCGAGTATCGCCGGGAAGGTGCGCCCGGGGAGCTTCCCGAACTTGGCGAGGTCTGTGAGGTATCCCTTGCTGGCGTATAGGTCGAGGCCTCCGTGGAGGTCGCCTACAACGCTTATGGTGACCTTGCCCGACTGCTCCTCGGCGCTGAGCCTGGAGTAAAGGTCGGCGTAGCTTATTGGGACGTACTCGACGGTGATGCCGGTCTCCTTAGTGAAGCCCGGGAGCAGCTTGCCCTCGACGAAGGCGCGCTCCTTTGTAGGCGCCAACTGGGTGCTGGCGAATATTATCTTCTTGGCGCCTCCGGCGCCCTGCTGCGTGTAGGCGTAGTATGCCACGCCTATTATCACTAGCACGGCTATGATTATACCCGCTAGGAGCTTGGTGTTCATGCTCCCATCCACTTATATCTTCGGAAAAAAGTATTAATAAAGATTCCTACGCAGTTCTACCCGGGTGTAACGTTTGGAGAGCCTACAGCAGCTCTTCAAGCTACTAGACCTCACGGGCTTCGACGCTAAGGTGTACGTGACCCTCCTATCCACGGGCCCCGCCTCCCCTTCCCGCCTTGTAGAGGAGCTGTCGACTCACAGGCCGCAGGTGCATGGGAGCCTGAAGAGGCTCGCCGCGAGGGGGCTGGTGGAGGTCTATAGCGGGCGCCCAGCCATGTACAGGGCAGTGCCGCCGGACGTGGCCCTGGACGTGGTGGAGGAGGAGTACGGGGAGCTTGTAGAGGAGGCCAGGAAGTACCTGGACTCCCTGGGCGGCGGCGGGGGCGATGAAAGGCACGGTGTGTGGATGTACAAGAGCAGTAAGGGGCTCCTCTCGAGGTTCGCGAAGACTATAGAGGGTGCTGGTGTCGACCTCGTGGCCTGCGGCGACGCGATGTTCCTCGCAAAGCTTATGCCCTTGTTGCGCGAAGCCCAGGAGAGGGGGGTCGTGGTCTATACGCTGGTATACGAGATACCCGGCGTAGAGTTCAGGGAGGAGGTGTTTAGGGGCTTGAGGAAGGTGAAGAAGGCCGTGTCGGGCGACTTGATGGTTATAGCCGACTCTAAGATCGGCGTTCTAGCCCAGAGGAGGCTTGGCGCGGAGGGTTTCCCGGGGTACGGGGTGGTGGTTGAGGAGCCGGTGCTGATAGACTATCTGCTCCAGGACTTCCTGTATAGGTGGCGTAGGAGCGCTGCCGTTAGGGATGAGGCGCTCAGCCTCCCCGTCAGGCTTACGATGTTCAAGCTGGCAACTTTGGAGGCCGCACGCCTGCTTGAGGGGGAGAAGCCTCTCTTCGCCGAGGCCAGGGGGAGGTGGGTCAGAGACGGTGAAGGCTCCGTTGAGGGGAGGGTCGTCGAGGCCCGCATAGACGATACAACTGGCATAGCGCAGATAGTGCTGGACACTGGTGGACGCACTGTGAGCGTAGGCGGCCCAGACGCGATTATAGAGGACTTCGCGGCGTCGGAGGTCACGCTTAGGGGTGCGGAGTAATGGGGTTCCGCTACACGCGTGTACTGCAGTTCAACTTTGAGGACGCGCAGGGGTACGGCGTGGACAGGGTTAGGGGGCGCGACATAGTCGAGCTCGCGGAGAGGCTCGGCGCGAACACTGTGGTCTTCTTCGCCAGGGACGCGTGGGGGCGCGCCTACTATGACAGTAGGATTATGAGAAAGGTTGAGAAGCTGGGCGGCAGGGACCTTCTACGGGAGATAGTGGAGGAGGCCGGCAGGCGCGGCATAGCCGTGGTGCCCATGATCGGCCACACCACGAATCCGGAGCTCTACTCGCTCCACCCGGAGTGGGCGCAGAGAGACAGGCAGGGCAGGGTTATAACCATGGACACTGACCCCGCGGGGGCGCCGAGGCAGCGGATGACTTGGCCGTTGATGTGCCTCAACACGCCCTTCCTCGAGCGCGTCGTCGAGGAGGCGGAGGAGGTGCTGGGCTTCGGCGTGGACGGGGTGTTTCTGGACAGCTTCAGGTATATGCCCGACGCCGACAGGGCATGTTTCTGCGAGCACTGCGAGGAGAGGTATCGTAGGGAGAAGGGTAGAAGCCTTCCCCGAGTAGAGGTGGACGAGGACTACTACAGGGAGGCCTTCGAGTGGAGGGTCGGCGTAAACGTCGAGGCCTTGAGGAGGGTGAGCGAGGCCGTGCATAGGGCCGGCGGCATACTCGTGTATAACAGTCACCCTCTATCCTGGAGGGGTAGGGCTAACACGATAGCTGAGAGGGCTTCGGGGCTCGTGGACGTGTTTTTCGCGGAGTGCAGCGAGGCCGACTACCAGCCGCCGGGCTTCATAGCGGAGATGACTAAGCTTACGCGCGCCCTCACGGGGAAGCCCGTCTGGGCCAGCAGGAACAGCTTCCACATGTCGCTGACCCCCCAGGAGACCACGCCTCTAGTAATCAGGATGGGTGTGCGTGAAGCCTTCGCGGGAGGGGGGTGGCCCCTTCTATTAGTCTTCTCGTCTACGTTCCTCGAAGGCCTCGACCCAGAGCCCCTCGCGGAGGCGTTCAGAGAGGTGGAGAGACTTGAGGAGTACATGGAGGGGGCCGAGCCGCTCCCCTACGTCGCGGTGGCGTGGTCCAATAGAACCAGGGACTGGGCCGGCCGCGGCCAGGCGCCGCATGTGGCGGACGCGTATAGGGGCTTCTACTACCTGCTCATGACCAACGGGTACCCGGTTAACTATGTCTCGGATACTTGCCTCGACTCCGGCTGCTACTCCCGGTATAGGGCTGTCGTACTGCCAGGGGTGGAGAGCATGAGCAGGGAGGCCGCCGGGAAGCTACGCGGCTACCTCGAGAGCGGAGGCGGGCTCGTGGCCACCTTTAACACGGGCATGAGGGACGAGAGGGGGCACCCGCTAGAGGAGACACTGTTGAGGGAAGCCCTCGGTATAGGCGTCGGCGGGGTACTCGAGCTTCCATGGAGCTACGTGGAGCTGGGGGACAGTCACCCCGTCACCGCGGGCCTGGCGCGCAGGAGGATCCTTTGGGGCGACTACGACAGGGAGTTTATAGACAGGCGAACCCCGCCACGCGGCGCCTGGCACGCCGAGGTGACAAGTATGCCCCGGGGGACACGCGTGCTGGGCAGAGTGGTCGCCGTCGACCGGGAGTACGGAAACGAGTACGAGAACGGCCGCAGCCCCCCTCCCCCGGGCCCGAGGCTCGACTACCCCTCTATACTGGTTGGCGAGAGGTGGGTCTACCTGAGCGGGCAGGGCGGCAGGCTCTGGTGGCGGCACGGCTCCCCCCAGATAGGCAGGCTCCTCCTCAACTCTATCCTCTACGCGGCCGGCGAGCCGCCCGTCAGGGTTGAGAGCGGCGGCCTCGTAGAGCTAGAGGCGTACAGGAGGAGGGGGGAGATCCTGGTGCACCTACTAAACCACACGTACGCCGACCGGATAATCACTGGACGCGCGACCGCGCGCAACACTATGTGGACGTCCACGCCTGAGGCCGTACACCCGCCCACGCGTGTAGCCCCTCTAGGAGACGTTAGGCTCGTGCTCCGCGGCATCGAGGCTGTGAGGGTCTATGAGCCGCTTACAGGCGAGAGGCTTGAGGTGAGGCGCGGCGAGGGGGCCCAGGTCGTGGAGCTCCCACGCCTCGACGAGTACTCATTCATAGTCATCGAGGTGGCGGAGTGATGGGGCCGCTCATCGTAATTCCGAGCTACAACTCCGCGTACACGATAGCCTACGTCGTATACCAGGCCGCGCGGGGACTCGAGGAGTACTTCGGCGGCGGGGGGCGAATACTCGTCTCCGACGGTGGCAGCCGGGACGGGACGCTGGAGGTTGTAGAGGCCGTTAAGAAGGGGCTCGGCGTGGAGGTGGAGGCTCGGAGGTACAGCGGCCCGCCAGGTAAGGGCAGCGCCGTGCTCTACGGGTTCAGGAGGGCTGTGGAGGAGGGATACTCGGCCGTCATAATGCTTGACAGCGACCTTAGGAGCGTGGAGCCGTACTGGATAGGGCTCCTGGGCCGAGCCTCGAGCGACTACGGCCTAGTGGCGCCGCTCTACGTACGCCACAAGCACGACGGGACGATAACAAAGACGCTCGCCTACCCCGTGGTCGCGGGCCTCCTCGGCGCCCCCGTGAGGCAGCCTATAGGCGGAGACTTCGGGGTAAGCGCGCGGCTAGCCGGGGCCGTCCTAGAGAGGGCTGAGAGCTTCGCGCCGGCGGCCTACAGGTTCGGGATAGACTTCCTGATAACCAGCACAGCTATAGCCGAGAGACTCCGCATAGCGCAGGCAGACCTGGGGTCGAAGATACACGCCCCGAAGGACCCGGCCAAGCATCTAAAGGGGATGTTCCTCGACGTGGCCGAGACCGTTATCAGGGCGGTTCACAGCTACTATAGGCCGGGGGCCGGGGGGACGGGTATAGACACTCTGAAAACGGGTGACACGTGGAAGTGCCCTCAGCCCGTTAGAGTCGACGTCAAGGCGGGAATAGCGAGGTTCCTCGAGGAGCTGGGAAAGAACAGAGACACGCTTGAGAGGGTCTTCGGCGACGTCTCCTGGATAGAGAAAGCCGCGGAGAGGCTTAGACGGGGAGAGGAGGGCGCGTTCTCAAACGAGGAGTGGGCGCGGGCCGTGATGGAGGCCGTGGCCGCCTACCCGGTAGCCGGGGAAGCGGCGGTTGAGGCCCTCTACGTAGCGTGGCTCGGGAAAGTCGCCTCGTATATAATAGACACAACACCCCTCGACGAGGAGGGGGCCGAGGAATACGTCTATGGGATAGTTGAGGCCTTTTCAGCCCAGCGGGGCCTACTCGACGAGGCATTGGAGGGGAGGCTACCCCTCAGTTGACAAGGGTAGCGGTAGTAGGGCCAGCACCACGTCGACGCCTTTTTTCACGCAGACCGCGTTTCCGCTTCCCAGCTTATACGCGGCGCCGCCCTCCATGAGCACCAGGCTCGCAGTCCACCTTGTAGAAGCAACGCCGGGCTCCACTTCCGCCACCACTCTATAGAAGGGCTTTTTGCCGGAACCCGTATACGTAGCCCTGACGTCCACGAGCATACACCTGGTCGCTACAGATTCTTCTGCGCGCACGTTAACGGCCTCGACGACAACCTCGGGGGGACGCACAATATACACCCCTTCCCGGTTCTCCGCGAGCCCCACGTAGACTATCGTCCTCATCAACGAGAGCTTGTGGAGCGGGACTTTAACGCGTATTTCCCTGCTACCGGGAACACTGCTTACGTTGATCCACATCTTCTCTAAGCTTCCACCCTTAACCTGCGCGATAGCGGCAAAGAGTCCGCTTCCACGCGGCAGGGGCGTGCCCACCTCTACTATGTAATTCACCTGGCCCCCCTCCACGGACACTCTTACCGTGGCGTTCAGCTTCCCCAATACTATGGGTGGCTGATCGAAGAGAAGCTCATATATCGCGGCCTTCGCCTCCTCCTCTCCCAGCCTCTCCCTCAGCCTCTCTACCTCGTCTTCAAGCACCCTCAGCCTCTCCCTTAGCCCGCTCACCTCGGAAGACAGGTTCTCTACCTCGCTCCTCAGCCTCTTATTCTCGCCTTCCAGTTCGCCGACCCTTTTCTCAAGGTACCTCTTCTCGGCGGCGAGCTCCCTAGACTTCTTTACAGCCTCCCCTAGCCTCGCCTCCAAGACGATCCTCCCATGCTCGGCCTCGAGGTACGCTAAGGCCACGGCGAGGAATAGCACGAAGAGTAAGACAAGTGCCCCGAGAAGCGCCTTCTCGCCAACAGACGCCTCCACGGTAAAAAAACACCCGTGTGCCCCCTTAAGGAGGTAACGGCAACATAGCCCAGAGGTAGGGGCCTGCTGCGCCGCAGGACAACTTAACGTTCAACGGAACCGACTCCCCCTTCTCTAGAACCCTCACCGTACTCCTAGCGCCGAGGGGCGTCACGGTAAGCTCCAGCACGCCTCTGAGGCTAGAGCCGTAGAGGAGCCTGCCCCGCAGGTATGTACACCCGTTATCCTCCGCTACCCGGGCTGAGGTAAGGCTCGTCCCCTCCGGCAGAACCACGTAGACGCTGCCAATCCTCCTAGCGACGCCTATGTACACGTACATCCTGCTTAGCGTTAGGTCTTCATACGGTATCGTGGCGTTAACGATCACGTCTCCTCCTGAAACGGATATGCTCCACAGGGCCTTCCTGGGGTACAGCCCGTCGACCAGAAGGGAGCCTCCCTTAGAGTCTACGAGGAAAGTCACCGTACCGCCCAGCAGGGGGTTTGCCTGCCTGAGGATGACCACTACCCGTGTACCCTGGGGGAGCAAGTCTAAGCCGCTTATCTTGACAAGGTATACTACGCCGCCGACGCCTGGCTTACCTATGGCCGCGTCAACGCTCGCTGAAAGCTTGGACGCGTTGTTCACAACCACGACAACCGGCTTCATAAGCGCGTCCGCAAGCCTCGCCCTAAGCCTGTCCGCCTCCTCGAGCTCCTTCTTCTCGTTCTCGAGCTGGCTGATCCTCTTCCTCAATGCCTCGTTTTCGCTCCGCACAGCCTCCAGCTCCTTTCTGGCTTCGCCGAGCTGTGTCCTTAGCCTAGTATTCTCCTCCCTGAGCGCCTGGTAGGATAAATAGGTGTATGAGAGGGCTGCCGCCAGCACCACGGCTACTATGATAAGTGACAGGTGGAGCCTGTCCATGCCGCGCACCGTGGTTTCCTTGGACGCGGCACAATATATTATATTGGTTTATTGATATATAGGTTGGAGCCATGGAGTATTCAGACGTCCCCCTCTCAAGGGCGTACAGGCTTCTCCACCCAAAACTGGTCACCGTGATCGGCGCGGCGAGCAGGGGCAGGGCTAATCTCATGCCTGCAAGCTGGGTCATGCCGGCCAGCTTTGATCCACCGCTCCTTGTTGCCGCGGTGGGCTCGGAGAGATACACGCTACAGCTAATAAGGGAGGCGGGCGTGTTCACGGTAAACCCCGTAGGCCCCGACATGGCTGGAAAAGTCGCCGAGTTGGGGAGCATGAGTGGCGCCGAGGCCGACAAGACGAGGCTTGTAGAGATCTTCCCGGCGTCCACAGTAGACGCCCCGTGCCTAGGGGGAGCGCTGGCGTGTATAGAGTGCCTAGTCGACGGGATGCACGAGGCGGGAGACCACGTACTTGTAGTGGGAAAAATAATTCACGCCAAGGCTAGGGCCCTGTGCTTCGACGCGGAGAGGATGGTGTACAGGGAGGGGTGCTGGCCCGTGTACCATGCCGGTGGGAGGCTCTACGCGGGTATCGGCGGCTACTTCGAGGTTTAGGGGCCTGTTAGGCGTTTAAGCAGCGCGTCGAGTTTCCCGTAGAGTAGGGGGGAGTAGCCCACGAAGCGCTCGACCTCCCTCCCCTTGTTGAAAACTATAACGGTGGGGACGCCCATAACCTCGTACCGCGACGCAACTTCCGGGTGGAAGTCTATGTTCACCCTCGCGAAGGCGGCCTTTCCCCCGTATCTCCGTTCAAGCCTCCCTATTACAGGCTCCACGAGCCTGCAGGGCCCGCACCAGGGAGCCCAGAAGTCGGCTACGACGACCCTGCACTTCTCTACGAGTCCCTCGAGTTCGCCGGTGTCGTCTACTGTGGGGCACTTATTCTTCGGTGCATGAAGCATCTGGCGCAGTAATCTCTTCTTAATCCTCTCTACCTCTAACTCCGACACCCGGGTTCACCGGCAGATGGGTACATAAAGGCTACTCTCCCAGGCTACCCTAGAATGAGCTCCTCTATGCACGCGTCGTCGCCCCGGCTAATCGGTTTAAGATCCACTCGGCGCCCCAGTGTCCGCTCCAGAATACCCGCTATAAAGCCCGCGTGGAAGAAGCAGAAGGGGAGAGGCTTACCGTCCCCGATCCCCGCCTTACGGTAGAGCTCCCTAAGCCTGCACTGCTTGAACACGGCGTACCTCTTCCCCTCCCTCTCCTCAACTTCCATCCTCCAGTGGCCTCCGAGCAGGCTGTTAAGCTTCTCCACGGCCCCCTCAAGGCTTTCGGAGCTCTCCGAGACGTGTATTTCGCGGGCCGCGTCCTTCCCGGATATATACATCACCGTGTTTATCGCGTCACCCCATTCTCTGCGCAGGGCCTCTGATACAAAAGCTACCATGAAGGCCAGAGGCTCCTCCTTTGCGAGACCCTCTATGGTGGCCGGCAACCCTCCACTCATGACAGTAGAGCATCCCCTGCTGGAGTATTTATTTTATGTGCACAGGGTAGGCTTTAATCATCCACCCCTAGATGACACATTGGTGAAACCCCGTGGCGAGGAAAGCGCTGGTAACGGGTGCCTCAAGCGGGATAGGGTGGGAGCTGGCGAGGCTGATGGCCGAGAAGGGCTACCGGGTGGTCGCGGCTGCTAGGAGGAGGGAGAGGCTCGAGTCGCTGGCACGCCAGTACCCCGGGAGGGTGGAGTACGTCGCCGTCGACCTCGCCGACCCCCGGTCCATCGAGGAGCTAGAGAAAAGCGTGGGGGAGGGCTTAGACGTGCTCGTAAACAATGCTGGCTTCGGCGTTGCAAAGGGCTTGCTGGAGCAGGATGTGGGGGAGATAGAGGAGCAGTTTCTCGTAAACGTTGTCCGTCCCCTACAGCTGGTAAGGCGACTCGTGGGCCACATGGGGGAGGGGGGAGTTGTGGTCAACGTCGTGACAGCCGGCGTCCACGTTGTAATGGCCGGGCTCCCCGTCTACGGGGCGTCGAAGGCTGCTCTACACTACGCCTCGAGGGCTCTCAGGGAGGAGCTCTCCTCCAGGGGCATAAGGCTCGTCGAGGTTCTCCCCGGCCCCGTGAGGACGGAGTTCTTCGCCCGGGCGGGCATGGAGACCCCTAGGTTCGCCGTAGACCCGGCTAGGGCGGCTAGGATTATACTCTCCGCAATCGAGAAGGGCAGGGGGACCGTGTATATACCCTTCTACCTAGGCTTTCTCAAGATCTTCGACGCCCTGCCGCCTAGCTTCTACTAGCCCCCGGGGGCTCCGCCAGCAGCGCCGCCGCCTCCTCCAGTCTCCGGGGCCTTATCTCGTCCAGCAGCCAGCGCGCCTGCTTCTCGAAGGAGTACTTGTGGTAGAGGGCCGTGGCCACGAGGGCTGGCGGGAGGACTATTGACGCGTAGTAGTAGAGCAGTAGTATCGCGTTGAAGAAGGCCAGAGGGGCGTAGAGGGCGGGCGCCGCGTCTGGCGGCGTTATGGATAGCGTGACGTCCCGTATCGTCAGCAGGAAGCCCAGGGCTGCGAAGAGGTCGACCATGCTGTCGAGGAAGCCTATCGGCGAGGCCTTCTCCAGGGTCGCGGAGGCGCGGTCTAGAACCCTGAGGTCTAGCGCCTCGAAGAGCCAGTAGGCTGGCGGCCCAAACACGCCCAGCAGCACCTCTGCGGCGAGGGAGTACTTCGCTAGGAGCACCAGCGTGCCCATCGACGAGAGGTCGAGCTGTGGGTCGAAGAGCTGGGCGCCGAAAACTAGGATGGAGAAGGCCATGAGGGCGAGCGTTGAGGCCCTCAGCAGGATATCCGTGAACGCGTAGCCCGTCTCCTCCCTCGTTAGGCCCCTATCCACCATTACGGCCTCCTCCGTGGACGAGAGCCCGAGGTACGCCTTGAATACGGAGGGCGCGTAGAAGTGCCAGAGAAGCCAGGCGGCTACACCCACCGTATAGGCGGCAGCCAGGGCCTCGACTACGCCCAGCGCCGAGGGGGCGCCCGCCGCGAACACCAACGACATCAACGTGGCCGCTGCGAGTGAGGAGGCGAATGGCCACCTGCTCTTCACAACGTCGATGTTTAGAAGCCTGGCCTCCCTCCTAGCCATAAGCCAGGCTGCCGTCGAGGCAGCCATGAGCGCTATGCCTGCCTTGAAGAGGTAGAGGAGTGTTGGGGCCTCCACGTGGAACGTGAACACGGCTACGTGCTCTACGAGCGTCAACAGGGCGCCCACTAGGAAAAGGGGCTCTATGGCCCAGGGCTTCAGCCACCTCCACAGCGTGGCGGAGGCCATGACGCCCAGCCCGAAGACGGCGAGGTAGAAGCTGGATTCGAGAAGTACAGGCACCAGCCAGAGGGGGGCTAGGGTGTAGCCCAGGGCGTAGAGGGCCGCGCCTAGAACCGTGAGCGCCAAGCCCAGAGACGGCGTTAAGCGTGGGCGGGGAGGCCTTAGGACGTAGTGCACGTCGAGGGGCGCCCCGCACCTGGGGCAGTAGGTAGCACCCCGAGGCGCCGGCGCGCCGCACCTGAAGCAGTACACTTGCCCCTCTACCTCCACGGCTCCTCGCCCCTGTAGAGTAGGGCCAGTATGACGGCCGTGGCAGCCAGGGGCAGCCAAGCCTCCCCTGAGGGGTGCAGCGCCGCGGCTGCGGCGGTGAGGGAGAACACCAGTGCCGAGGCCTTTGCTAGGGGGCGCGCCCCCAGTAGCCTGTCGAGTACTGCTAGGAGTACTGCGAGGGAGGAGAGGGCTATAGCTGGCAGCAGCTCCAATGTATACACCACACCGGAGACCCCGTGGCGGTAACCTAAATGGTCGGTTTTACGGCTTGGGTAAACTCGGCCAAGTATTCTATAAGGGGGCTACACCTGTGAAAGTGATGGCGAAGCCGCGGGTAGTGGTCATCGGGGGAGGCATTACCGGGGCTGCTGTGGCGTACGACCTGGCCCAGAGGGGGCTCGGGGTCGTGCTCCTCGAGCGGGGCTCCCTGGGCTCGGGGACTAGCGGGAGGACGCATGGGCTGCTCCACAGCGGCTGCCGCTACATAAGGGACACGGAGGTCGCCAGGGAGTGCTACCGCGAGAACATGGTGCTCAGGAGGATAGCGCCCTTCCTATTCGAGAAGAACGGCGGCCTCTTCATAGCTGTCACGGAGGAGGACTTGGAGTACAGGGACACGTTCCTCGAGGGCTGCAAGCGCGCCGGCATACCCGTCAAGGAGCTCAGCCCAGAGGAGGCCCTCAGGCTAGAGCCCGGGCTCAACCCCTCGCTTAAGGCCGCGGTCGCCGTCCCCGACGGAACATTTGACCCCCTAAAGGTAATCCTCAGCTTCCTGGCGTCGGCTAAGAGGTATGGGGCAGAGGTGCGGCCATACAGCGAGGTCGTCGACATACTGGTGGAGGGGGGAGAGGCCAGGGGGGTGAAGGTTCTCGACAAGACGTCTCTGAGGAGCTACGTCTTGGAGGCCGACTTCGTGGTGAACGCCGCGGGCCCATGGGCCGGCAGGGTCGCCGCGCTGGCCGGCGTCCACGTCCCTGTGAGGCCGAGCCCGGGCGTCATGGTGGCCTTCCAGGGCAGGCTCGGAAACATGGTCTTCAACAGGATGAACCCGCCGAGCGACGGGGACATTATAATACACCAGAGGGGGATCTCGGTGGCCGGCACCACGAGCTGGGTGGTGGACGACCCGGACGGCGTGGAGGCGCCCCGGGGCCACGTTGACCTGATAGTTAGGAGGGCAGCCGAGATGGCCCCGCGCGCCGCGGAGCTCCCCATAAGGGCGGTCTACGTGTCGTCTAGGCCACTCGTAGGCGAGGCTAGGGGCACGGGGCGCGGTGTCAGCAGGAGCTTCGAGGTCTTCGACCACGAGGCGGAGGGGGTCGCGGGCTTCGCATCCATTGCCGGCGGGAAGTTCACGACGGCGCGCCTCATGGCCGAGAAGATGGGGGATCTCGTCGCTGAGAAGCTCGGCGTGGAGGCTGCCTCGCGCACCGCGGAGGAGCCGCTTACGCCGTACTGGCTCTACTTCTAGGAGGTGAGGGGGATGAAGTGGAGGCTTATCGTCAGGAGGTGGAAGGAGGGCTGGCGGGAGCCGAGATACGAGGAGTACCTTGTCGACGCAGACCCGGATACAAGCGTCCTAGACGCATTAGAGAAGGCGTGGCTAGGCGACAGAACGCTGGTCTTCGAGCACGCGTGCCACCACGGCGTGTGCGGGGCCTGCGGCATGGTGATAAATGGAGTTGAGAGGCTGGCGTGCATAACCAGGCTGGGGGACGTCGCGGTGGGGAACACTGTCGTCGTAGAGCCGCTAAGAGGGTTCCCTGTGATCAGCGACCTG